>Ga0210032_1001442_pt1 | contig 13131 bp, 1 predicted proteins | sample CryGeyCG2114_250_2_FD_185458 | JGI IMG/M metagenome (GOLD analysis project Ga0210032, IMG submission 185458) | Groundwater microbial communities from aquifer - Crystal Geyser CG13_big_fil_rev_8/21/14_2.50 (SPAdes) (version 2) | ecosystem: Environmental > Aquatic > Deep subsurface > Groundwater ... | reverse complement strand
GGACCATCATCCAAGGTGTCCAGCTTGGCCGCCGCTTGGACAATGGGCAGATTCTCAAGCACATCATGGGTCACACCTTCTACATTTGCCGTGGCAGTAAGATGAGTCTCCAACACACGGGCATCCGACCCAAGGAGACCACCATTGGCACCGCCATCAATCAGAGCACCATGCACATGGCGAGCCGATTCATGCACCCGATACAAATGAGTGGCAGAAGCACGGCGATAGACAGTACCATTGACAGAAATAAAGTCATCGGAGGGCTGCGACGACTGAGGGGCAGATTGGGCAACAGGCGGGCGAGCCTGATGCGAGGACATGAGCTGACGGATAAAGGTAGGAGGGGGCGTACTACCGGAGGCAATGGTGCTGTTATCAGAGTATTGCATGGGCGAGGCAACACTTTGCGAAGGAGTCTCCCCGTTGGAACGACCTTGGGAAGACTGGTTCACACGCCGAGTCGGCGTGTTGGGAGGGAGTTGTCCATGTTTGCGCTGATAGCGCTTGGCTTTCTGCTCCGCAGAGAGGGCCTTGTACTCATCCTGAGACAAATAAACACTCGGGTCGGTGGGATCATGATTACCATTAGAAGAGGAACGCCGATTGGAATCATTGCCGCGACCACCGCGTCCATTTCCACCCTGTCGGCCATTCCCGCGTCCACCCGAACCCCGACCACCATTGCCATTACCATTACCATTCCGCGAGGGTTGATTACCATTCGACGAATTGGTGTTGTTGGCCTGCCGGCGGGACTTGGCCTGCAGATCAAGAGACTCGGCATGGATCTTAAGCTGGCTGAGAAACTGCTGGTAGGTTGTGGTTGGGAGACCCAAGCGGGAAGTGGTATCTTCCAAAGCACTGATGGAGTCGGCGTACCGGCTCATCGCGTCATGAGGAAGAAGAGCGCGACGCAAGCGCTCTTTACACCAATGGTCACCATAAGACGTCGTGTCTCCATCCGCACGAAGCTCCTGAAGGTCAAGAACCTTATGAGCAAAGAGGGCAAGAAAGGTGCAGATGGGCTTGTTAAAGCTTTTGTCAAGGCGAAGCGACTCAAGCTGAGACTCAGCAATCGAACGGGCACTGGACGCAGCAGCTCCCGAGGCAAACTCTTTACAGAGGGCAGCATAGGCCTTCTGTCCATCACCCATATCAGCGGAGTGTTTGGACGAATACTCCCGGACGATGGTAACACCAGTGGTTTCATGCACACACAAAGTCAACGCGGTGTGAATGAACTTCTTGATCTCCCAAAAAACTGCCGCTTCATCACCCGCGGCGGGGACATAATCAGGATCAAGGGCACAGTCAACGCCCTGAGAACTGGCAATGGCGCGGAACTGACGGTCCCACAAAGCAAAATGTTTCTTGTCCTGAAACTTGGGGTAAGCGGTGGCATCGCGCTTAACACCCTTCTTGAACGATTCCAAAGCACCCGACGAGGCAGCAGATGCAGTGGAGACCACAGGCGATGCAGTCGGCCCGGCGGTGGCAACAACCGGAGCAGGAGAAGGGACAGGGGCAGCCGCCGGCACGGGAACAGGAGCCGGGGCAGGAGCAGAAGAAGCGGCGGGATCAACCACTCCAACAGGGTCAGAAGCCGTTGCATCGGCAGACACAGAAGCTGCGGCGGGTGCTGGGACATGCACCGACGGCAACCGGTTGGCAATCCGGCTGGTTCGGAACTCACGAAGCCCATTCGGGGTCAACTGGGCGAAGCTGTCAGGGTCAAAACAGCTGTTGGCAACCGCCCAGTCTCGGACGGCAATGAGGTTCTTGGCCTGGGCAAGGTTAAGATGGTGGCAGCGGGTGAAATCCGCATCAGACATCTCAAGAAACTCAATGAGGCCGGTGGCTCCTAGGTCCTCAAGAGCCATCCGGTACGGCGAATCCTCTGCTGAAGCTTTGAGAACATTCAACAGATGGAGAATGGGGTCACGGGAGAACTCAATCTCCATTTCCGAACTGACAGCATCTGAGGACGACGACGACGAGCGTCCAACAGCAGACTCGGAGGCTGACGATGTACCTGGCATGGTATCAACTTAAATTGCAGACGGGTGGTGTTCCGGCACTCTGCAAAAGCAATCGATTGACTTGTTAGTTGCTGGCAAACAACACAAACGCTCGGGCTCAGCGTTCAGTATCCACTTCGGGCTCAAGTGGTCAATGAGACAATGAACGACGCGTCCGTCGATCAAGCAAACAGGGTAAGAGGGTCAAGGGTCAACAATGGTGGCGATGGCTGATTCGCACACCAAAAAAAACAGCTCAATTCGAGCTAAAATTGGGTCAATAGGGTCAAAATAGGGTCTGGGCAGGGTCCCTCTTGCTCCACACGCGACGATCCGGTGAATAAGAGGGGCTCTTACGCTCTTTGATAGCTTTGCGGCTGGTTAATCTATTGTATGGTTCAATACAAAAATATGATTTACCTGTTTCGCTAGGCTTATTACAAATAGGTTTAAACTGTCCTTAACTTGGCAGTTTTGGATTCAAACCAAAATTATGGTATAAATTCAAATAATTGGCACGCCCTCACTTGGCTTACCAAATCCGGAACGCGATTTCTTCGCTCATTGGCGACGAATCGCCGTTCGTACCATAAGTACCATAAGTATGTTCCGGGTAGGCGCGCGCCGGATCGGAACACAAATTCGAATTCATTACCTGGACATATGGACCTGGAGGTCCTACATAAGTATTTTCAGGGCGGGCTTGCAAGCCAGCCGAATTGGTAACGAGTGCTAGGGCATCGACCTCACGATATGGCATTAGAGCACTGCCATTCGTTACTCCCCTCGGTGCCTGAGCAGTCGGGCCAGACACATCATTGTAGAGAGGAGAGGACTGAGGCACAACCGTGTCTCCCTTCCAGAAGAGCATCGGTTCAACATGGGACCACGTCGTCGTGAAGTCCAATGCTTTGGTCAAGATGTCAGCAGGGTTTTCTTCCGAACGAACATAATGAAAACGAATCACATTCGCAGCAATCGCTTCACGAACGCGATGATAAGACAAGGCATTCCAACGCTTCGATAGCTTCGAGTGTGGAATGGTGGAACTTGTGACAACAGATTGATTGTCACCAAACAACCAAGATGGACCGTCGATCGGAACACCCAGGGCACGGAGGGTGAAACGCAAGTCCATGATCTGTTCAGTGGCTTGACGCGCAGCCATGAACTCACTGCCATAGGTGGCAGTCTCCACTTGGTTCTGTCGCTTCGAGAACCAATCAATCGGGGTCTGATTGAGCAGGTGAAGCACACCAGTACAGGAACGACCGGTGGTCAAATCATGCATCAGATTGGCATCCACAAAGGTGGATGTGCGGACGGGTTTTCCTTTGGGCTCTGGGAACATTCCATCCGGAACATCTTCCACAGGATTCCCATAAACGGAGTGCATCCATTCATGGGATTCCGGTTGCTCACCATAGATGGCCTCATAATTTGGGATACCTGTGCGATAGCGAATAGCACCCTGCGAATACTTGCAAAGGTAACGGACGATTTGCTTCGCGCGATCAAGGTGTCCAACAAAAGGAGAGGTACGGTAACGACTGAGAGTCATCACCGCATGAGCAATATCAAAACGGGACAAGGAAATGGTCCACTGAAGGGCTCCAATAAGACTTTGGAACTGGATCGTCTCCGCATCGGTACAGGGCTCGGAGCTGTCGAGCTCAGGTTGATCACCTTTGGTCATAGGTGTGATCGGACGTTTACCATTGGTCTTGGGATCTTCACCAAACAATTGCTTGTAGGTGTCAGCCAAGCGACGGATGTATGTCTGACATCCATAGCAGAGGGTACCATCAGGGTCCTGGAAGAAATCTCCTCCAAGATGATAACGCGGGGGTCCAACGCCTTTCAACTTGTAGTTGTAGGGCTCTGCCTGAAGGGCCTTCATAAAAGAATTCGGATCCTTCATGGCAACGAGTAGGTCGTCCACATAGGTACAAACATACTCATAACAATCACCAGCATCGCGATACCAAACATCAGGATCGCAAAGGGAAGGCTTGAAACCCATGTCAGTAAGGGTATCAGCAAACTTGTCATGGAAACGGGCACCGGAGCTACGGAGTCCGTACAACGCTTTGGAGATCAAGAGAGTGTGCCCCGCAAGGGGACCAAACTCTTTACCCGCAACAAAGGCAACCTTTTCTTTGGTATAAGCCTCCAGATAGGCATTACCAACATCAGCGGCGCACAATTCCAATCCGTTGAGCTGGGAAAGGAAGGTGACGAGACGAATCGAACGAAGAGAAGCAACGCTCGAGTAGACAGAATCCTTTGGAGGGGCAGTCAGGTGACCTCCTCCAACAAGGCGGGCCTTGCGTCGGCCATCTTCTTTGCAATCGAAGATGATGTGACATCGTATCATCTTGTATCCAGGCGGCAGCGGCTTGCCAACGCCATGGTCAATGAAGGTCTTGTACTCGTTGAGCTGCAAGAGCTCCGTCTCAATGGCGTCCGCCCATTTGGTATTTCCATTGGCGATGTCAAGGGCATAGGCCTCCTTGACTGTCCGCGGGATCTGCACACCAAACTTATAGCGGATTGCATTGTGGTGCGAGGCGCGACGTGCCTGATTCACCATTCTCTTCAACCGCTTGTCGCGACGCGCAGCAGATTGAAGGAACTTCCATCCCGGAGTATCCAATAAATCATGCTCCTTAGCATATGCAGCGAGCGTGAACTTGTCAGTTTTCCCAATGAGGTTGATGGGTTCCCAAGTCTTGCTACCATCAGCCCATTCAATGAGGACGTTGTATGCCGATCCTTTGTAATTGGCCATGCCCGGACGGAGTGGGCCTTCATGGTCAAGGATGGATTCATACGCCCAAGTGTCTAGCTCCCCATCTGCCTCAGCCTTATGCTGCTGTTCAACAATGTCAGACAACTCATTATAGGAGATGATCTCCTCCAGCTCCCCATCTCCGATTGAGATGAGAAACTTGATGGCTTGGTGATCCTGAGCATCACGATCAAGAATCTTCCGCGTGATCTTGGCACGGAAGCGCTCACCAGTATCCGTCTCACGAAGGAAGGAGAGACCCAAGAGTTCATCGGGCGAAAACTTGGGCACTTCCAGAGCTGTTGGATCTGCTAGACCCAAACGATCAGCGGCAGAGAAAATAATGGGGGCCTGGTCGGAAGGGGCGTCTCCCTCCCCTCCGGCAGCGAGGGAAGAGTCCAAAGGACGGGCACGACGGTTGGGAAACATAGGGTCTTTGGCAGCACGCACGTTGCTGCGAGCAATGAGTTGCTCCGTATCATTGGTGAGTATCCAATACGTAAGGAAATCACCCTTCTTGGAAGCGGGACCACACCAGCGACCAAGCAATTCGCCTCCGTTCTTGGAGTCTTCATAGAACACTTCTTGCCAGAAGTGGAACGACAAATAGGGGGACACATCGGTGACTTCCCCAGTGACAACGGAATGAGGGATAACACCATTGACATTGACAAGACAATTGCTCAAACCGATGACAAACAACATGGTCAACAACCAAAACTTGGCAGGGACAGCCATCCGGTCCATAATGGAATTGGAGAGACGCTTGACATCCTGAATCATGCGCTCAATGGGGTTCTGATGCTCATAATAAGCCTCAGACTGCTTGTCCTTGACACAATAAAGCCGATTGAGGTCAAGGACCTTCCCATAGATCTCCGCTTTGGCATTGTCACTCTTGAGACCAACAGGAGCACCGACTTCGCGAAGGAAATCCTGGTACACAGCAGGGATATCCGATTCGGAACGAAGAGGGTAGCCAGCCAAGAACTTGGACTCCATGCCACCAAAGAGCTGAAGCATTTGGCAACCACCATGTCCGGGGATGCCATCGTCATGGGCAGGGGTCTCACTGAAAATGGTATCGGTCGAGAACCATTCAGGAAGGCGACGCACATTGGCCGCAGGAAAACGCGAGCGGAAATGCTTGCGAAAGGGATGGTGGACGGTGGCGCGATAATACTGAGTGGTGGCATCAAGAGTGGCCTTGATGCGCTCGTTGGGCACCCACATAAAATGTGGTTTGAGGAAGTCAAGGTCCGGAAGACGGGGGCGAACCGTCTGAGGAAAAGCAGTGATGGTTTGGTGAGCATAGCGCAGCTCCCCATACTCATCAACCCGGCCATCGAGGGCATCTCGACGAGCCAACGCAACAGAAGGCAACTCAAAGTCGGGGGCAGAAAACTCCTGATCCAACACAGATGGATCCCAAGGAGTGTCGGCGGTGAAAAACACATGAGGGTAACGCTCAATGTCATCATCCGTAGGGGCAGTCATGTCAAGGTAGGGCAAACCATCACGGATATGAAGAGGTACAACATATCCTTCGGTGGTAACAATGCACTGTTTACCACCATTGGATTGAGCGCGGTCATCCACAATCAACCCAAAACTCTCCATCTGACTCTTGCAGTGGATTGTACGACCACCATCACTTCGAAGGGCATACGAAGAAAAGATGGCAATCACGGCACCATCATCCAAGGTGTCCAGCTTGGCCGCCGCTTGGACAATGGGCAAATTCTCAAGCACATCATGGGTCACACCTTCCACATTGGCCGTGGCAGTAAGATGGGTCTCCAACACACGGGCATCCGACCCAAGGAGACCACCATTGGCACCGCCATCAATCAAAGCACCATGCACATGGCGAGCCGATTCATGCACCCGATACAAATGAGTGGCAGAAGCACGGCGATAGACAGTACCATTGACAGAAATAAAATCATCGGAGGGCTGCGACGACTGAGGGGCAGATTGGGCAACAGGCGGGCGAGCCTGATGCGAGGACATGAGCTGACGGATAAAGGTAGGAGGGGGCGTACTACCGGAGGCAATGGTGCTGTTATCAGAGTATTGCATGGGCGAGGCAACACTTTGCGAAGGAGTCTCCCCGTTGGAACGACCTTGGGAAGACTGGTTCACACGCCGAGTCGGCGTGTTGGGAGGGAGTTGTCCATGTTTGCGCTGATAGCGCTTGGCTTTCTGCTCCGCAGAGAGGGCCTTGTACTCATCCTGAGACAAATAAACACTCGGGTCGGTGGGATCATGATTACCATTAGAAGAGGAACGCCGATTGGAATCATTGCCGCGACCACCGCGTCCATTTCCACCCTGTCGGCCATTCCCGCGTCCACCCGAACCCCGACCACCATTGCCATTACCATTACCATTCCGCGAGGGTTGATTACCATTCGACGAATTGGTGTTGTTGGCCTGCCGGCGGGACTTGGCCTGCAGATCAAGAGACTCGGCATGGATCTTAAGCTGGCTGAGAAACTGCTGGTAGGTTGTGGTTGGGAGACCCAAGCGGGAAGTGGTATCTTCCAAAGCACTGATGGAGTCGGCGTACCGGCTCATCGCGTCATGAGGAAGAAGAGCGCGACGCAAGCGCTCTTTACACCAATGGTCACCATAAGACGTCGTGTCTCCATCCGCACGAAGCTCCTGAAGGTCAAGAACCTTATGAGCAAAGAGGGCAAGAAAGGTGCAGATGGGCTTGTTAAAGCTTTTGTCAAGGCGAAGCGACTCAAGCTGAGACTCAGCAATCGAACGGGCACTGGACGCAGCAGCTCCCGAGGCAAACTCTTTACAGAGGGCAGCATAGGCCTTCTGTCCATCACCCATATCAGCGGAGTGTTTGGACGAATACTCCCGGACGATGGTAACACCAGTGGTTTCATGCACACACAAAGTCAACGCGGTGTGAATGAACTTCTTGATCTCCCAAAAAACTGCCGCTTCATCACCCGCGGCGGGGACATAATCAGGATCAAGGGCACAGTCAACGCCCTGAGAACTGGCAATGGCGCGGAACTGACGGTCCCACAAAGCAAAATGTTTCTTGTCCTGAAACTTGGGGTAAGCGGTGGCATCGCGCTTAACACCCTTCTTGAACGATTCCAAAGCACCCGACGAGGCAGCAGATGCAGTGGAGACCACAGGCGATGCAGTCGGCCCGGCGGTGGCAACAACCGGAGCAGGAGAAGGGACAGGGGCAGCCGCCGGCACGGGAACAGGAGCCGGGGCAGGAGCAGAAGAAGCGGCGGGATCAACCACTCCAACAGGGTCAGAAGCCGTTGCATCGGCAGACACAGAAGCTGCGGCGGGTGCTGGGACATGCACCGACGGCAACCGGTTGGCAATCCGGCTGGTTCGGAACTCACGAAGCCCATTCGGGGTCAACTGGGCGAAGCTGTCAGGGTCAAAACAGCTGTTGGCAACCGCCCAGTCTCGGACGGCAATGAGGTTCTTGGCCTGGGCAAGGTTAAGATGGTGGCAGCGGGTGAAATCCGCATCAGACATCTCAAGAAACTCAATGAGGCCGGTGGCTCCTAGGTCCTCAAGAGCCATCCGGTACGGCGAATCCTCTGCTGAAGCTTTGAGAACATTCAACAGATGGAGAATGGGGTCACGGGAGAACTCAATCTCCATTTCCGAACTGACAGCATCTGAGGACGACGACGACGAGCGTCCAACAGCAGACTCGGAGGCTGACGATGTACCTGGCATGGTATCAACTTAAATTGCAGACGGGTGGTGTTCCGGCACTCTGCAAAAGCAATCGATTGACTTGTTAGTTGCTGGCAAACAACACAAACGCTCGGGCTCAGCGTTCAGTATCCACTTCGGGCTCAAGTGGTCAATGAGACAATGAACGACGCGTCCGTCGATCAAGCAAACAGGGTAAGAGGGTCAAGGGTCAACAATGGTGGCGATGGCTGATTCGCACACCAAAAAAAACAGCTCAATTCGAGCTAAAATTGGGTCAATAGGGTCAAAATAGGGTCTGGGCAGGGTCCCTCTTGCTCCACACGCGACGATCCGGTGAATAAGAGGGGCTCTTACGCTCTTTGATAGCTTTGCGGCTGGTTAATCTATTGTATGGTTCAATACAAAAATATGATTTACCTGTTTCGCTAGGCTTATTACAAATAGGTTTAAACTGTCCTTAACTTGGCAGTTTTGGATTCAAACCAAAATTATGGTATAAATTCAAATAATTGGCACGCCCTCACTTGGCTTACCAAATCCGGAACGCGATTTCTTCGCTCATTGGCGACGAATCGCCGTTCGTACCATAAGTACCATAAGTATGTTCCGGGTAGGCGCGCGCCGGATCGGAACACAAATTCGAATTCATTACCTGGACATATGGACCTGGAGGTCCTACATAAGTATTTTCAGGGCGGGCTTGCAAGCCAGCCGAATTGGTAACGAGTGCTAGGGCATCGACCTCACGATATGGCATTAGAGCACTGCCATTCGTTACTCCCCTCGGTGCCTGAGCAGTCGGGCCAGACACATCATTGTAGAGAGGAGAGGACTGAGGCACAACCGTGTCTCCCTTCCAGAAGAGCATCGGTTCAACATGGGACCACGTCGTCGTGAAGTCCAATGCTTTGGTCAAGATGTCAGCAGGGTTTTCTTCCGAACGAACATAATGAAAACGAATCACATTCGCAGCAATCGCTTCACGAACGCGATGATAAGACAAGGCATTCCAACGCTTCGATAGCTTCGAGTGTGGAATGGTGGAACTTGTGACAACAGATTGATTGTCACCAAACAACCAAGATGGACCGTCGATCGGAACACCCAGGGCACGGAGGGTGAAACGCAAGTCCATGATCTGTTCAGTGGCTTGACGCGCAGCCATGAACTCACTGCCATAGGTGGCAGTCTCCACTTGGTTCTGTCGCTTCGAGAACCAATCAATCGGGGTCTGATTGAGCAGGTGAAGCACACCAGTACAGGAACGACCGGTGGTCAAATCATGCATCAGATTGGCATCCACAAAGGTGGATGTGCGGACGGGTTTTCCTTTGGGCTCTGGGAACATTCCATCCGGAACATCTTCCACAGGATTCCCATAAACGGAGTGCATCCATTCATGGGATTCCGGTTGCTCACCATAGATGGCCTCATAATTTGGGATACCTGTGCGATAGCGAATAGCACCCTGCGAATACTTGCAAAGGTAACGGACGATTTGCTTCGCGCGATCAAGGTGTCCAACAAAAGGAGAGGTACGGTAACGACTGAGAGTCATCACCGCATGAGCAATATCAAAACGGGACAAGGAAATGGTCCACTGAAGGGCTCCAATAAGACTTTGGAACTGGATCGTCTCCGCATCGGTACAGGGCTCGGAGCTGTCGAGCTCAGGTTGATCACCTTTGGTCATAGGTGTGATCGGACGTTTACCATTGGTCTTGGGATCTTCACCAAACAATTGCTTGTAGGTGTCAGCCAAGCGACGGATGTATGTCTGACATCCATAGCAGAGGGTACCATCAGGGTCCTGGAAGAAATCTCCTCCAAGATGATAACGCGGGGGTCCAACGCCTTTCAACTTGTAGTTGTAGGGCTCTGCCTGAAGGGCCTTCATAAAAGAATTCGGATCCTTCATGGCAACGAGTAGGTCGTCCACATAGGTACAAACATACTCATAACAATCACCAGCATCGCGATACCAAACATCAGGATCGCAAAGGGAAGGCTTGAAACCCATGTCAGTAAGGGTATCAGCAAACTTGTCATGGAAACGGGCACCGGAGCTACGGAGTCCGTACAACGCTTTGGAGATCAAGAGAGTGTGCCCCGCAAGGGGACCAAACTCTTTACCCGCAACAAAGGCAACCTTTTCTTTGGTATAAGCCTCCAGATAGGCATTACCAACATCAGCGGCGCACAATTCCAATCCGTTGAGCTGGGAAAGGAAGGTGACGAGACGAATCGAACGAAGAGAAGCAACGCTCGAGTAGACAGAATCCTTTGGAGGGGCAGTCAGGTGACCTCCTCCAACAAGGCGGGCCTTGCGTCGGCCATCTTCTTTGCAATCGAAGATGATGTGACATCGTATCATCTTGTATCCAGGCGGCAGCGGCTTGCCAACGCCATGGTCAATGAAGGTCTTGTACTCGTTGAGCTGCAAGAGCTCCGTCTCAATGGCGTCCGCCCATTTGGTATTTCCATTGGCGATGTCAAGGGCATAGGCCTCCTTGACTGTCCGCGGGATCTGCACACCAAACTTATAGCGGATTGCATTGTGGTGCGAGGCGCGACGTGCCTGATTCACCATTCTCTTCAACCGCTTGTCGCGACGCGCAGCAGATTGAAGGAACTTCCATCCCGGAGTATCCAATAAATCATGCTCCTTAGCATATGCAGCGAGCGTGAACTTGTCAGTTTTCCCAATGAGGTTGATGGGTTCCCAAGTCTTGCTACCATCAGCCCATTCAATGAGGACGTTGTATGCCGATCCTTTGTAATTGGCCATGCCCGGACGGAGTGGGCCTTCATGGTCAAGGATGGATTCATACGCCCAAGTGTCTAGCTCCCCATCTGCCTCAGCCTTATGCTGCTGTTCAACAATGTCAGACAACTCATTATAGGAGATGATCTCCTCCAGCTCCCCATCTCCGATTGAGATGAGAAACTTGATGGCTTGGTGATCCTGAGCATCACGATCAAGAATCTTCCGCGTGATCTTGGCACGGAAGCGCTCACCAGTATCCGTCTCACGAAGGAAGGAGAGACCCAAGAGTTCATCGGGCGAAAACTTGGGCACTTCCAGAGCTGTTGGATCTGCTAGACCCAAACGATCAGCGGCAGAGAAAATAATGGGGGCCTGGTCGGAAGGGGCGTCTCCCTCCCCTCCGGCAGCGAGGGAAGAGTCCAAAGGACGGGCACGACGGTTGGGAAACATAGGGTCTTTGGCAGCACGCACGTTGCTGCGAGCAATGAGTTGCTCCGTATCATTGGTGAGTATCCAATACGTAAGGAAATCACCCTTCTTGGAAGCGGGACCACACCAGCGACCAAGCAATTCGCCTCCGTTCTTGGAGTCTTCATAGAACACTTCTTGCCAGAAGTGGAACGACAAATAGGGGGACACATCGGTGACTTCCCCAGTGACAACGGAATGAGGGATAACACCATTGACATTGACAAGACAATTGCTCAAACCGATGACAAACAACATGGTCAACAACCAAAACTTGGCAGGGACAGCCATCCGGTCCATAATGGAATTGGAGAGACGCTTGACATCCTGAATCATGCGCTCAATGGGGTTCTGATGCTCATAATAAGCCTCAGACTGCTTGTCCTTGACACAATAAAGCCGATTGAGGTCAAGGACCTTCCCATAGATCTCCGCTTTGGCATTGTCACTCTTGAGACCAACAGGAGCACCGACTTCGCGAAGGAAATCCTGGTACACAGCAGGGATATCCGATTCGGAACGAAGAGGGTAGCCAGCCAAGAACTTGGACTCCATGCCACCAAAGAGCTGAAGCATTTGGCAACCACCATGTCCGGGGATGCCATCGTCATGGGCAGGGGTCTCACTGAAAATGGTATCGGTCGAGAACCATTCAGGAAGGCGACGCACATTGGCCGCAGGAAAACGCGAGCGGAAATGCTTGCGAAAGGGATGGTGGACGGTGGCGCGATAATACTGAGTGGTGGCATCAAGAGTGGCCTTGATGCGCTCGTTGGGCACCCACATAAAATGTGGTTTGAGGAAGTCAAGGTCCGGAAGACGGGGGCGAACCGTCTGAGGAAAAGCAGTGATGGTTTGGTGAGCATAGCGCAGCTCCCCATACTCATCAACCCGGCCATCGAGGGCATCTCGACGAGCCAACGCAACAGAAGGCAACTCAAAGTCGGGGGCAGAAAACTCCTGATCCAACACAGATGGATCCCAAGGAGTGTCGGCGGTGAAAAACACATGAGGGTAACGCTCAATGTCATCATCCGTAGGGGCAGTCATGTCAAGGTAGGGCAAACCATCACGGATATGAAGAGGTACAACATATCCTTCGGTGGTAACAATGCACTGTTTACCACCATTGGATTGAGCGCGGTCATCCACAATCAACCCAAAACTCTCCATCTGACTCTTGCAGTGGATTGTACGACCACCATCACTTCGAAGGGCATACGAAGAAAAGATGGCAATCACAGGACCATCATCCAAGGTGTCCAGCTTGGCCGCCGCTTGGACAATGGGCAGATTCTCAAGCACATCATGGGTCACACCTTCTACATTTGCCGTGGCAGTAAGATGAGTCTCCAACACACGGGCATCCG
>Ga0210032_1001426_pt1 | contig 13233 bp, 11 predicted proteins | sample CryGeyCG2114_250_2_FD_185458 | JGI IMG/M metagenome (GOLD analysis project Ga0210032, IMG submission 185458) | Groundwater microbial communities from aquifer - Crystal Geyser CG13_big_fil_rev_8/21/14_2.50 (SPAdes) (version 2) | ecosystem: Environmental > Aquatic > Deep subsurface > Groundwater ... | reverse complement strand
GGGGAAACCACATTCACTGTGATGCCACGACTTGCAATTTCACGTGCTAAAGACTTTGTAAAACCAATGACACCAGCTTTAGCGGCTGCATAATTAGCTTGGCCTGGATTACCAATAGAGCCCACTACAGAACCGATCGAAACGATTCGTCCCCAACGCTTCTTCATCATAGGACGTAACATTTTTTGCGATAGCCGGAATACTGAAGTCATGTCGGTATTAATAATATTATCCCACTCTTCCTGTTTCATACGCATCAGGATATTGTCACCAGTAATGGCAGCGTTATTAACTAACACATCCACAGATTCTCCATAAACCGCTTTGATTTTCTCCATTAATTGGTCAATTGACTCTGCACTAGATACATCTAGCTGCATGCCAGTACCTGACAAATTAGCGTCACTAAAATACTGACTGATACGCTCAGCGCCATTTTCGCTGGTCGCTGTACCAATTACCGTCAATCCTTGGGATGCTAATTCTAAAGCGATAGCTCGACCAATTCCTCGACTAGCACCAGTCACCAAAGCCAATCTTGACTCATTACTCATAATCTTCTTCCTATATTTTATAATTGAATAGCAGACAACCCTGACAAATCACCAAAATGCTGACCATTGATACCTTTAACAATACGTTTTGATAGTCCAGTTAAAACTTTTCCGGGTCCACATTCATAACAAGTTTCAACACCTTGTTGGTGAGCAAACGCTATGGTTTCTGTCCAACGTACTGGGGAGAACAATTGCATTCTTAAAGCCTCTTTGATCTCAGAGGGATCAGATGGGCAAGTCACATTCACATTATTGATCACCGGCACCTTGGGTGCTCTAAATTGTAACTTGGCTAAATCAAGTGCCAACTTCTCAGCCGCCTGAATCATCAAACTGCAGTGAGAAGGAACACTGACTGGTAATGGAAGCGCTCTTTTAGCGCCCTTTTCCTTACAAAGTACCATCGCTCTTTCTACAGCCTCTTTATTACCTGCAATCACCACTTGCCCTGGACTATTAAAGTTAACCGCTTGAACCACTTGTTCTAATGCAGTTGATTGACAGGCTTCTATAATAGATTGATCATCCAAACCTATGATTGCGGCCATTGCGCCTATACCTTCTGGGACGGCTTGCTGCATATATTGTCCACGCTTTTGTACCAACTGAAGTGCATCGGCAAAATCTACAACATCCGCTGCAACTAGAGCCGTATATTCGCCTAAGCTATGGCCAGCCATAAACTTAGGCGCATCTAATCTCGGCGACACCAATCGATATAAGGCCATACTAGTGGCTAGTATGGCTGGTTGGGTGTATTCAGTTTGATTCAGCCTGTCTACTGGGCCTTGTTGTATCAGTTTCCAAACATCGTAGCCTAGAGCATCACTGGCCTCTTGAAAAGTGACTAATATTTCAGGATAGTTTTTTGCTATATCAGCCAACATCCCAAGAGATTGTGATCCCTGACCTGGGAAAGTGAAAATTGATGTCTTCATATAAAAAATCCAACGATTAACTGTAGCTAAAAGAAGATGGGCGCATTATACCCAAATACGAAAGAATTGCGAGACGATATGAACTGGTCAGATTGGTTGAAATTCAACCAATCCAAAACCAAGGTGCAACCCTTGTTTATAAAAACCCTAACGACAATTCAGGTATGTATGTAATCAGCGCCAAAACAATGAGCAATATCAGCATAAAAGGCAAGGTATCTTTGTATATTTTGGTGATAGGTTGTCCAAATCGATAACTGGCTATAAATAAATTCATACCAATGGGTGGGGTTAAATAACCAATTTGCATGTTGGCCAAAAAAATAATACCTAAATGAATGGGATGTATGCCAAAACCAACAGCTAAAGGTAATATGATGGGAACCACAATCACAAGGGCGGCAAAAATATCCAAAATAGCCCCTAACAGTAGCAATAACATATTTAAAAGAAACAAGAATGTATATTTGCTATGTATGTTAGTTTGGATAATTTCAAATAATTTGCTGGGGATTTCTGCATCCACCAGTAAATTGGTTAAAGCCAAAGAAACACCTAATATCAATAAAATACTCCCTGTCATGGTCATTGAATCGGTGATAACTTTAACCACTTGATGATATTTAATTTCTTTATGAATAAAAACTTCCATGATAAGAACATAGAGTGCAGTAATAGCAGCAATTTCTGTCAAGGTGACTACGCCACCATAAATCCCCAAGAGAATGAAAACAGGAAGAGGTATTTCCCATTTAGCATCCCAAAGCGCTTGTTTAGCTTTTACCCAACCAAATGAAGCTTTGTCTTGAACAATGTCTTTATTTTTCCAATAACTAAATACCGATAATGCAATAACCATTAACAGACCCGGTAGTATTCCCGCGATAAATAATTGCTCCATGGTAAAACGTTCACCCACCTCTACCTGTTGAGTGATGATGCCATAAAGAATTAGAGGCAAAGAAGGTGCAAAAAGCAGTCCCAATGAGCCAGAAGTCGTTACCAAACCTAGGCTAAATTTTTCATCATAGCCACCTTTGAGTAACGCAGGATATAACAAAGCCCCTAAAGCAACGATAGTGACGCCACTGGCTCCAGTAAATGCAGTGAATATGGCACTGGAAAAAAGAGCAACAACCGCTAATCCTCCTGGCATCCAGTGTAACCATTGATCGGTAATATTTAACAATCTTTGTGATGACTTACCTTCACTTAACAAATAGCCCGCAAAAGTAAACAAGGGTAAAGCCACTAATAGTGGGGTGTCTGTTAAGCGGTACATTTCAATGGCAATAACGGATAAATCTATACCAGAAAAATAAAATCCCATCATAGATGAGGCTAGAATAACCGCAAATAAAGGAGCACCTGATAAGGCCAATAACATAATGGCCACTATGACAAATAGGGTCATCATGATACTTCGGTTCCAGTGTTTGGATTAAAAAGCTGCTGCAGACTATAAAGAATAAATCGTAAACTCAGCAAAGCAAAAGCAAAAGGAATGATGGCTTCAGTTATCCAAACGGGAATATTGGCAAAAGCCAATCCTCCTTCATGATATTCATCGTTCACAAACATCAAACTATAATAACCAGCTACTGCACAAATTACTGCAGTGACAAGGTTGGCAATGATCATAGCAATTCGATTAAAAGCATCTGAGAAATAATGGGAGGCGAGATCAATACGAATGTGTTTATTTTCTCGGCCAGCATAGATTGCACCTAACAAACCCAACCAAAGTACTAAGATCCGAATAAATTGCTCACCCCATAAGAAACCCGATTCAAACAGGTTTCGCATAACAATTTGACTGAAACTAAACCCAATCAAAACCATCAACAAAAACACCAGCACAAACTGTTCGAGCCGATTTAATAGCAGAGTGACTTTGTTAATAGAGGAAACCAACTTGAATAGATACCTGTTGTTAATGAATGAAGTTATTTAGAACGGTATTGTTTTAGCCATTCATTAGCCCGATCAAAAATTTGTTGCGATAAAGTTTGATTTTTAACCATTAATGGTGCAACAGTTCTAGCTTTTTCGGTCCAAAGAGCCATCTCAGCGGCAGAAGGTTTAACAAATTCTATTCCTAAATTTCTGAGTGCTTGTAAAGCCTCTGCATCATTCTTCTTGTTTTCCTCATCAATCTCTTGAAACACTTTGCCAAAAACATCGCGAACGCTTTTTTGATCTGCTTCTGAAATAGATGTAAAGGCTTTGATATCTATGGCCAATGTTGCATACAAATATAAAACCGGCATTTCGGTAATGTATTTAACCTGAGTTTGCCACTGGAAAGCTAATGCTCCAATCGGTGAAATAGTGACTGTATCAATAATACCTGTCTGAAGAGCGGGCAAAACATCGCCTAGGCTCAATGGGATAGGTGTTATATTGAAGGCATTCACAACTGCTTTTGCCACATCGTCCCCAGAGGGTATCCACACTTTTCTTTGGTCGATATCAGCTAAAGATGTGATGGGTTGCTTTGACATCAGATAAGCAAACCCTCCTCCTGCATAACCAAAAGTAACAAAACCACTTTTTTCCATTCCTTTTTGAATCAGCGGATCCAAATGCTGTTTAACGAAATCAACTTCTTGTTGTGATTGGAACAACAAGGGTAAATTATACACCTGACTATCGGGATAACTGGCCGCCAAAGCACCACTAGTCAGAGCGCCACCCTGTAACTGGTTGGTACGAATTTTCCTAAGAACAGTGGCATCGCTCCCCATCACACCACCGGGATAAATTTTAAATTGAACTCGCTTTTGAGTGGTTTTCTCAATTTGTTCGACGCCTTGTCTTATTTTTATCATCCAGCTAGAACCATCGGGAGAAACTGTCGCTAATTTAAATGTTTTCGCTTGGACTATTTGAGAGCTCAGCAATAGACCTATCAAAATGGAGACAGGGAAAAAATTTTTCATGAAATCAATACCTTTAAAAATAATCTGCTGACGATGCCAGCAGTTCTTTGGCTTTGGCAATGGCCAATTGATTGGATAAGACGTAGCCATCCATATAGGGATTGGCGGCTATGACTTCATTTAGTAAGTTATCATGTAAAGATTGGTCAAAGATCAAACGTGCGTATTTTTCAGCATAAGAAACTTGCACCATAAGGTTTTTTCCTTGGGATAACGCAATGGCTTTTAGAAAATGTTGTTGAGCTAAATCCGTATCTCCGCCCATCGCTGGTGGCAAAATACTATTGAGTAGAGCCAAATAATAATGCGCAGCGCCCTGATTATAGCGATCATCTAATGCGAGAACTTTATTAAATAAAGACTTAATTTGCGGGAGTTTTGCAACAGCGTTCCAATCACTACGATGAAACTGTAACCAAGCTGACCAAGCCACACCAAGGGTATAAACATCCTCTAATTGCTTTTTATTCACCAGGTTTAAACGAGCTTGAAAATCATCGTAATTTAAACTGGTCAGTTGACAGTTGTTAGGAAAATCCAGGCAAAGTGCCGATACGGCATATTTTAATCCCTTATCACCCATTTTCCTTTGTCTTTCCGGATCTTCAACAAACATAGCGGCATAGGCGACATTTAATTTGGAAGCAGCTCTTTTCACAGAGGAATTTTCAGGATCTCCCTCAACAAAGCTATCAATCATGATTAAATAGGAAGGTGCGCCCTGTTTTACAGTTTTTGGATCATCATTATTGGCGATGGCTTTAGCCAAATTTTCGGCAAGATTTTCAGTGGCTGAAGAGACAATGACCGCACAGCCCTGCAGCCAAAAACTCCCCAGAATAAAACTTAACAACCAGATAAAACGACTTGTTTTATCTTTTATATTTTTTGATTGTGAGAAGTAATACTTTGATTGGCAAATAAATTGGGATGATTTCATAAAGTTTCATTGAATAGAACTTGCAGCATTCATCAATTCACCAAGATTATAGATGTTTTGGCTGACAGTTTTTTTGATGGATTATTTTAGCATCAAATACAGCTAACTTATAGAGATAATCTAAAGAAGTTAATAACATGGCTATTTATTTAATGGCTGTTTAAATAATAACACCTAAGAGATAAGAATCCTCAAGATTGAGTCTCTTGAGGATTCTTGTTGGTCTGTATGTAAAAATCACTCTTTCCAGAAGGTATGTTCTGCTTGTAATTCACATAAGTATTTACTGACAGCGATATAAAAATCAGGATCTTCCCAATAACCCATATGACAAGCCGGGTTCCATGAAGTCGCAGCAGAACCTACGTTAATTTCAAAATCTCCTGCAACAGCATTATCATAAGCAGCATTTAAGCCTTTTAAAGGATAAGCAACGATATCGTCCTTATCATAAAAGTTGAACCATTTGGCACGCTTTTGATAATCTTCTGTGTGCGCTTTGCCTTTGACTTCAATCGGTTTGTCATAAGTATCAGGATTTTGCGCTGCAAACAACGCCATAGGGTTGCCAAAGGTGATAAAACCAGTGAAGGTATCCATTTGCTCTAAAGCACTAAGGCCTTCCAAATGTCCTTTTGAACGCTTTTGTTGTTGGCGAATATCCCAAATAAAGTCTGACATAATCACGCCTCCAAAGGAATGCGCTAAAACAACCAAGGGTGTAGTAGCATCATCCACACGGCGATGAGAAGCTAATTTTCTCAAATTCTCCCGCACACGCTCATGAATAGCCAAATACAGATCATTTCGAACCCCATTTCTATAGGAATGTGAAACACCTAAATAATCCATAAAGGATCTTCGTAAACCAGGATAAGTGAGATTGTTTTTATAATTCACTCGTTGGCTTAATTGCGCCAATGAATCCTTCACCAAATCACCCCAATAGATTTCTTGAAAGACTAAATCATCTTCTGAATGATTAGGATTCTCTAAAATATATTTTTCAACAATTCGATGTTTAAGCTCAACTGAAAAAAACTGCTCTTCAGATCCCAAACCATGAATGATTGCAATAGCCAGTTTCATGAATAATTCCTTCCTAAAAATAAAAGTTTACTATAGTAAATCCTAACCAAAATTTGTCCCTGTGCATAGCTTAAAGATAAATAGTTACAATAATAATTCTATTTTGTCTAAATAGTAGACAAGGCTTTGCCTAAAATGCCAGTTTTTTGTCTAATATACAAAAAAATAGCGTCCTGAATTTGTGTTTTATTTGCTATGATAAAGAATATGGTTGATCTTTTTGGGAGAAATTTATGTTACAAGCTTTCTGTTGGTTTTTGGGTTTTGTTTTAACCATCTCGGTTTTGGCCTATCACAGAGCTTCTATGAAAACCTACACGCTGACCTTTTTCTCTATACTTTTTGTGATCAGCATTGCATCAAGCAGCCCTTACATTGCTTGGTTAATCTATTTTGGATGGTTTATCCCACTCAATATCAAACCCATTCGACAAAAATTGGTGTCCAATCCCATCTTTAAGCTATTTAAGAAACTGATGCCGCCCATTTCAGAAACAGAACAGGAAGCGTTAGAAGCTGGTACAGTTTGGTGGGAAGCGGAACTTTTTCGCGGAGCACCGGACTGGAAACAACTCCATGATATTCCACAAGCTCGATTGAGCCCCAAAGAGATTGCTTTTTTGGAAGGGCCAGTTGAAACCCTTTGCAGTATGGTAAATGACTGGAATGTGACCCATGAAAATGCCGATTTATCACCAGAGACTTGGCGTTTTATTAAGGATAATGGTTTTTTTGGTATGATCATTCCAAAGAAATTTGGCGGGTTAGAACTCTCTGCCTATGCCCATTCCCGAGTTTTGATTAAACTCAACTCCGTTTCTGCCACCCTAGGCACCATGGTTTCAGTCCCCAACTCTCTTGGGCCTGCAGAACTATTACTGCACTATGGAACCAAACAACAAAAGGATCACTACCTCCCGAAACTGGCTAAAGGAGAAGAAATCCCTTGCTTTGCTTTAACGGGACCTGAAGCAGGATCAGATGCATCAGCCATTCCAGACGAAGGCATTGTTTGTCAGGATATTTTTGAAGGAAAAGAAGTTTTAGGTATCCGGCTTAATTGGGACAAACGCTATATCACTCTAGCGCCAGTGGCTACAGTGCTTGGACTTGCTTTTAAGCTCTATGATCCCAAAAAGCTTTTGGGCGGCGCTGAAAACTATGGCATCACCTGCGCCCTTATCCCAATCAATTTACCTGGTATCACCATTGGCCGACGACACTATCCTTTAAATATTCCTTTTCAAAATGGTCCAACTCAGGGAAAGGATGTTTTTATTCCTATTGACTTCATCATTGGTGGCCCAACACAAGCAGGTAAAGGTTGGAAAATGCTGGTAGATTGTTTATCTGCGGGTCGAGCTATTTCATTACCATCTGGCGCGATTGCCTCCGCAAAGGTTTCAGCCATTAGCAGTGGTGCCTATGCAAGGATAAGAAAGCAATTTCATTTACCTATAGGTAAAATGGAAGGTGTTGAAGAAGCATTAGCCAGAATAGGTGGCTATGCCTATGTCAATGCTGCGGTAGGTGCATTCACCTGTGCTGGTATTGATATTGGTGAAAAACCCTCGGTTGCTTCTGCCATTGTCAAATACCACACCACGGAGAATGCTCGTCGAGCCGTGATGGATGGCATGGATATTCATGGAGGAAAGTCCATTATGCTTGGGCCTAAAAATTATCTGGGCCGCGCTTATCAATCAGCGCCCATTAGCATTACCGTTGAAGGAGCCAATATTCTGACTCGAAGCTTAATTATCTTTGGACAAGGTTCATTGAGGTGCCATCCTTACCTTCTTAAAGAAGTTAAAGCCGTTCACAATCCTGATCCGAAAAATAGTCTAGATGATTTCGATCAGGCCCTATTTGCCCATTTAGGATTTGCCTTCAGTAATTTCATCCGCAGTGCCTTTTTAGGTTTAACTGGTGGCAGAGGCAGCCAAACTCCCTTTAATGATGTTACCGCTCGATATTACCAGCATATGAAGAGATTTAGCGCCAACTTGGCATTTTTATCTGATGTGGTATTTGGTGCATTGGGTGGAGAAGTAAAAAGAAGGGAAAGGATCTCCGCACGCTTAGGTGATATTTTAAGTGGTTTGTACTTAGGTTCCGCCATACTCAAAAGATTTGATGATGAGGGTCGTCATCATGAAGATATTCCTTTGGTATGCTACGCCATGGAAAGCCAACTGTATCAAATCCAAGAAGCTATTTTTGCGCTATTCAATAACTTTCCTATTACTTGGCTAGGCACATTGCTTAAATTTAAGCTCTATCCTTTTGGACGCCCTATCACTCCGCCTTCTGATTACCTCGCCCATAAGGTATCCACTATTTTAATGCAACCTTCAGAAACCCGAACCCGACTAGGAGAAGGCATTTATCTCTCGCCTACAATCCATAACAACTTGGGTAAAATGGAAAGCGTTTTAAAAGATATTATTGCGTCTGAAGCTATCTTAAGTAAACTCAAGGGAAATATTGAGACGAAGGAAACAAACCCTATTAAGCTGTCTCAATTAGCCCTTGCAGCAGGTTTAATCAATCAACAGAGCGCTGATTTAATTGAGCGTGCAGAAATAGGCCGTCAACAGGTGATTGCTGTGGATGACTTTGACTCAAGCGAATTGAAGATAAAAAACAAATGAACTTAAGAAACCATGAAACTGAAATGACTATTTTGGTGACACCTGACATGAGTAATTTCGGCGGTAATATGCATGGTGGAGAACTATTAAAGCTCCTCGATCAGGTAGCCTATACCTGTGCCATGCGCTACTGTGGAAATTATGTTGTCACACTTTCTGTGGACAATGTTTTATTTAAGCAACCTATTCGTATCGGCGAACTCCTCATACTAAAAGCCGCTGTGAATTACACAGGGAAAACCTCTATGGAAGTAGGAATTCGTGTAATTTCTGAGGATCTTCACACTAGCACAGTTTGTCATACAAACTCAAGTCACTTTACCATGGTGGCTGTGGATGACAATGGTAAATCCACAGCTATTCCTACTTTTACCCCCACCACTGATATTGAAAAGAAACGTTGGGAAGATGCTTTATTCAGAAAAAAAATGCGTTCTGAATTACAAAAACAAAAAAAACAGCGAAAATCCTCATAAGAAAACGATGGGTTTTCCAGAAAGCCTTCTTAGCGACAAACAAGGCTTTTTTTATTTTTGTGCGTTGAGATCATCTAATGGCTGGTACCAGTAGATAAATGGGCTTTATTGTAAATATTGTATTTACCGACAGGATGGCTCATAGGCAAGCGTTTAACTTCTTCAAAAGTTTTGGCATCATAAACAATGAGCATTCCATCATCTTCTAAGATACTAAGTAATGCATAACGACCATCTTTGGTAAACTCAACATGAGCCGCTGTTTTGCCTGGAACGGGTTGTAAAGTTTTAACGATTTCTAAGGTGCGTTTATCAATAATATGCACCTTGTCCTTGTTGGGACCAAAAAAAACGTCGGTCCAAGCATAGGGGGTATTTTCATGGGATCGCATAAAAAATCCAGGCCCCTCTGTGTTAATAGTTTTAAAAGTTTTCCAATTATCCATATTGATAAAACTAATCTCTCCCTTGCCTAAATTGGGTGTTGCCATAATTCGATGACCTTGATACATCCAACTAATCCCTGAACCAAGATGTGGCATAACAGGTAAATCTAAGTCGGCAATTTTTCTTTTAACATCTAATTGAACGACTTGCCCCCTGGCTGGTTGATTCAAGCCATCTTTGTGCTCGGATGATTTCTTTCCCGATCCCAAAGGACGCACTGCCCCCATAACATTCCGATAGTCTGGCGAAAAGAAAAAGTCATCCAGGATAGCGTCTAATTCAGTCACTTTAGCCACAAATTGACCAGACTTTTGATTGAGGTCATCACCAGAGTCTGGGCGATAATCATGTACCATCCCCTTAATTTCTGCTGACGCATTCTTATCGTAAGGCAACTCCCAAAGTTCTGGCACATCTTTCAGTGCTACCACAAAACTATGTCTGGATCTGGCATCATAAACCGCACTGACACGAGAAGGGATCCCAGTTTGGCTCACGGCAGGAATTATTTTTTGTAATCTGAGATCTCGACCATCCAAGATCACCAAATTAAGTGGCCAATAGTTAGCAACCGCGACATAACGACCATCATCTGATACAGCAATATTTCGTGTATTAATCCCCGCTCTTACTTCAGCCACAAAAGTTAAGTTATAGATATCGTATTTGCTAATCCAACCATCTCTTGATGCAAAATACACGTAGCGTCCGTCTTCTGTAAACTTAGGGCCACCATGAAGAGCGAAGTGCGTTGGAAATCGCGTAATCGGTTCAAATTTATCACCATCTAAAATAGTCGCATGATGATCGCCTGCTTCCACCACAATAAATAAATTCCAAGGATCTGCTTTAAAAATGGGGCTTTTCTGAAATTTGTGTTCCGTATTTAATAGCTTTTGGCTTTTTTGAATATCCTGTTCAGTCCAACTTGGCATGGGATCGGGTCGGGTATAAATAACATCAACTAGCGCTTGTATTTGTTCATCGCTAAGTTGAGAGAACAGGGGCATTTGTGTGGCTACTCTGCCATTTTTAATCACATCAAAGGCAGTTTTTTTGCCTAAACGTTCCAAGTTCTCGGGTAACAATGCTGGCCCCATGCCCCCTTCTCTATTCAAGCCATGACATTTTGAACATTGTTCGGTATATAGGTTATTCTTTGAATGCGACGTTTTAACATCCTGATTATCCACAGCATAAATTGATTGAGCACAAAAAAGTAAACTAAAACAGAAAACCACTAACAATCCCATTAAAACAAATGAGCTTAATAACCTAAAAATTGACACCTGTGGTTCTGTGTTTTGAGAATTTAGATGCTCAAAAGCTTTAGAAGAACTATTGTTGTTTTCCATAGAATCTATCATATCTATTCTCTCTCATCAGCGCTTTCTGAGATAAAAACATCCATTTTTTTGCAGAAAGCTTTTTAATCAACTCGCTTGCTATCAAAAAAAGTTGACGCTATAAAACTGTAGTGGATTTTTTCCAATGTGGATCTGTCGACCTTGAATAGGGTTTGACTTCAACCCTTTGCGTTTGTGCAATACCGATCTCTTCATCGGTTAGATAACAGGCAGGATCTTCTTCCCAGGGATCACCCGTTAATTGATAAGCACGAATGCGAGCATTTCCACCACAAATATCCAGAAATTGACAAGCACCACAACGCCCTTTTACGGGTCTTGGCTTTTGTTTTAAACCCGCCATCAAATCGTTTGCTGTATCCCGCCAAATTTCTGAAAATGCACGATCTTTGACATTACCTAAACTATATTGCCACCAAAAGGTATCGGGATGGACATCACCTAGATTATCAATATTAGCAATACTTACACCTGCGCCATTCCCCCCCCAAACTCTTAATGCTTGAGCGATTTTATCCGCTGAATCTGGATGATTTTTTTGTACCCAATGCAGCAAAATAACTGCATCCGCATCATTGTTCCCCGTCACAAAATCTGTTTCAAGACCCGCTTGAATATCTTGCCATGCTCTTTCTATCAGCCTTTCAACCGCTATGCGTGTGGCTTGGTGAACTACATCATCTTTGCGGTTTTTATTGCCTCTGCCGCCATAATTTAAATGAGAAAGATAAAACTTATCCACTTTCTCTGCGCTCATCAAATCAAGAATACCTTCAAACTGCGCTTGGTTATCTTCGGTTAGAGTAAAGCGTAACCCAGTTTTAACCTGTCTTTCCTTGAGTAATCTTATCGCTTTTAAAGAGGCTTCATAAGCACCTTGTTGGCGACGAAATTTATCATGGACCTCGCCAATACCATCAATACTGATCCCTACATAATCAAAATGCATATTGGCTACTCTATCAGCTTGCTCCTCATTGATTAAGGTGCCATTAGTAGAAAGTGCCGTATAAAAACCCAGCTGTTTGGCTTGTTCCGATATTTCAAAAATATCAGGACGCAGCAATGGTTCCCCACCCGACAAAATCAGCACTGGCACACCAAATTGGCGCAAGTCTTTCATCACTTCCATCACTTTCTCAGTAGCCAATTCTCCTGGAAAATCAGTATCTGCCGAAATAGAGTAACAATGCTTACAGGCTAAATTACAACGTCTAATTAAATTCCATATCACGACAGGCCCTTGGGTCGTGAGTTTTCTAGGTGTATTTTCCGGATGATTAATCATTCGCAAATATTGAGAAATTCTTAACATAGCTTACCCTCATTAGTGGCGAGCCTTAGTCCTGTTTTTTTTAAAATTTTTCGACTCATTAATACACGATGATCTCTAACCGTCTGACCCGCTAAAGATTTTAAATGTAGTATTTTTTGTTCAACTTCCTCAGGTGCTCGACCATGTACCATCGCAAATAAATTGTAACGCCATTCAGGATGTCTTCGAGGTCTTCGGTAACAATGACTCACACTTTCTTCTTGACCAAATTTATCTCCCATAATATCGACAGAATCATCATCCACATCCCAAACCGTCATCGCATTAAATCGATAGCCTATTGCATAATGATTTGGAACAAGTGCAATTCGTCGGATTGCACCTTGCTCCATCATATCTTCTAACCTCAACATTAAATCAGCTTCTGTCATCCCTAATTTCACAGCAGCGTCAGCATAAGGAGTGGGCGTCAAATTTAAACCTTCTTGTAATACCTCGACAATTTTTCTATCGGTGATCATTTTCTATACCTCCAAGAATAATTGAA
>Ga0210032_1001404_pt1 | contig 13420 bp, 9 predicted proteins | sample CryGeyCG2114_250_2_FD_185458 | JGI IMG/M metagenome (GOLD analysis project Ga0210032, IMG submission 185458) | Groundwater microbial communities from aquifer - Crystal Geyser CG13_big_fil_rev_8/21/14_2.50 (SPAdes) (version 2) | ecosystem: Environmental > Aquatic > Deep subsurface > Groundwater ... | reverse complement strand
CGGCGGCGATGGCCGCCGGTGCCGACTACCTAGTGGTGGGCCGCCCCATCCGCGACGCCGCCGATCCCCTCGCTGCCGCCCAAGCGATCCTCGCGGAGATGGCCGAGGGGCTTCTGGCGTGTGGGTGAAGCGGCACGCCGGCCGCGTCGCCCCATTCAAAGGGGTGGATTGCCGATCTGCCCTTCGGCCCACGCGAGCACTCGTTCGGCCAGGGCGATCGCCGCGCCCACATCCGCCTCGGTGACCGGCTCCCAGTCTCCCGGGTAGCGGGTCTGGGCCGCGTACTGGGAGAGCTCGAAGGCGTTGTCCGCGCATGGTGGGGGGTGGAAGCAGGCGTCTTCGAACAGGAGATCGTTGGTGTTCACCGCCACGCGTGCGAGGGCGAGGTCTGCCGCGCCCGCTCCATCCAGGCGGCGCGGAGTCAGGTTGCGGCCGGGCGTTCATAGAGAAGGTGGCCCGCCTTGAGGGCGGGGGCATAGATGAGCCCAATCGCCTTGCAGTACCTAGCCGCCTGCTCCGGTGTGGCCACCACGACGTCGACCGGCACGTGCAACCCGCGCACCACCCGGCGCAGGCGCGTGTGCTCCCGGCGCGGATGGGTCACCCTCCTCCAAGAGCCGTAGATCAAGGTCACTCTCCGCCCCACCCTTGCCACGCGCGCGGGATCCGAAAAGGATGATCTGCTCCGGGTCACTGACCATGAGGATCCTCCGGACGACCTCTCCCAGCAGCTCGCCCTCGTTTGTCCAGTGACCCATGGTCGTCTGGCAACCACGGAAGGGTGCGCGACCGTAACGCCCCTCCGCCGCTTTCTTGCGCCCGCGATAGCGTGGCGAGCCACCTCGGTGCCGGACCACCCGGGTGGGGGGCGCCGGGGCGTCGTCGGCGGACCTCCGGGTACGGTCCAGCCGGGCAGGTGGCGGTTCAGACCCGCGCGCCCGTTCGCTCCGCCCGCCGGCGTTGCCCCTTCCCCAGCGCGGACTGGGTGGCGGTCGGGATCGTGACTGAACTCCCCCGCGATCGAGCTCGGGCGGGCAGGCGGGGCGCGGCGTTATCACGTCGGGGTCGTGAACCGCTCTCCCCCGCAATCGCGCCGCGCCTACCCTAGAAGCCTGTCGGACTTTGTCCCGATCTACTGCGCAGGAGCGGATCTCGCCCCGGATCGTGGCCGCTCTTCGTTTCAAGGCCCCACGCACCGGCTCGCACGGCTCTGCATCCGGGTTCGAGCCCGCTTGTCTGCGCCACGATCGACAAGGTCCGACAGGCTCCTAGCCGCGCAGGACGCGGTCGATGGCGGCGGCGGCCTGGCGGCCCTCGGCGATGGCCCAGACCACCAGCGACGCCCCGCGGTGCATGTCGCCGGCGGCGAAGACGGTCGGGATCGAGGTCTGGTACTGGTCGTTCACCTGCACGTTGCCGCGCGCGTCGAGCTTCATCCCGAGTGTTTCGATGAGCCCCGTGTGGACCGGGCGGAGGAATCCCATGGCCAGCAGGACCAGCTCCGTCTCGAGGGTGAACTCCGAGTCGGCGATCTCCACCATCTGGCGGCGGCCGTGGGCGTCTGGGTCGCTCCACGCGAGGCGGACGCCGTGCAGGTGGGTCACCCGTCCCGCCCTGCCGGTGAGCCGCTTGGTGGCGATGGACCACTCGCGCGCGCACCCCTCGGCGTGGGAGGTGGAGGTGCGCAAGACCATCGGCCAGTTGGGCCAGGTCCCGGGCTCCGGCTCCTGGGGTGGCTGCGGCAACAGCTCGAACTGGTGGACCGCGAGCGCCCCCTGGCGGTTGGCGGTGCCGACGCAGTCGCTGCCCGTGTCGCCGCCGCCGATCACCACCACCCGCTTGCCGCGTGCGTCGATGCGCTCTGCCTCCGGGATGGAATCGCCGGCCACCACGCGGTTTTGTTGGATGAGGTAGTCGAGGGCGAAGTGGATCCCCTTGAGGTCGCGGCCCGGGACCTCCAAGTCGCGCGGCTGGCCGGCGCCACCGGCGAGCAGCACCGCGTCAAACTCGCTCACCAGCCGGTCCGCGGGGAGGTCGACGCCGACGTTGATGTTGGTGCGCAGCTCCACCCCCTCCGCCACCAGTTGGGCGATGCGCCGGTCGAGGAGTGGCTTCTCCAGCTTGAAGTCGGGGATGCCGTAGCGCAGGAGGCCGCCGATTCGGTCCGCCTTTTCAAACAGCACGGCGGTGTGGCCGGCGCGGGCCAGCTCTTGGGCGGCGGCGAGTCCCGCCGGCCCGGAGCCGACCACCGCAACCCTTTTTCCGCTCTGCACCGGCGCCGGCCGCGGCTCAATCCATCCCTCGCTGAAGCCGCGCTCGGCGATCACCTTCTCGATGTTGCGGATGGTGACCGGGGCGTGCTCCAGGTTGATCACGCACGACGCCTCACACGGTGCCGGGCAGATGCGGCCAGTGACCTCGGGCAGGTTGTTGGTGGCGTGCAGGCGGGCCACCGCCTCTTTCCAGCGGCCGCGGTAGACGAGGTCGTTCCACTCGGGGATCAGGTTATGGAGCGGGCAGCCGTGGTGGCAGAAGGGGATGCCACAGTCCATGCAGCGTGCCCCCTGCTCGCGCAGCTTCGCCTCCGAAAGGTCGAGGGTGAACTCGCGAAAGTTGGTGAGCCGCTCCGCGACCGGGGCGTAGGCGGGCAGCTCGCGGGGGAACTCCAAGAAGCCGGTGATCTTTCCCATGGAAACCTCGCGGGGGAGGGGATCGTGATTCGCGTTAGGCGTGCAGCCACGCGCTCCGCGGCGATGGGCGGGGGGTGGAGGAGAGGCGGTGGCCGCACCTCACGACGCGGCCACCGGGTTGGGGCCGGCTGCGGCGGCGCGCCTCCGCTCTTCGAGCACCCGGCGGTATTCGTGCGGCATCACCTTGACGAACTTGGGGAGCACCTCCGGCCACCGCGCAAGCAGGGTGCGGGCGCGTTCGCTGGCGGTGTGGTTGTAGTGCGCCTTCACCATCTCTTCCAGGAGTGTCCGGTCCTCGGGGTCGGCCACCGGCTCCAGATCGACCATGCCGAGGTTGCACCGTTGCGCGAAGGTCGCCTCAACATCGAGGACGAAGGCGATGCCGCCGCTCATGCCGGCGGCGAAGTTGCGGCCGGTGGTGCCAAGAACCACCACCACGCCACCGGTCATGTACTCGCAGCCGTGGTCACCGACCCCCTCCACCACCGCCCGGCAGCCGGAGTTGCGCACCGCGAACCGCTCGCCGGCGCGGCCGCTGATGAAGACCCGGCCACCGGTGGCGCCATACAACAGGGTGTTGCCGACAACGATGTTCTCCGCCGGGTCAAAGGCGGCGGTTCGCGGCGCGTAGACAACGATCTTGCCACCGCTCATCCCCTTGCCGAGGTAGTCATTCGCCTCGCCTTCCAGGGTGAGGGTGAGGCCGGGGACGCAGAAGGCGCCGAAGCTCTGGCCGGCGGAGCCGACGAACTTGCACTCGATGGTCCCCTTGGGAAGCGACTCGGCGCCGTAGCGGCGGGCGATCTCGCCGGCGAGCAGGGCGCCGACGGTGCGGTGGATGTTGCGGATGGGGAGCTGGATGGCGACCTTCTTCTTTTCGTCGAGGGCGTAGCGGGTGAGCTCCAACAGCTTCTGGTCGAGCGCCTTGTCCAGGCCGTGTTCCTGGGGCTGGACGTGGCGGGTGGCGATGCGCGCCGGCACGTCGGGCTTATAGAGGAGGCGGGAGAGGTCGAGCCCCTTCGCCTTCCAGTGGTCCACCCCCTTCTTCGCCTCGATCATCTCCACCCGGCCGATCATCTCGTCCATGGTGGCGAAGCCCATCTGTGCCATCAGCTCGCGCGCCTCTTGGGCAACGAAATAGAAGTAGTTCACCACGTGGTCGGGCTTGCCGCGGAAGCGGGCGCGCAGCTCCGGGTTCTGGGTGGCGATCCCCACCGGGCAGGTGTTGAGGTGGCACTTGCGCATCATCAGGCACCCCTCGGCGATGAGCGCCGCGGTGGCGAAGCCGAACTCTTCCGCCCCCAACAGCGCCGCGATCACCACGTCGCGGCCGGTGCGCAGTTGGCCGTCGGTCTGCAAGATGGTGCGGCCGCGCAGATCGTTGAGGACCAGGGTCTGTTGGGTGTCGGCCAGCCCGATCTCCCACGGCAGGCCGGCGTGCTTGATCGACGACAGGGGCGAGGCACCGGTGCCGCCGTCGTAGCCGGAGACGAGGATCAGGTCGGCGTGGGCCTTGGAGACGCCCGCGGCCACCGTCCCCACGCCGGTCTCGGCGACCAGCTTCACCGACACGGTGGCGCGCGGGTTGACGTTCTTCAGGTCGTAGATGAGCTGGGCGAGGTCCTCGATGGAGTAGATGTCGTGGTGCGGCGGCGGCGAGATGAGGGTGACGCCGGGGGTGGAGTGGCGCACCTTGGCGATCGCCTCGCTCACCTTGTGGCCGGGGAGCTGGCCGCCCTCCCCGGGCTTCGCCCCTTGGGCCATCTTGATCTGCAGCTCGTCGGCGTTCACCAGGTACTCGGTGGTGACCCCGAAGCGGCCGGATGCCACCTGCTTGATCGCCGAGCGGGCCAGGTCGCCGTTGGGTAGCGGCCGGAAGCGCACCGGATCCTCGCCCCCCTCGCCGGTGTTGGAGCGGCCACCCAGGCGGTTCATGGCGATCGCCAAGGCGGTGTGCGCCTCCTGCGAGATCGAGCCGTAGCTCATCGCGCCGGTGCAGAACCGCTTGACGATCGCGCTCGCCGGCTCCACCCGGTCAATCGGGATTGGGTGGTCGTGCTTTAGCTCGAAGAGGCCGCGCAGGGTCTTCAGCTCGCGCGTCTGGTCGTTCACCCGGCGGGCGAAGGCCTGGTAGCTCGCGTAGTCCCCCTCGCGCACCGCCTTTTGCAGGAGGGTGATCGTCTCCGGGTTCCAGCCGTGGTGTTCGCTCCCCTCGCGGAACTGGTACTCGCCGCCCAGGTCGAGATCGTCGAGGTCGCGCTGAATCTCCACGTAGCCGGTTGCGTGGCGGCGCCGGGCATCCTCGGCAATCTCCGCGAGGCCGATGCCGCCGATCCGCGAGGTGGTGCCGGTGAAGTAGCGGTCGATCACCTCGGGGCCGATGCCCAATGCCTCGAAGATCTGCGCCCCGCAGTACGACTGGATGGTCGAGATCCCCATCTTCGAGATGATCTTCAACAGCCCCTTGTTGACCGCCTTCACGTACTTTTGCTCGGCGAGCTCGGCGTCGATCTCCTCCGGCAACATCCCCTCGGTGGCGAGGTCGCGAATCGTCTCGAAGGCGAGGTACGGGTTCACCGCCCCCGCGCCATAGCCAATCAGGCAGGCGAAGTGGTGCACCTCGCGCGGCTCGCCCGATTCGACGATCAGCCCGGTGCGCGTGCGGGTGCCGTTGCGCACCAAGTGGTGGTGCACCGCCGCCAACGCCAACAGGGCCGGGATCGGCACCAGCTCCGCGTTCGTCTCCCGGTCGGAGAGGACGAGGAAGTTGATCCCGTCGTCGATCGCCGCCGACGCCTCCTGGCAGAGCTGATCGAGGGCGCTCTTCATCCCCGCCGCCCCCTCCTCGCGCGCGAAGACGGTGCGCAGGGTGCGGGTGGCGAAGTGCGGGTGGTCCACCTGGCGGATCCGCTCCAAATCGTCGTTGGTGAGAATCGGCTGGCCAATGTGAATGCGCCGGGCGTGCTCCGGGGACTCGCCGAGGAGGTTCTGCTTCGGCCCGATGGCGGTGGCCAAAGACATCACCAGCTCCTCGCGGATTGGGTCGATCGGCGGGTTGGTGACCTGGGCGAAGAGCTGCTTGAAGTAGTGGAAGAGCCCCACCGGCCGCTCCGACAGGACCGCCAGCGGGTTGTCCGCCCCCATCGAGCCGATCGGCTCCTGGCCGCCCACCGCCATCGGCAGGAGGATCTGGCGCACCTCCTCGCGGGTGTAGCCGAAGGCACGCTGGCGGGTGCGCAGGGTGGCGTGGTCGGGACAGTAGGTACGCTCGCGCTTGGGCAGCTCGGCGAGCTCTAAGCGGTTGGCGTGCACCCACTCGCCATACGGCTGTTGGGTGACGATGTCGTGCTTCACCTCCTCATCGTCGATGATCCGCCCACGCTCCGTGTCGATCACCAAGATCTTCCCGGGCTGCAACCGCCACTTGCGTTCAATCTCCTCCGGCGGGATGTCGAGGACCCCGGCCTCCGAGGCGAGGACCACCAGGCCATCCTTGGTCACCAGGTAGCGCGCCGGCCGCAGGCCGTTGCGGTCGAGGGTGGCGCCGATCATCCGGCCGTCGGTGAAGACCACCGCCGCCGGCCCGTCCCACGGCTCCATCATCGTCGCGTGATAGGCGTAGAAGTCGCGCCGCCGCGGGTCCATCTGCGGGTTGTTCGCCCACGCATCGGGGATGAGCATCATCATCGCGTGAGGCAGCGACCGGCCGCCCATCACCAAGAACTCCAGGGCCTGATCGAAGCAGGCCGAGTCTGAGGCGCCTTCGGTGATCAGCGGGAAGAGCTTCTTGATGTCGTCGCCGAACAGGGGCGAGGCGAGGAGCGACTCGCGCGCCCGCATCCAGTTGATGTTGCCGCGCAAGGTGTTGATCTCGCCGTTGTGGGCGACGAAGCGAAACGGATGGGCCAGGTCCCAGGTAGGGAAGGTGTTGGTCGAGTACCGCTGGTGGACCAGGGCAAGGGCCGAGACCATCTCCGGGTCATTCAGGTCGCGGTAGAAGAGGGGGAGTTGATGGGCGAGGAGGAGCCCCTTGTAGACGATCGTCCGCGACGACAACGAGCAGATGTAGAACGCCTTGCCGCCCTCCAACTTCAGCTCCCGCACCCGCTGTTCCGCACGCCGGCGAATCACATACAGCTTGCGCTCGAAGGCGTCTTGATCGAGTCCCGCGGCGGCGGCGATGAAGCACTGGCGGACGTGCGGCTCCACCTCCTTGGCGGAGAAACCAATCTGGCTGTTATCCGTCACCACCTGGCGCCAACCCAGAAAGCGCTGCCCCTCCTCCGCCACCACCTCCTCGACGACCGACCGGCACTGGTCGGGGTGAAGACCATCCCCACCGCGTAGCGACCCGCCGCGGGCAGCTCGATCCGCTCCGCCGCCGCCACCTTGCGCAGGAAGGCGTCGGGAAGCTGGAGCAAGATGCCAGCGCCGTCGCCGGTCTCCGGATCCGCCCCGGCGGCGCCGCGGTGGGTGAGATTGACCAAGATCTCCAGCCCCTGCTCGATGATCCGGTGCGACTTGCGCCCGTGGATATCCGCCACCGCCCCGACGCCGCAGCCATCGTGCTCATTGCGCGGGTCATAGAGCCCCTGCGGGCGAGGAAAACCGAGGTGCGACACAAAAGCCTCCTCATGCGGCGTCGATCGCCCCCCGTAAGAGGGCTCGATCGGGCGGTGAGATGGTAGTAACTTGTTGTTTCTAAAGTAGAATAACGCCACGGCGAAGCCGTTCACGGTAACAGCGCCCGCTCCGGCTGGTCAAACCCGACCGCCTCGGCGTGCGGCTTGCGGCGCGGGTCACCTGGGGCCAGGGGAGAACCACGGGCGGAACGATGGGCCAGTCCCGCCCCCTGCCGCGCCTACGCCTCCTCGTGGCTGCATCGTGCGCGCGCCCGCTTGCTTGCATCACGCTCGACCAAGTTCGACAGACTCCTCGCGGTCACTTGAACGGCGGGTGGGTGAGTTGGGGAACTCACACCCTAGCCATCTCGCACGAACGGTTGGCGCCTTGTTCGCCTTGGCGTCCGCCACCACCGAAAGTCAGCCGTTGGAAAGCGCCGGCGAACCGATCGGGTGGGAATCGATTCGGATCCGGAGGCGACGACCGACGGCGGGCAGGGGAAGCGCTGGGCGGGATCTCAACGACCGCCGGAGCGCAACGCCGGCTGGGGAAAGGCCGTATGCTTCGGTCGGCCGTTGAGCCACAGCCCGCTTTTGTTCTTTACCCATGGCCCTCCTCGCCCTTGACCTCGGCAGCACACGGATCAAGGCGGCGATTGCGGACGCGGCGGGCCAGCTTGGGGAGGTCGGGGTTGTGGCGGCGCCACCTCTGCGGGTGGCGGGTGCGGCGGTGAGCGGGGATGCAGCGGCGTATGCCGCGGCGGCGCGGGCGCTGGTCGATCGCCTTGGTGGCGCAAGCCCGTCGCACCGCCTCGCCGTGGCCTGCCAGCGCTCCTCCTTCCTCCTGTGGGATCGGGCGACCGGCGCGCCGGCCACGCGGCTGATCTGCTGGCAGGACCGCTCCGCCGCCGCCTGGTGCGGTGCCCACCGCCACCTCGCCGCCGCGATCACCGCCGCCACCGGTCTGCCCCTCTCGCCCCACTACGCCGGCCCTAAGCTCGCCGCCCTCTTGGCCCAAGAGCCCCACCTGCGGCCACGCCTCGCCACCGGCAGCCTGCGCTTCGGGACCCTGGAGAGCTTTCTCCTGGGCTCCCTGTCGCGCGGCAGTCTCCACCGCACCGACCTGACGATGGCGAGCCGCACCCTGCTCGTGGACCTCGCGACGGGCTCATGGTCTGCGCCGCTCCTCGACGCCTTCGGGATCCCTCCCGCCTGTTTGCCGGAGCTCGGTCTCACCGCGGGGATCGAGCTGGACCTGGCGCCCCACCTTCGTCTGGTGGCCTCGATTGCGGATCAGCCCGCCGCCTGCCTGGCGTTGCTCGGCGGTGCGGCGACGGCGACGGTGGTCAACCTGGGCACCGGCGGCTTCGTGCTCCACCCGACCGGCACCACGCCGGTTCGCCTCCCCGGCTACCTCACCACCCCCCTTTGCGCGCTGGCGGCACAAACCCTCTTTGCCCTCGAAGGGACGATCAACGGCGCCGGGGCTGCCCTCGATCGGTACGGCAGCCCGCCCACCGACCTCCCCGAGACCGACCCGACGCCGGACGCCTTTTGCCTCCCCGATCTCGCTGGCGCCGGTGCCCCCCACTGGCGGCCGGATCTCGGTTTCACCCTCTCGTCCGCCGCCCAGCCCCTTGGCGCGTCGATCCGCCGCCGTGTCGTCCTCGAAGGGCTCCTCTTTCGGGTGCGCGAGATCCTCGACGCCCTCGCCCCGGCCGGGGATCGAGTGGTGGTGGGTGGTGGCGCCACCCTCGACCCGGCGGTCGCCGCCGGCCTCGCCGCGCTGCTCGGCCGGCCGGTGGCGGTGGCCGGCGAGGCCGAGGCGACCCTTACCGGCGCCGCCCGCCTCGCCGCCCTGGCCCCACCGCCGCCCGCCACCCGCACCGTCGCCGCCTCCCCGGCCGGCGCCTATCTACCCGAGAAGTACCCGCGCTGGCGCGCCTGGCTCGGGCAACTCCTTCGCTGAGGGTCGGTTGGCCACCGGCGCGCGCCCTGCCCAGTGGGTCAGACGCGCCGCCGGCGGGGAGGTGGGACCCCTCCGTTACTCGTGCCCCACCGCGGAGCTGGGGGCGACCCTGAACGAACGGGAAGCGCGGCGACGGCGGACGACGCCCATCGTGGCCAGGCCGGCGACCACCAGCGCCACGCTGGCCGGCTCGGGCACCACTCCGGCCATCATCTCCGATGCGCCGTCTGGGGATGCGGCAACCAGCACGAAGCTGCCCGACAGGCTCAATGTGTCTAAGGCCGGCAGCGGCGGCAGTGCCAGGGGCAGACCGGAGATCACCTCCCCGAACCCGGCGCTCGGCCCCACGAAGTGAAGCTCCGATGTGCCCAGAGGTCCGAGGGCAGCGCTCGAGTAGTGGATCACCGCGTCAAAGCTCTGAGATCCGAGTGCACCGGCGGCTACCGCGTAGGCAATCGGGAGCAGCCCCCCCGCCACCCCGCCGCCATCGACGCTGAACGAGACCGAAAAATCCGCCCGCGTCTCCATGGCGCCGGCGCCCGGGTCCGGCGCGCCTTGGCTAGCGATCGCCCCCAACACCGGGTCGATCCCCGACCAGTCGGCGGGAATGACCACGCGCGCCATGGTGGGCGAAAAATCGTAGGCGACGGTGATCTGACCAAATCCGGTCGGCGGGTCCGGCGTGAAACCCGAGTCCGTCCCTGCCGGAGTCGGCCCCAAGGGGAGCGGCCCAAGGACCGCATACGCCACCCCGCCGGAACTGAACGTGAACGTGGTCCAGTTCGTCCCCGCTACGATGCCCACGATCGCCGCCTCCGCGGTGACACCACCGAAAACACAGGCGCCCAGCCACAGCGCGGGGAGCAACAGAAGCCTTCGCAAAGCCGACCGCAAGCGGGGCGTGGCCCCAGCCGGCGAGCGAAACACGGAGAACCGAGGTGAGCACTCATGGGGAGCCTCCTAGTGGGGTGGGGTTAACACGCCGTCCATGGAATCGTTACTAAAATAAGGGTGATTGCAAGGTTACTTTTTGACAAGGACAGCTCCGTGGCTGGATCGAGCGATCGCCCCGCGTGCGGGTAGCAGGCGCTAGGAGCCCGGCGATGGCGCAGTCGGGTGTGGGGTGGAGAGCACGCGGTGCGGCGATCACGTTTGGGCGACCCCTCCCAAGACCGCCCAAGCGTGTGGGTGGACAGCGCGCGCGGTGCGGCGATCACCGGCCTCGCCGGTGGTGGCGCCACCGGGGCGAGGTGCTCTTGTCCCCGCACAGCGGGGACCACGCCGTGGGGTCGCCTGGCCGGGCCATGTGGGGAGGGGGCGAGCCAACCCCCTCCGCCGCGCACGCGCGGCAGCCTTCCCCGCCGGTCGTCTTCGGTGGGGCGCGGAGGGTGCGGCGGCGCCCGTCGCCTGCACGCGCCGCCGTATGCCACTCCAGGAGCGCGGTGCGATGGGTGCGGCGGCGGTGCTCGCCCTCCCTTAGAGGCCGTGCTTCTCTAACCGGTAGTCGAGGGTGTGGCGGGTGAGGTGGAGGAGGCGGGCGGCGGCGGCCTTGTTGCCGCCGGTGCGGGCGAGGGCCTGGGTGATGAGCTGGCGCTCGACCTCCGCCAGATCCGCGCCAGCGGGCGGCAGTTGCCACTGGGCAGCGGCGGCGGCAGGCAGGAGGTCGGCCGCGAGCTGCTCCCGGGTCAGCTCTTGGGCCGGGTAGAGGAGCGCCCACCGTTCACACAGGTTCTTCAGCTCGCGGATGTTCCCGGGCCACGGCGCCTCCTCCAGCAGCCGCACCGCGGCCGCGGAGAGGGTGGCCAGTTCCCGGCCGTGGCGCTGGGCGGCTTGCTGGAGAAACTCCGCGGCGAGGCGAGCGAGATCGGCGCGCCGTTCGCGCAGCGGCGGCATGGCCAGGGTGATGACCGCGAGGCGGTAGTAGAGGTCGTTGCGAAAGCGGCCGCTGGCCATCATCGCTCGCAGGTCTTGGTGGGTGGCCGCGATCACCCGGGCGTCGACGCGCACCGGCCGATCCGCGCCCACCGCCTGCACCTCGCCTCCCTGCAGGAAGCGCAGCAGCTTCACCTGCGCGGCCAGGGGTAGATCGCCGATCTCGTCGAGAAAGAGGGTGCCGCCGTCGGCGGCCAAGAGGCGGCCGGGGCGGGCGTGGTCGGCGCCGGTGAAGGCGCCCTTCGCGTGGCCGAATAGCTCCGCCTCGACCAGGGTCTCGGGAAGAGCGCCGCAGTTCACCACCACCCACGGTGCCGCGGCGCGCGGCGAGCGGTCGTGGATCGCCCGCGCGAGGTGCTCCTTGCCGGTGCCGGTCTCGCCGAGGATCAGAACGTGGGCGTCGGTGTCGGCGACCGCGAAGGCCTGGGCGTAGATCGCGTTGACCCGCGGCGAGCAGCTCGGGGTGGGCGCGCTGCGAGTGGTGAGGGCGTCGCGCAACCGCTGGTTGTCGCGCTTGAGCCGTGCCCAGGCAACCGCGCGCTCGACCGTCGCCAGCACGTGCGCCTCGTGAAACGGCTTGGTGATGAAGTCGAAGGCGCCCGCCTTCATCACCTCCACCGCCCCCTCGACGCTGGCGTAGGCGGTCATCACCACCACCGTCGCCTCTGGATCCTCCGCCAGCACTGCCGCCAGGACCGCCTGGCCGTCTTGGTGCGGCATGCGCAGATCGGTGAGCAACACCAAGGGCCGCTCTGCGCGGTAACGCTTCACCGCCTCGCGGCCGTCCGCGGCCTCGCTCACCCGATAGCCCGCGTCCACAAACTGGATGGCGAGGACCTGGCGCACCCCGGGGTCGTCGTCGGCGATGAGGATGAGCGGCGTCATGGGGTGGCGCGGGGCAGGGTGAGGACAAAGGTCGTGGTACCCGCGGCGGAGGCGCAACGCAACGTCCCGTGGTGCGCCTCCGCAATCCGCGCCGCGATCGCCAGGCCGAGCCCGGTCCCCTCGGCGCGGGTGGTAAAGAAGGGATCGAAGACCCGCTCCCGATCGGCGGCGGCGATCGTCTCCCCGCGGTTCTCCACCGCCAGCTCCCACCCCTCCCCGGTGGTCCGCGACGCGACCTGAATGGTGCTGCCCGGCTCGGCGAACTGGCCGGCGTTGAGGAGCAGGTTGACCAGCACCTGGGCGAGCTGGTCTCGATCCCCGTCGAGGGTGAGGGCGTCAGAATCCTCGCGCAGCTCCACGCGCAGCCCCTGGGACTCGAGCTGCGGGCGCATCAACAGGACGCAGTGGCGGACCACTGCATGCGGATCGAGGGGGCGGATGGCGGGAGTCGCGGGACGGGCGAACTCGAGCACGTGGTGGGTGATCTCCCCCAGGCGGCCGATCTCGGACTGGAGGCGATCCAGCAGCGGCGCCACCCGCTCCGGGTGGCTGGTGGCGGAGCGGCGCAGGATGTCCACCGCCCCCTGCATGGTGGTCAAAGGATTGCGTACCTCGTGGGCGATCCCCGCAGCCATCTGCCCCAGCGCCGCGAGACGCTCGGCGCGGCGCGCAATCGCGTAGCTCCGCGTCGCCTCGGTGAGGGCCAGATCACGCTGGATCGCGGTTTGCCGGTGGCGCTCCAGCTCGCCGGCCAGGCGGTCGCGCAGCCAGCCGGTGACCCCGCCGACGAGAAAGAGCAGGACCATGTCGCTCGCCTGGCTGGCGGTAAACATCCCCGAGTGGAGGTGGGCGCCGTGGCCGCGGTGCGGATAGAGGAGGGCGGCCACCGCCGCGGTGGCGATCCCGCCGCGGCTGCCGGACCAGAAGCCGGCGAGGATCACCGGCACGAAGTAGAGCTTCTGGGTGAGGGTCATCCAGAAGGGGGCGCTGGCCAGGTGGATGGCGTTGTGGGCGAGCGTGACCCCCACCACCAACAAGGCGATGGTTAGCCAGCGCGCGCGGCGCGCGGAGGCGGGGAGGGGCGGGGTGGCCGCGGGGAGCGGAGCGCTCCCGCCCGCGGCCGTGGGGCTCCGCTCTTCCGTGGAACCCCCGTTCATCGCCCGCCTCGCGGCGGATGCGGCATATGCCGCACTGCCTGCCGCTTTTGCCGCACCCTGCACCGCGGCGCCACCCGCGTCCTCGCCCGAAGGTCCAGCAACTGCGCCCTCCGCCCAGACCACCGCCGGGCCGGCACGCGGGTTGCAAGCTGCGGTTCGTCCCCG
>Ga0210032_1001392_pt1 | contig 13479 bp, 9 predicted proteins | sample CryGeyCG2114_250_2_FD_185458 | JGI IMG/M metagenome (GOLD analysis project Ga0210032, IMG submission 185458) | Groundwater microbial communities from aquifer - Crystal Geyser CG13_big_fil_rev_8/21/14_2.50 (SPAdes) (version 2) | ecosystem: Environmental > Aquatic > Deep subsurface > Groundwater ... | reverse complement strand
GGGATGACTATGTCTAAAAAACGATATGCTATGGCAAGCCTTGGCATGGTTTGTCGAAGATCATTAACGATAAAATATATTTGATTAAAATTTGGTGTTTCTCTAAAAGTTAAGTAAAATTCCCATAATAAATTTTTAAAGAAAGATTTTTGTGTCGCAGTTTTTTGTACGCACAAATAAATCGCTCAATTTAGGTAAAAACAACAAATAACCTTCTGGATAAACAAACTTCTTCTAAAGTCAACCAGTAAATTTACAAAATGCTGTTTTTAGAGATGCCCTTTAGTAAATCTCCATTCTCGATTATGAACTCTCTAGTAAGCGCAATGATATTGGTTTTGTTAACTATGTTAGATTTTAAATAAATATTATTACCAATTATTCTTTTAGGCCCACCAGATAATTTATCCCATTGAATGGATAAATCACCAGCATATTTGTCCTTGAAATTTTTTATTTGAACATTTTTCTTTCCCTCTTGTGAGTAGATGGACGATATTATAAGTACCGTTGTAAAAAAACAAGCAAGGATCTTATTCATTTTAACCTCTTTTCGTTGTTTTGAATGGTTATTTTAACTAATTCGTAAGTAACATCTAATTCGGGATAGTAGATTTTAACCGGACCATAACCGGGGGCAACCCAGATATAGTGTTCTGTTCCTTTGATCATGGGATAATAGTTAATGATACAAAAACAATTATAAAATGTTCCTACAGATGTTATAATTGTATCATCGACTTCTGTTATAATATAATAGTAATCTGCATTTTTAATTTTTAACCGCACCAGGGAGTCAACTTGGGTTGAATCGAATGACAAGTAGAGCCACTCTTTGTCTTCGACAAGCAACATGAGATCACCTTTTTCATTTAGTCTTACGAACATGGTATCGATTCTAGCCCCTATCAAGTCTTGCACCATGGAATGGTGCGGGAAAAATGGCATTGAATTATTAAATCCATAATACGTTTTACTATCAACGACTTTAGTCGTTATAATTTCATCATCATTCGTTGCTACTGTGTCACCATATACGGGTGACCAATAAGGAAATTGAAAAACCCATCTATTCCCATTCTGCAGAGGGAAAAATGAATGAAGAGTAGTTTGAAAGGAGTGTACAACAAAATTGATGATCGTATCACTTGAGATTTGAACGTTATTTAGCATCACTGAACCTATTTGTGGTGTGGTATTATTCCCGTTAGTTATAATAATTCTAAATTCAACCGGTGACAATTTGTCTCGGGACTTTTCAATAAATGTATTTGTCACGTTAAACAATCTATTAGCACCGATATTCAACTTTGATTGGTAACCACTGGTAAAGATCATTTTCTTTACCTGCGTTTCACCTCTCGCTAACAACCGGTAAAAATAGACACCTGTACTTACTTTCTTTCCAAACTCATCCCTTCCGTCCCAAGTTACCCCGTGCATCCCACCTGCATGTTCTAAAGACTTAAATGATTTTACTTCCTGTCCGAGTATATTGTAGATTGTTACACTGGCATTGGATACTTCGTTCAACTTATAGGGAATATTTGTTTCATCTGAGAAGGGATTGGGATAGTTCTGCATCAATTCAAAACTTTGAGGTAAAGTTGGGGCTTCATCTTTTATATTCGTTATTACGCTTAGTTGGTAATTGCCGGAAGTATCGGTAATGGTAAAGTATTTTTTTGTTGTATCGCTCTCATCAATGAAAGTTACAGAAGCATACTTTACGGGAGTCGAGTCAGCAGTTGTTATTTTTCCTTTTACAACGAATGTTTGGCTGTATGCTTCACTTGTGAGCAACAGTATTAAAAAGTAGAACAACTTTGATGTAACTTGGTAAACCAGCGATGAGAGATTTATAAATCTTTTCATTTGTAATTTCCTCCAGAAGAAAAAAAATAAAAACAAGAAAGGTCACGAGAAGCGAATAAAAACTATTCCGTAAAGCGGAAATAAAAGGGAAGAATAAGTCGAAATTATTTTGAACAGTTCTAAAAAAGGTTATCATCTAAACCCACATAAATTAGTTATCAATTAAGAATTATGAGTTAGTTAAACACAAAACCTAAAACCAACGAACTAAATAAAGGAACGAGTAAGAATAATTTATTTTTTCTGAGAAGATATTACCAAATGGAAATAAGAAAGTCAAGTGGGGCAGAGAATATTTCCTATATTCCCGGTAAGGATTGTTCCTTTAGAACAGGTTGAGCGGCTAAATAAAAAAAGCCCGGCATCAGTTGTCGGGCTTGGACCATTTTGCCTCCCATTTCAGAGAAGGAGACTTTGGCGGGGGTTCTTTTGCCGTGTTATTTCAACAGCATCATTTTCTTTGTTATCATTGTACTTGCATTAGAGATCCGGTAAATGTAAAGTCCGCTTGCAAATTCACTTGCGTCAAATGCTACGGTGTATTTGCCTGGAGCGTAGTTTGCGTTGATCAATGTTTTTACTTCTTCTCCAAGAGTGTTATAGATAACTAATTTTATGGCTTCTTGTTTTACAACGGTAAACTGAATTGTTGTAGTCGGATTGAAAGGATTAGGATAATTCTGACTTAACGAAAATTTTGTCGGCATCTCGCTATTGTTTTCAACACTTGTTGTGCTGTTGGCAACTGAATAGATCGATCCCTTTTTTGTTCCGGCGTAAACAACTGCGTCGGTTCCATTTATATAGATTGAGCTTACTTCTTCTTTTGGTAATGAGATTGTTTTCCATACACCGTTTGCGGCTGTGTAGCTGTACATTTCGGATGAAAGACCGCTTGCATAAACTGTTTCGTTTTTGTCAACCGATACGGAATAGATGAACTCTGCTTTTTGATTGTTCCCAAGTTTTGTCCAGTTCATTCCGTTATCTTCTGATTTATAAACACCGCTTCCGTAAGTTGCAGCGTAGAGGTTTCCGTTCGGAGATGAAGTTAATGACCAAACAAAGTTGCAATCGATTGTTGATTTCATCCAGCTATTTCCGGCATCAACCGAGCGGTAGATTCCGCCGCCGTATGTTGCTGCGATAAGTTGATTGTTCTTCAAAAGTATATTCTGGATTTTTAAGTTTTCTAATCCTGAGTTTGCAGCTTCCCATGAAGTTCCTTCATTTTTAGAGACGAATAATCCTTCGCCCCAGGTTGCTGCGAAAATTGTTCCGTTAGCATCAACAGTTATCGAACGAACGTCTTTCTTTTCCAACCCGATCGTCTGCCAGGTTGTTCCGTTATCTTTGGAAGCGTAAAGACCTTTCTCTGTTCCGGCAAGGATCATCGCATTATTACTGTTTACCGACCAAACGGTTTTAACTTTCATTTCAGCGTTAATAATTTCTGAAACCGAAGAAGTACTGCGGTAAATTTTCCCATCCGATGTTCCGGTAAGAAGATTATTGTTCTTATCGGAGGTCATTGAAAGTACTGCGCTTGTGTTATTCAATGACGATAAGAGATTTAATCCTTGTGCCGGAGTTGCATCCTCATTAGGCTCAACAGTAACAAATACGGAAGCGTAATCATCTTCAGTAACAACACCGTTACCCGGCGCTGAATCAGGATCGTTCTGATCTGCGAACATTACTTCTGCAACATTCGGGATCGTTGAAGTTGTAGGAATATTTCCGATGAACTGAACATTATTGAACTGTCCTCTTCCTTCAAGTGATTTACAGACCATCTGTCCGTTTTGAACTCCAGTTACAAAATTTACATGAGCGAACGGAGCCAAGATCGATCCGGTAACATCAATGCCTTCAATTTTAATTGAAGTTGCTTCATAAAAATTATAAAGCACGTTATTGATCGCTGTTCCTCTAACTACAAATCCGCCGCCCCAGGAAACATTATTTCCATTTACATTTACTAATACTACAGAACCGTTAGGAACGTCGATCTCAACATTGTTAGCTGTAGAAATGTCTGAACCGTTAACGCTGAAAGAATTTAAGAAAGGATCGGTTCCATTCATAAAAACTCCGCCCCATTCTAAAGTTGTTGTTCCATTTACCGGATGAACTGAAAGTTCAGCAGATAAATTTTGTAAATAAACTGCCGCTGCGGCAAAATCAATTGGAGAATCTTGTCTTAATGTTCCATCAACATAACTTACAGGATAAATAGGGAGGTTTGTTGAATTTCCGTAAACAACATTTCCGCCTTCAACGGCGCCGCTTACAAAAGTTAAGCTTCTTCCAACTATCAAAGCATCAACAGTTCCGCTTGATGATGGAAGCTTATCTCCAACACTGTAGTTTGCTAAAAATGCATCTCGTCCAATTGCCATCTTTCCTTCTGAATCAGAAGATGGTTGGTTAATATCTTTCAAAATAAAAACATTATATCCTTTTGCAGGACCTAAATCGATCGGTGATGCAGAAGAATTTGGAATATTTACAACACATGCAATTGTTAATGTTGCATTGCTTCCGCTTGCGATTGTACCGATCGTCCAAAGTCCTGATGTTTGGTTATAATTTCCTTGTGAAGGTAAAGCGGAAGAAAAATCAAATCCGTTCGCGAGAAAATCTTTTGCGGAAACATTCGTTGCATCATTAGGACCTATATTGCTAACCGTAATAGTGAATGTTACAACATCACCATTCTTTGCAGAAACTTTGTCCGCTGTTTTTGTTAAACTTAAATCTGATTGTTGTGTAATTTCTTCAACAAAAATTCCGGCATCGATTGATAAATTGTTTTCGCCATCGGTAAGTGTTACACATGAAGAATACCCGGTAGAAATATCAGCATCGGAATCTTCGTTATCATTTGTTCCTTGATTGGCTGTTGAGAAACTATAAGTTGGAGGTAAATTAAATTTTACTTTATAATCGCCGGGGAGTAAATCAGCAAAGAAGTATTCGCCGTTTCCGTCTGTAGTTGTAGATTTTACAAAACTACCGGAACAATCGTATAAAGAAACAACAACACTTTGAACTCCATTTTCATTTACGTCTTGTATTCCATTTTTATTTGTATCGTACCAAACTTTATCGCCGAGTGAAGCTTTTTGAATTTCGTTTGGGCATGTTAAATAATCTTCATCAACAGTTCCGTTATCAAAATTTTCATTAATTGCAGTTGCGGCGTCATTCAGATCGCTAAGTGAAAATCCGGTATTCATTCCGCCAAGAGAGTTATTTACTAAAGTTAAAAGCTGGCTAACTGTTTTGCCTGAAAAAGTACCGGAAACAATTATAAGATCACTCAAGTTGGTTGAATTTGAACCGATGGCTCCGTTTAAATCGAAGAAAACATTCATTGTTAACGCGGCAGCTTGTCCGGCAAAAATTGTAATATTACTATTTGTGGGATTTACATAACTTTGTGTTAGTGCAGAAGGAGTGCTTCCTTGTGGTAAAAAATCTTTTACTGCTTGTGCAGATGTTAAGGTTATCGTTTTGGTTCCCGAACCGATAATTAATCCAGCGGGGAAAACTTGATTGAAATATTGGTCTCTAATTCCACCGGGTGTGCTGTTGGAAGGACTTCCCCAGCCGCCTTGGGTAAAGGTTATAAATCCATTTAAATTGCAGTTATTACTTGATTGCGAAAAAACGTTTGGTGTAAAAGCAATCAGACAAATCAACGTAAAGAGAGCTATCTTTTTCATCGTTTTCCTATATGTTTGGTTTTCTTTCATGGATTAATGAGATGGAGTTTCGTGCCAAAGGTGAAAAGTTAGTTTTTGGAGGTTTTTAGAGTGATTTAACAAAAGAGAAGAGTTTTTGATGTCCTATAATGAGATTTGAAATGAAAATGAAACTTTACCCCGAAATGGAGATCCCATTTCAATGTCAGATCATTCTACAGTAGCCTTTATAAAATAACGAATTAACAAAATCTTCAACGAGCTTTTTTATGGGGAAAATAGTTGCGCCAGGAATTAGTTTTTCGCCGAAACATTTCAGAATGGCACAAAAAATGTCTTTTCGGAAGAGGAATTTGTGGATATTTTTTTGTGTAAGAAGTCCAATCTTTCAAGTTACGCAATACAAAAAACCCGGTATCTCTACCGGGCTTTTTGTAACTACATAACACAAGGAATTAGAGAAACTTATTTGAGATTTTCTTCTTCTTGATATTTACTTTGATAGTTTTGTTAGGATACTTTTTCAAACTCAGGATAACATTCTAACCCATGTTCACCAATGTCTAAACCTTCCAATTCTTCTTCAGGAGTGACTCTTAAACCAACGGTTTTCTGAAGAACTTTGAAAAGCAAGTAAGCCATTCCAAAGCTCCAGACGAATGCAGTTCCAACTCCCAGAGCTTGTACTCCGACAGTTGCAAAAGAAAATCCATTTTTATCAAAAACTCCAGCCATCAAAGTGCCAAATGCGCCACAAACACCATGAACAGAAATTGCACCAACCGGATCGTCTATTTTTGCGGTTCGTTCAAAGAATAAAACGCTCAACACGACTAATATTCCGGCTAATGTGCCAATAATTACCGCACTAACCGGAGATACGTTTGCGCATCCGGCAGTAATTGCTACCAAACCGGCTAACGCGCCGTTGAACGTCATTGTAGCTTCCGGTTTCTTGAAAATATACCAGGCAGCTATCATGGAGGAAATTGAGCCTGCTGCTGCGGCGAGGGTTGTTGTTACTGCTATAAGTGCAATGTCTTTGTTTGCAACAGTAGTGCTGCCCGAATTAAAACCATACCAACCAAACCACAAGATAAAAACTCCAAGCGCAGCTAAGGTAAGATTGTGACCGGGGATAGCTTTTGGTTTTCCATCTTTAGTGTATTTGCCGAGCCTTGGTCCAAGTACAATTGCCCCGGCTAATGCAGCCCAACCACCGATAGAGTGAACAACTGTTGATCCGGCAAAATCAATAAATCCCAGTTTTTCTAACCATCCTCCGCCATGGAAAAGACTTCCCCATGCCCAAGACCCAAAAATAGGATAGATTACAATAGAGATTACGGCTGAATAAATTAAATATGAAATAAATTTTGTCCTTTCCGCCATAGCCCCCGAGACGATAGTTGCCGCAGTAGCCGCAAAGACAACCTGGAACATCCAGAAAGCGAAAAGCCACTGATCATTATCTTTGGCGAAATCCGAAAAGAAAAATCCATCCGTTCCAAACCAGCCGGTCTGATTGACACCGAACATTATGCCAAATCCAAAAGCCCAATAAACTATAGATCCAACTGAAAAATCCATTAGATTTTTCATCAAAATATTCACGGTATTTTTTGCTCTTGTTAAACCCGCTTCAACCATTGCAAAGCCGGCTTGCATAAAAAATACCATGAAAGCAGCCACTAAAGTCCAAATATAATCAGCATTCGATTGCACATCGGCAATCTTTGTCGAAAGCGATTCCAAAGTCTGCTGTTCAACCGCAGGTGTTCCGGTTGAATTTTCTTGTGCTAATGCGGAAGTAGGAATTAGTAGCACAAAACCTAGAAAAACACCGGTAAAAATGAGTAGTCGTTTTATCTTCGTCATATTATTTTTCTCCTAGTTTAGAATATAAAGCTGACGCCAAATACCAAGTACGTTTTGTCTGTCGCAGGGTTTGCTACGTAGGAAACATTAATTGGGAGGGCGAACTTATCGGTGATTGAAATTGATTTAGTTGCGGTAACACTAAGATTTATGATTCCTCCATCAGCAGTTGCGTAATAAGCGCTTTTGCTTGGAACAAATCCGGTTGTAAGCGTAAGCGTTGCATCATCAATGGTGAAAGGATAAGATGCCTGAATATAAACAGAGTTATCCGGATCGTTTGAGAGGTTACTATAGAGTGAAAGCGAAATAGGGAATTTTGCAGCTCCGGAATAACTTAATCCGCCTTCTAAAGTATGTGCCGCAACGGGGTGAATGTCGGTCGGTTTGTAATAACCAAAAGGAATTCCTATAGATGGTAAGTAATAATCAGTAAATACCGCTGAAAACGATCCGGCATTTTCTGTAGAGATTGTGTAAGATGCATACAAATCATTTTCGGAATATGTTGGTGCGGCTGTTGGAAAGGCATAGGATGCCCAAGCTCCAACGGTTAAACCGCCTACAGTATAAGACAAACTTGGCTGAAATGCCGGGGCATCACCAAAATCCAAGCCTCTCCAGAGGTATCGGCTGTAAATGTCTGTCCCGAATTTAAGTTGAGCGAAAGAACTGAAACTTGATAAAAGAACGATAGTGAGTATTAATATGTTTTCTTTCATTTTGTTTTTCCAATTATTGTTAATAAAAATTATAAAGCAGTTGTGCCTGATTCTTCTGTTCGTATCCTGATCGTTTCTTCAACGTTCATAACGAAGATTTTCCCATCACCAACTTGTCCGGTTTTGGCAGTGTTGATTACAATTGAGATGGCTGATTCCAGTTTATCGTCATCACAGACCAACTCCAATTTCAGTTTTGGTACAAATTCAATATTGTACTCCGATCCGCGATAGATTTCCTTATGACCTTTTTGTCTGCCGTATCCACGAACTTCACTTACGGTAAGCCCGTTGAACCCGGCTTCTTGCAGAGCGCTGTGAACCTCATCCAATTTATGAGGTCTGATTATTGCCTCTATTTTTTTCATAGTTACTCCTATTATTGTATTATTGATTACTTACTTATTAAGCTGTGTCATGTTGATTACCTAATAAATTTAGGAAATTCACGGCACATTATAACATATTGTTAGTGTAAAGTCAATATTTATATTAATAAATTAGAAAAAACGGTAAGTATCCCTTATTTTTTGTTGAATTTATTCATCCTTGCCTTATTCATGGTAACTTTATTACCACATTTATTAGATTTGTTACACGTTAATAAAAATTTTTGGTTTATGATTTCAGAAAAAATTAAATCAGCCGGAGTAGTTGGCGCCGGTGGTGCGGGATTTCCTACCCATATTAAAGCAAACTCAAAGGTTGAATTTGTTTTGGCTAACGGCGCAGAGTGCGAACCGCTTATTCATAAAGATTATGAGTTGATGCTTCACTTTTCACCGGAGATAATTCGCGGAATGAAGCTTTTGATCGAAAGTACTTCTGCAAAAAAAGGTTACTTCGGAATAAAAGAAAAAAATGCCGCGGCGATTGAGTTAATTCAAAATGAAATTAAAGATAGTTCGATCGAGATGACCCAGCTTGGCGATTTTTATCCCGCAGGAGATGAATACGAATTGGTTTATGCTGCAACAAAAAGATTGATTCCTCCTGCCGGACTTCCGTTAAATGTTGGCTGTGTTGTGAATAATGTTGAATCACTCTACAACATTGCAAAAGCGAATGATGGAATTCCCGTTACAGAAAAATTTGTATGTATTGCCGGAGCCGTTAAGCATCCATCAACATTTTTCGCTCCAATTGGAACTACCTTTCGTGAATTGATAAAACATGCCGGAGGAACAACCACGAAAGATTTTGCCATCTATGTCGGCGGAGTAATGATGGGGAAATTAACCTTTGACCTTGATGAAGTGGTAACAAAAACAACAGCAGGATTAATTATTCTTCCAAAGAATCATTATCTAATTAAAAGAAAAAATCAACCGGAAGAAAATTTTGCACGCATCGGAAAATCGGCGTGCGACCAATGCAGTTACTGCACGGAGTTTTGTCCCCGCTATTTACTCGGTTACGATGTGCAACCGCATAAAGTGATGAGGTCGCTACAGTTTACAAAAACCGGAGCAGAGGTTTGGAATCAAATGGCGGAACTTTGCTGTGCTTGTGGATTGTGCACCCTTTATTCGTGTCCCGAAGATTTATTCCCCAAAGAAGCTTGCGATAATTCTAAAAAAGAAATGAGACAGCAGGGGAAAAAATTTACTCAGACAAAACCGGTAAAAGTCCATCCGATGAAAGACGGAAGACATGTTCCACTAAAACAGTTGATGCAGAAACTTCAACTAAAAGAATACGACGTGCATACTCCGTTCAATCCGAACAAACTTGAAACTGAACAAGTAAAAATTTTGTTAAAGCAGCATGTAGGAGAAAAAGCTGAACCGGTTGTTTCTACAGGTGATCGAGTAAAAAAAGATCAACTGATTGCAAGAATACCTGAAGGAAAACTTGGCGCCAATATTCACGCGTCTATTAGCGGAATGGTAACACATGTTGGTGATGAGTTTATTAAAATAAGTGGCTGAGTTTAATAATTTCAAAAGACAAAAAGCATATAACATAACAAATAAATAATACTTTACGCAGTTCGTGAAGAAGTGATTCTTAATCATAATCGTATTCGTAATCTTACTCGTTCTTTGGTCGCTAAATTAGATTAAGATTATGAATAAGATTAAGAAAAGAAAAACAGATTTTCCCGGCGTAATTTGAACTTAAAACTAACAACTTCCGCCAAATGCGGATCAGCCTCTGGCTGAGAAGACTAAAAACTATGATGCAAATGAATTCACTCGGTTTAATTGAAATGAGCAGTATTGCCGCCGGTATGCAAGCCGCTGATATTATGCTCAAAACCTCTCAAGTAGAATTAATTTTATCTCGTACGATCTGTTCGGGGAAATATATGACTTTGATCGGTGGAGAAGTTGCCGCTGTTTCAGCCGCTGTTGAAGCGGCTGTGGAGACAGTCGGATTTGGAGTGATAGATCATTTTGTTATTCCGAATGTACATCGCGATATTTTTCCGGCAATATCGGGACACACAAACGTTCAACTTTTGGAAGCGCTTGGAATTGTGGAATCGTTTTCCGTCGCTTCGTTAATTGAAGCTGCCGATGCGGCGGTAAAATCAGCTAACATTAAATTGATAGAAGTAAGACTTGCGATGGCGCTTGGCGGGAAAGCTTTTTTTACTTGCACGGGTGAGGTTGCCGCCGTTACTGCCGCTGTTGATGCAGGCGCAAAAGTGGTTTCCGAACGAGGATTACTTGTAAACAAAGTTGTTATAGCACAGCCGAGACAAGAATTACTTAGCGAAATGATCTGAGAAAGGTCATCGGTCATTAGTCAATGGTCATTGGTCAAAAGTCAAATTTGAAATGACTAACTGAAGTTACGCACTTTGTGATTTCTAAGTGTCTTTGTGACTTGGTGGCAAAAGAAAACATAAGAAATTGAGCCACAAAGGCACTAAATCACCAAGTTTCACTAAAAATAATTCACAAAATTCAACTCATGCGTAACTTCAGTGACTACTGACAACTGACCAATGACTTTTTACTATTGTAAATTTTAAAAGAAGAATTAAGTAACGAATGATCACTAAACCTGAACTTATGGCTCCCGCGGGAGATTGGACAATGCTGAGAACCGCAGTAAACAATGGTGCTAACGCTGTTTACTTTGGTGTTGATAAATTAAATATGAGAGCGAAAGCAAAAAATTTTTTGCTCGACGAACTGAACGACATTGTTTCTTTCTGTAAAGAACACAAAGTAAAAACTTACCTTACGTTAAACACCATCCTCTTTGAAGAAGAACTTTCGGTACTTGACCAGATAATTCCTGTTGTTAAAAATGCCGGTGTTGATATGGTTATCTGCTGGGATTTTGGAATAATTGAAAAATGTAACCAATATGAAATGCCTTTTGCGGTTTCTACCCAAGCCTCTATTTCCAATTCTTCATCCGCAAAAACTTTTGAACGGCTTGGCGCTAAAAGAATTGTTCTTGCGCGCGAATGTTCTCTTGAAGAAATAAAAAAGATAAGAACGAATACTGATCTTGAAATTGAAGCGTTTGTGCATGGGGCGATGTGCGTTGCCGTTAGCGGAAGATGTTTTATGAGTCACGAGATATTCGGGCAAAGCGCAAACCGTGGCGAATGCGTTCAGCCGTGCAGACGCGAGTATAAAATCTATGACGGAACAAAAGATACCTCGCTTCTTCTTGGCGAAGATTATGTTATGTCTGCAAAAGACCTATGCACTATTGAATTTCTTGACGAACTTATTGAAGCGGGGATAAATTCTTTTAAAATAGAAGGACGGAAAAGAAGTCCTGAGTATGTTGCAAAAGTAGTTTCTGTATACCGCCGGGCGATCGATCTTTATTTTGAAAAGAAACTAACTGATGAAGTAAAGCAAAAATTCTTAACTGAACTAACTTCCGTTTATAACAGGGGATTTTCTTCTGGATTTTATTTTGATAAACCTGATGGCAAAGACATTATCAATGTTCATGGAAGTGTTGCCACCACGCGAAAAGAATACGTCGGGAAAGTGTTAAATTATTACAAAGCTCCTCAAATTGTTCACGTTGCAATTGAAACGGGGAGTTTGAAAATTGGGGATACTGTGCTATTTATAGGGGAAACTACGGGCGTGATTGAATCTACCGTTGCAAAAATCTTAAATGAAGAAGTTGAAGTAAACGAAGCGCTTAAGGGGGATAAAGTTACTTTTTATTGCGAAGCCTTGGTTAGACCCCGCGACAAAGTTTATTTAGTTAAAAACATTGCTTGAATTAAGAAAATTTTCGTTTTATAGATTTAGGGAAAGGAATTTCTAATAACGAAAGTCTGTTTCATCCTTTCGATTTTGAGCTACAACTTTTGAGCATGAAGCATTACTTTTACATGCATGAATTTCACTTTTAGGCAGGAGTTTTAACTTTGCAGTAGGCAATTAGAAAATCGTTATCACGAACAACACACACTGATTAATTTCGAATACTGAACAATGAATTTCGAATGTTGAACGAAAAAATCATTCCATTAAATTGAGACGATTTTATTTGGCATTCCGCTTTAGCGGAATTTGTTCGCGTAGCAAAAACCATTATGGTTGTGCGGAATTAGAAATGCGTTATTCCTATTCAATTATCGTTAACAGGTAAGAGAGAGTGATTTTCTAAGTGCCCCCCGGTTATCAAAGCCCATTTGTGAGGTTGAAACGTTTTGGGAAATAGTAGTTACGTTCCGGCTGGATGGGAAGAATTTTTAGAATTAGCTCTTCTTCCTTGAATCTTTCTAGTGCTGGTTTGAATGTTAATGAGTTTAACGAAAAGTTTTGTAAGGATCGGCCAAGGAAAAGAAAAATCAATTTGAAACTTATTTGGAGAACGTATTTCTTACCAACAAAAACAATCTGCTTTTGTTAACTCCCAAAGGCTACCTGGTTTGCGATGAAATAATTGCGAATCTTATTTCGTAAGAGAGATTAAATCTTTTTTTGAACTTTTCGAAACCAACATTTCTATTAACGCGAGCAAAAAAGCAATCAGCACAAAATATTTCCAAAGCTCCGTTCCAAAGCGGGCTTGCTTAATAATCGTTTCAGGTTTTTCATCTTTGTTAATGAAAGTCAACCTGGCAGATGATTTAATTTTTAAAAAATATTCTTTTATATCGGATTGTTCAGTGTAATCCGTTTTTGATTCAAGCGGGTTTGCATTTACTGAAACAGCCCGAATAATTTTGTTTAGAGATGAAAAATAGTAAATACCGAATCGGTCTGTATTTACGTAAAGTAATTTGTTTGCTTTCTCATCAACAGGAAAAAACTCTTTCTCGTTTCCCGGTTTAACAACAGTAACTTGACTGGAAA
>Ga0210032_1001380_pt1 | contig 13564 bp, 8 predicted proteins | sample CryGeyCG2114_250_2_FD_185458 | JGI IMG/M metagenome (GOLD analysis project Ga0210032, IMG submission 185458) | Groundwater microbial communities from aquifer - Crystal Geyser CG13_big_fil_rev_8/21/14_2.50 (SPAdes) (version 2) | ecosystem: Environmental > Aquatic > Deep subsurface > Groundwater ... | reverse complement strand
CACCCCAATTCCCCCTAAAATCAATAAGGCTGAGACATAAAAAGTGTGATTGGGTTGTTCAGCCAAGATCAAAAAACCACCCAATCCAGCAAGCAACGGCACCATAAGTTGTGAAGCGGCAGCCATGGAGGTGGAGATTTGTTTGATCGCAATATACCAAAGACTGTAGCCCAATCCTGAGGCTAAAACGCCCGATAACAGCGCATAGACTAGGCCTGACTCTGTCCAATGATGGGCGTTTCGATTCAGCAGCCATAGCACTAAAACCAAAGGAATGGTTCTGATAAAATTGTAGCTGGTGTCTTTAAATGGCTGAGAAGATTTTTGCCCTAGGAGCCTGTCCGAGAATAGCGATCGTAGCGAGGGCAAGCGTGTTTGAGTCAGATTTTTCGATGGATTGAGGCGAATAGTCGCTCTATTTAACGAAATTCATCGGGAAATCTGGCCAAACGGGCTTGGTCGCAGTCGATCAGTCTATTCCTGGACAGGCTCCTAGCAGACTATAGCCTCCCCAAGCCACACCAGAAAGTAACATCGTTTAATTTTATTAAGGCTATATTCAACCATCAAAATCAGAGATAATACACCTATTTTAATTCACGATGATAATTCATCATTAATGCAGGAATCATTTCATGAAAGTGAGCGCCAATAAAGTTGTGCAATTTAGCTACCGTCTTAAAGATGAAGCGGGTGATTTAATTGAAGAGTGTGAAAGCACTGAGCCTGCGACATTTTTAGTGGGTGCTGACAATATTATTGCTGGTTTAGAAAATGCTATGTTAGACAAAGAGGTAGGCGAACAAATCCATATCACGTTACAACCAGAAGATGCTTATGGCGTGATTGATGAAAATGCCATAGAAAGAGTACCCGTTAAATATCTCAAGGGGGCCAAAAAATGGAAAGCAGGCATGTTAGCGTTGGTTGAAACCGATCATGGAGAGCATCAAGTCAGGATCCTTAAAGCAGGTAAGTTTATGGCTACCGTTGATACTAATCACCCTTTAGCGGGCAGAGTATTGACTTTTGATATTCAAATTATGGATGTTCGTGAAGCCACTGAAGATGAATTAGAGCATCATCATGTGCATGGAGAAGGTTGTGACCACCATTAATGTTTTTCCAAAGAATGCCTGTTTTTTGCAAAAGATGTGATGATTTATGGCTGAAATTCACTCATTCGCAGCAGCCCAAAAGGCTGCCAAGAAAAATAGCTCTCAAAAGAAATCCCCAAAGAACAGCATGTGTCGAAATGGGCATCATCATTGGGTTGTGGATGTGAGCAAAAAATTTGACGTAAAACAGGGTAAATTAGTGACCGTATACCGTTGTCCCCATTGTCAAAAAATTAAAACAGAATTACTTTAAAGATCAATGAACCACAGAGGACACAGAGTTCACCGAGCACTGAGAAAAAATTGATCTGACATTCTGCAGCAGATTCACTCCTAAAACTGGTGTGAAATATCTTTATAACGCAACTTAAGATCAAAATTACAGTAAAAGCATAGAATAAAAGGTTAGATTGGCTAGGGAATGACAGCGTTAACAAACAATTTTGAGTTTTCGCCCTCCGTTTTTAGCTCAATGGATTGAAAATCAAAAAAAAATGCTAAAACTGTACGAATAACAGGCAAACAATTTGCGTTAAGAGGCCGTGTAAGCGACAATATGCGCCCACAAAATGCTTAGATGCAGGAGAAATGCATGACCTCTCGGTTTGAACTAGCCAATGCCATACGCGCACTCAGTATGGACGCTGTCCAAAAGGCCAAGTCTGGCCACCCCGGAGCCCCCATGGGCATGGCGGATATCGCAGAAGTTTTATGGAATGATTTTCTTTGCCATAACCCTAAAAATCCAAAATGGGTCAATCGAGATCGCTTTGTTTTAAGCAACGGACATGGTTCTATGCTTATCTACTCTTTGCTCCATTTAAGCGGTTATGCACTGACCATTGAAGATTTAAAAAACTTCCGTCAACTTCATTCTAAAACACCAGGTCATCCAGAATATGGTTATACAGCGGGTGTTGAAACAACCACGGGTCCATTAGGGCAGGGCATCGCTAATGCGGTAGGATTTGCCATTTCTGAAAAATCTTTAGCGGCACAATTTAATCGTGTTGGACACCAGATTATTGATCATTATACCTACGCCTTTTTAGGCGATGGCTGTTTGATGGAAGGTATTTCTCATGAAGCTTGTTCTTTAGCGGGTACTTTGGGATTAGGTAAATTAATTGCTTTTTATGATGACAACGGTATCTCCATTGATGGAGAAGTTAAAGGTTGGTTTACAGATAATACCCCCAAACGCTTTGAGTCTTATGGTTGGCAAGTGATCGCTAACGTCGATGGCCATAATCCACAACAGATCAAAGAAGCCATTGAAAAAGCGAGAGATAATAGCACCCAACCTACATTGATTTGTTGTAAAACCATCATTGGTTTTGGTGCTCCAAATAAAGAGGGCACCGAAAGTTGCCATGGTGCTCCTTTGGGAGACGCTGAAATTGTAGCGGCTCGAGCTAAATTAGGTTGGTCTGCGCCAGCTTTTGAAATACCTGAAAAAATTGCCCAAAAATGGGATGCCAGAGATAAGGGTCAAGAGCTGGAAGATAATTGGACCAGAAAGTACTTGGCTTATCATGAAGCCTATCCTGAATTAGCCAGTGAATTGAATCGTCGCTTGAATGGAGATTTACCCAAAGATTTCAACCAAAATATGGCAAAATTGATTGCAGAATTGAATACCAAAGAGACCTCTGTCGCCAGTCGAAAAGCTTCACAAATGGTTTTGGAATCACTAACAGGTTGGTTACCTGAAATGATGGGAGGATCGGCCGATTTAGCGGGATCCAACCTGACCATTACTTCTCATTCTAAAAGTTTAACCTCAGAAGATGCTTCGGGTAACTATGTGCATTATGGGGTACGTGAATTTGCCATGTCAGCCATTATGAATGGCATGGCGCTTCATGGTGGCTTTGTGCCTTATGGTGCAACCTTTTTAATGTTTATGGAGTACGCCAGGAACGCTCTACGCATGGCGGCGTTGATGAAACAACGCAGTATTTTTGTTTTTACGCATGACAGTATTGGTTTAGGTGAAGATGGCCCGACGCATCAACCCGTTGAACAAATGGCCAGTATGAGAGTGACGCCAAATCTAAATACTTGGAGACCAGCCGATGCGGTTGAAACAGCGGTTTCTTGGAAACAGGCTTTACTCAGAAAAAATGGGCCAACGGCATTGGTGCTATCTCGTCAAAATTTAGCGCATCAACCCCGTACCGAACAACAGATTGAACTCATTGCTAAAGGTGGTTATGTATTAGCTGACTGTGAAGGGCTTCCTGAGTTGCTTTTGATAGCAACCGGTTCGGAAGTGTCTCTTGCTCGCCAAGCCTTTGATAAAATGACTGCTGAAGGTCGTAAAGTGCGTTTGATTTCTATGCCTTGTCTGGATGAGTTTTATGCACAAGAGGCGAGCTATCGCGAATCCGTTATCCCTAAACAAGTAAAAGCTCGATTAGTGATTGAAGCGGCACAGCCTGACATTTGGTATCGCCTAGTGGGGTTAGATGGTGATGTCGTTGGGATGACAACTTTTGGTGAGTCTGCACCAGCTGAAGCCTTGTTTAAAGCCTTTGGTTTTACACTGGATAATGTTTATCAAAAAGCCATGGCCTTATTAAACTAACTTTTTAAAAAAAACTTGTTGAAATAATTTTGTCGAAATAAATTTTAAAAATTACCCATAAGAATGGAGAAGAACATGACAGTACGTGTTGCAATTAATGGTTATGGCCGAATTGGTCGTATGGTGTTACGAGCTATTTATGAATATAACCGTCAAGATGACATTAAGGTAGTGGCAATCAACTCTTCTCATCCGATTGCCACCAATGTGCATTTAACCAAATATGATACCACTCATGGTCGTTTTGCTACGGAAGTTCATGGTGATGAAGAGTTTATGTATGTGAATGGTGATCCCATTAAAATGCTGGCGGATCGAAATCCAGAAAATTTGCCTTGGAGCGATTATGATGTGGATGTGGTTCTTGAGTGTACTGGGCACTTTAATGATAAAGCGGGAGCCAGCAAACATTTTGTTGGTGGTGCTAAAAAAGTATTAATTTCTGCACCTGGTGGCAATGATGTGGATGCAACTGTGGTGTTTGGTGTGAATGATGATATTTTAAAAGCCTCTGATTTGGTGGTTTCAAATGCATCTTGTACCACCAATTGTTTAGCACCTGTTGCTAAAGCGTTGCAAAATGGTATTGGTATCAATAAAGGTTTGATGACGACAATTCATGCTTATACCAATGATCAAAACATCATTGATAATCCACACAAAGATCTTCGCCGTGCGAGAGCTGCAGCCTTATCTATTATTCCAACTAAAACTGGTGCAGCCAAAGCTGTGGGATTAGTACTGCCAGAATTAGCAGGAAAATTAGATGGTTTTGCTATGCGTGTACCTACAGCGAATGTGTCTGTTGTGGATCTGACTTTTGAAGCTTCTCGTGAAACTTCAGTGGATGAAATTAATGCCATTGTTAAAAATGCTGCTGATGAGTATGTACTGTGTTATAACAGCGATCCTTTGGTTTCTTGTGATTTTAACCATTCTCCTGCTTCATCCATATTTGATGCGACTCAAACAAGAGTGAATGGCAATATGGTGAAAGTATTGGCTTGGTATGATAACGAGTGGGGCTTCTCTTGCCGCATGATTGATACCGCTTTGAAAATGGCCAAATTAGGTTAAGCCAAGCTAAATTTTATCGCTGAAACTAAACGCGCATTTAAGAGAGTAATGATGAAAGTTTTGAAAATGGCAGATTTGGATCTACAGGGGCAACGTGTTTTGATTCGAGAGGATCTTAACGTGCCTGTGAGTGAAGGTAAAGTCACCAGTGATGCACGGATTTTAGCCGCATTGCCTTCTATCAAAATGGCCCTTGCCAAAGGGGCTAAAGTGATGGTGATGTCTCATTTAGGTAGACCAACAGAAGGTGCGTTGAATCCTGAAGATTCTCTCGCACCTATAGTGGATTATCTTAGATCGGTTTTGGATGTGCCTGTGCGTTTGGTGAGTGATTATTTAGATGGCGTTGCTGTGCAAAATAATGAAGTGGTTGTTTTTGAAAATGTGCGTTGTAATTTGGGTGAAAAAAAGAATGACGCTGAACTTTCCAAAAAATTAGCGGCACTTTGTGATGTTTATGTGAACGACGCTTTTGGTACAGCACATCGTGCCCAAGCTTCTACCCATGGCGTGGCACAATATGCAAAAATTGCCTGTGCTGGGCCATTAATGGTGGCTGAACTCGAAGCGCTCTCTCGCGTTCTAGAAAATCCCGCTCGTCCTTTTGTGGCGATAGTGGGAGGTTCGAAAGTCTCAACTAAATTGCAGGTGCTTTCAGCGTTGTCTGAAAAAGTGGATCAGTTGATTGTCGGTGGTGGCATTGCCAATACCTTTATGGCTGCCAGTGGATTGCCTATTGGTCAATCTTTGGTAGAGATCAATTTGATTGAGGATGCCAAAAAACTCATTCAAAAAACTGAACAACGAGGCGCTCATATTCCCATTCCTCAAGATGTGGTTGTGGGTCAGGCGTTTTCAGCGACAAGTACCGCAACCACTAAAACAATGGCGGAAGTGGCAGAGTCTGATATGATCTTTGATATAGGCCCTGAAACAGCAAAGCAGTTGGCTGAAATGATTAAAAATGCAGGCACCATTATTTGGAATGGCCCAGTAGGGGTGTTTGAGTTTGAACAATTTTCACATGGCACGCAGGTGTTAGCTCATGCTATTGCAGACTCTTCTGCATTTAGTATCGCTGGGGGCGGAGATACTTTGGCTGCAGTAGATAAGTATCAGATAAAAGATAAAATCTCCTATATTTCTACAGGTGGTGGGGCGTTTTTAGAATTTGTCGAAGGGAAAATTCTTCCTGCAGTGGAAATCTTGGAGCAACGTTGTGCTGAGCCAAGTAGTTAAGCTAAAAAAACAGCGCAGCTGTGGAAAATAGCGCAGCTATCTATTTGCTATAAGTTTATTTAAAAGATGAAAGAATAATTAAATTACTTAATGATCAATCTATTATAAAAGGAGTCGAGAAATGGCACTAATATCAATGCGACAAATGCTTGACCATGCAGCTGAACACGGATATGGCGTTCCTGCTTTTAACGTAAATAATTTAGAGCAGATGCGAGCGGTTATGATTGCCGCTGACGCTACCGATAGTCCTGTTATTATTCAGGCATCAGCCGGCGCTAGAAAATATGCTGGCCCGATCTTTTTAAGACATTTAATTTTAGCCGCCGTGGAAGAGTGGCCGCATATTCCTGTTGTTATGCATCAGGATCATGGCTCTTCTCCTGCGGTTTGTCAGCAGTCTATACAATCAGGATTTACCTCGGTAATGATGGATGGCTCTTTAAAAGAAGATATGAAAACACCTTCTTCCTTGGCCTATAACCTGAATGTGACGTCTAAAGTGGTTGAAATGGCGCATGCTTGTGGTGTCAGTGTGGAAGGTGAATTAGGTTGTTTAGGTTCATTAGAATCAGGCATGGCTGGAGAAGAAGATGGCTCTGGTGCTGAAGGGGTTTTAACCAAAGCACAACTATTAACAGATCCTCAAGAAGCTGCAGAATTTGTAAAAGCCACGGAAGTCGATGCTTTAGCCATTGCCATTGGAACGAGCCATGGTGCTTATAAATTCACTAGACCGCCTACAGGGGATATTTTAGCCATAGACAGAATTAAACAAATTCATGCGGCGATCCCTGATACTCATTTAGTGATGCATGGCTCTTCTTCTGTTCCACAAGATTGGTTAGCGATCATCAATGAGTTTGGTGGTGATATGGGAGAAACCTACGGTGTGCCAGTATCTGAAATTCAAGAAGGCATCAAATATGGTGTGAGAAAGGTGAACATTGATACCGATTTGAGAATGGCATCAACGGGTGCTGTGCGACGTTACTTGGCACAAAACCCTGCTGGATTTGATCCTAGAAAATACCTCCAAGTTGCAATAGATGCCATGAGTTCAATCTGTAAAATGCGTTATGAAGCTTTTGGAACTGCAGGAAATGCCAGTAAAATTAAAGCGATTTCTTTGGAAGATATGACGGAAAGATACAGAAAGGGCCTATTGAAACCACGAGTTCTTTAACCTAGTTTCACGCAGTTGAACTGAAAACCGATTGTTGGGCAATAAGTTGTTCAGTAATCGGTTTTTTTACAAATATAATAACCAGAAGTTGTAAGCATATTCCTTGTTGCGATAGGTTTTTGGTATTATTGCTATTTACTTCATCGTGAAAGTCAGTACATTAGTGCTCACTCGGTGACATTAAAATGCCCCGACGTTGTACCAGAGTTGTATGGGATAATTATTAATTTTTTGCAGTTCCTTTTTTGTACTGGTGTCGAGTGTCTGTCGACCGAGATGGTAACGATAATAAAAAATAAAAAAATTTATCGTTGATTATCAATCAAGCAGCCAAGATTCTGACGAGTTTTGGGAGGGAACATTAATGAAATCTCCATATAAAAAAGCACTTTGTGCCAGTGCTGTTGCTCTGTGTTTAACAGCCTCAGGTCAATCATTTGCAATCAATCCAGGGGGATCAGCAGACGCTGGCACATCAACTACCCCTAGATTAGCTCAATTTAGACCAGCGCTATCCAATCGTGGTATCCCCAATCAATATATTGTTGTTCTTAAAACCCAACCTGGTTTTTCTGAACAATCTTCTTATGAAAGAGAGTCTTTGGTTAGCTCCATGGCTTATGACATCGCTAATACCATCGGTGGACGAGTCACTCATCAATATGCGCATGCCATAAATGGTTTTGTAGTACAAATGAATGCGGATCAAATTCGAACTTTAAGACAAGATCCTAGAGTAGAATCGATTGAGCAAGATCAAATGATGCATGCCAATACCACGCAATCTGGGGCTACTTGGGGTATTGACCGAATCGACCAAGTCAGCTTACCTTTGAGCGGAAGTTATACTTATACGGATGATGGAACTGGTGTTCATGCTTATATTATTGATACTGGAACCATGATTTCACATAGCCAATTTGGCGGAAGAGCTATAAATGGCTGGGATTTTGTGGACAATGATTCTGTTGCCAATGATTGTAATGGCCATGGAACACATGTTTCTGGAACTGTGGGTTCAACCACTTATGGTGTGGCTAAAAATGTCAGTTTAACCGCTGTTAGAGTATTAGACTGTCAGGGTTCTGGTTCAAACTCTGGCGTTATAGCGGGTATTGACTGGGTTGCACAAAACGCCGTATTACCAGCCGTTGCCAATATGAGTTTGGGTGGTGGTGATTCAGCAGCATTAGATTCAGCGGTTAATAATGCTATCAATGCAGGCGTGACTTTCGCCGTAGCGGCAGGTAACTCAAATACGGATGCCTGTTCAGGTTCACCCAATAAAGTACCAGCAGCTATTACAGTGGCTTCATCAACCAATACGGATGCACGTTCAAGCTTCTCGAGCTGGGGCTCTTGTATTGATATTTTTGCTCCAGGTTCTAACATTACATCGACTTGGAATGATGGCAGCACCAACACGATTTCTGGTACTTCAATGGCTTCACCTCATGTAGCTGGTGCAGCAGCGGTTTATTTACAATCACATCCTTCAGATACTCCAGCTCAAGTGACAACTGCATTGAAAGCGGCTGCGAGCGTGAATAAAATCAGTAGTCCTAATGGTTCCCCTAATTTGTTGTTGAATATTAACTTTGGCGGCGGAACAACCCCGCCACCACCAACTGGTGGAACATTATCCAATGGTGTTGCGGTTACTGGTCTTGCAGCTGCAACTGGTGCAGATCTTAACTACACCATGGCTGTACCTTCTGGAGCGACTGGATTAAGTTTCAATTTATCTGGTGGAACAGGTGATGCGGATATGTATGTGAAGTTTGGAAGTGCGCCTACTTTATCTAGCTACGATTGCCGCCCCTACGTGAGTGGTAACTCAGAGTCTTGCCCGGTAGGTACTGCTCAAACTGGGACTTATTATGTGATGGTTCATGGTTACGCAGCATTCTCTGGGGTGAGTTTGATTGGTGCTTATACGGATGGCGGTACAACGCCTCCTCCAACCGGTGGAACATTCACCAATGGCACCAATGTGACTATTAGTGATAACGCAACGGCTACTAGTAACTTGGTTGTGAGTAGAACTGGTGATTCAGGTACTATCAGTGTGCATGTTGATATTATTCATACCTATGTTGGTGACTTAAAGCTGAGCTTGATTTCACCCTCTGGAGTTTCAACGGTACTCAGAAACAGAACAGGTGGTTCTGCCAATGACATCCATGATAACTATTCCGTGAATGCATCAGGCACAGCGAGTAATGGAACTTGGAAACTTCGAGTACAAGATTTAGCAAGTGGAGATGTGGGTTACATTGATTCTTGGTCAATTACATTTTAATTGATCAGGACAGAAGATGCGCAGATCTCTTGCAAAGCGAGTGGAATGCGAATGCACCTCATCCTTATTGCTTAGAAAATACTAAAAGTCTCATTAAAATGCCGCTCATAGAGTGGCATTTTTTGTTGACTATTCATTCAAATACTCTAACCTGTGATTATTAAAGGTGAAATTAGTAAGGTTACAGTGATGATGCATTTAAAAAAATTAAGACACTTTGGCGCATTAGTGCTCGGGCTTGTTTGTTCAATGAGTACTTATGCGGAAAATCCATCTCAAGATTCATTGCAAAATCCTGGGCAGGAGTCTATGTATAAAATTATGGAGGATTATTTTGAAGCCTCTCTAAAGCTGAATTCAAACCCCGCTATTTTCCAAGGTGATTATCGATTTAATGATCGTTATGTGAATGATCTCACGGATGAATATATGCAAAAACGCCATGAATTGAATACCCATTATTTGAAACTGATGAAGGAAATTGATCAAAATACACTCTTGGCTGAAGATCAAAATAGCTATAATTTATTTGTATGGGATCGACAGCTTGATCTTGAACAAGAAAAATTTTCCGCTGATCTTCTGCCTTTAAATCAGTTTTATAGTATTCCAAATAGCTTTGCTCAGCTTGGCAGTGGAGAAGGGGCTCAACCTTTTAAAACACCACAAGATTACGATAATTTTTTAAAAAAAATGGATGGTTTTGTGGACTGGATGGACAGTGCCAAATTAAAAATGAATCAGGGCATCAAACAACAAATTGTACTGCCTGCTGCTTTGGTCAAAAAGATCATTCCGCAACTTAAAGCGATGTTAGTGAACCATGTGACCGATAGTATTTTTTGGGTGCCTATTAAAAATATGCCGGTTTCTATCCAAGGAGAAGAAAAACGAAGAATTACTCAAGCCTACAAAATAGCGATTTTAGAGAAATTATTACCAGCCTATCAGGGACTTTATGCATTTGTTAAAAATGTGTATTTACCCAAAGCAAGGGATACTTCTGGCTATTCTTCTTTGAAAAATGGAGACGCTTGGTATCAATGGTTTATAGACCATGAAACGACCACTAAAGGAATGAGTGCCGATCAAATTCATCAAATTGGCTTGGATGAAGTGGCAAGAATTCACCGTGAAATGTTGGATGTTAAAGAAAAATTGGGCTTTAAAGGGAGCTTGCAGGAGTTTTTTGAATCACTGCAAACAGAGAAAAAATATTATTTTGAAACCGCAGATGCTGTGATGGAAAGATACCAACAACAAAGAAAATTTGTTGCTGCAGTTATCCCTAACTTCTTTAATTTACAACCTAAAAGTAATTTTGAAATTCGTCCTGTGGAGGCTTTTAGAGCGGAATCTGCAGCGGGCGCTTCATATGAACAAGGAACACCAGATGGTTCTCGCCCAGGTGTTTTTTATATTAATACTTTTAACTTGTTGGCTCAACCCAAGTTTGGTGTGGTGACTTTATATTTACATGAAGCTGTACCGGGGCATCATTTTCAAATCTCTATTGCTCAGGAGTTGACTCATTTACCTAAGTACCAACGTTTCTCCATTTATAATGCCTATGTCGAAGGTTGGGCGCTTTATTCTGAATCCATTGGTAAAGAAATGGGGTTATTTGATGATCCATTACAGTATTATGGGCGATTGAGCGATGAGCTTTTGCGTGCTATGCGTTTGGTTGTGGATACAGGTTTGCATGCTAAAAAATGGAGTAAGGAACAAGCGCAGGAATATATGTTAAAAAATTCTAGCATGGCGCTATCTGATGTAGTTTCTGAGGTTGAGCGTTATATGGCTATTCCAGGGCAGGCATTATCCTACAAAATAGGTCAATTAAAGATTACTGGGCTGAGGCATTGGGCTCAGAAAGAGTTGGGAGACAAATTCGAACTTAAGCAGTTTCATGATCAAGTTCTTGGCTCTGGAGCTCTTCCCATGGCAGTATTGGAAAATAAAATACATCATTGGGTAAAGTCATTTGAATGAGTATAAAATTGGTACTATTTGTCTGGATCTCAACTAGACTTATCGTTTAAAAGTCGGCATTTCACACAGTCTGTTATTATGGATATCTTCTCATTTTGAGATCACACAGCTATAGATGTCGGTTTGTTTTTTATAGGATATTGATATATATCAAAAATGAAGGAAAACCATAGGCAATTAGCACGAAACCAGATAAGACTCGAGTTACTCACAGCTAGTCTACCGGCATCAGTCATTCTTAATATGATTAGTGGTGTGGTGTTGTTGTGGGTAGTGAATAATAGAGTTGCATTTGATTCTATGGTTTTGTGGTACAGCCTGCTCACTTTTTCGGTTCTTTTGCGTTTGTTGTTCAGTTTAAAATCCCATAAACTTCACTTAGATCCAAAACAACTGCTTAATATCTTTGTTGTAATAACCATTTTGAATGGAATGGTCTGGGGTAGTAGTGTCTGGCTGATTTATCCAGATGAGGATATAGCACGACAATTTTTGTTGGATATGATTTTAATTGCCGTCTCTGGTTCAGCTTTGGGAAGCCTTTATGCCAGTTGGCGATCATTTACGGGTTTTATTGCAGCGATTATTTTACCTCTTTTTTTACATGTGGTTGATCAAGGTGGAGTCTTAACTGATGCAGTGATAGCCATGATTATTTTATTCACCACGGTTTATTTGTTAGGAGGGCGTCGGATCTATAATAATTTAATCGAGAATATAGATTGGCGTGATAAATATCATTTACAACAATCCGAGCTAAAGACCAAAGAACAAGAATTGAAAGCTTTATTCGATAACTCATCACATTACCTGTTATTGCTAGAAACAAGCGGCAAAATTTTAAGAGCAAATCGAGCCGCATTAATTGGTGTCGGTCTATCGATTGAGACGAATGTTTTACAATATTGTATTTGGGATCCACCTTTCTGGAAAGCGGATGATCTCAGTCAGCGCCAAATTCATCTGCAACTAGAAAGAGCCGCTAAAGGCAAGTCTGTAAAAATGGAAGTTGGGATCCCAAGGGAGAATCCCAACGTTGTTCATGAAATTACCATTAATCCAATTTATGTGGATAATAAAGTGCAATTTCTTATCTTAGAAGGACACGACATCACTGCTTTCAAGCAGTCACAGCTTCAATTACAGGAAAGTGAGAAACGTTTTAGAGCACTGAGCGAAGCGACGGGAGAGTATCTTTGGGAAATTGATGCCAACGCAGTTTATCAATATGTGAGTTCGAAAGTTGAAAAAGAAATGTGGATGAGAAGTGATGACCTAATTGGCCGCACGCCCATGGATTATATGCCGAAAGAGGATGCGGATAACTTTAAAAAACAACTCAACCTTGCTATCAAAAACCGTAACCCTTTCAATTTGGAACATAAAAGCATGAAGGCTGATGGGAGTTGGGTATGGGAGCAACTGAAAGCCTTGCCACTCCTGGATAAAAATGGTGTGGTGGTCGGATTTAGAGGGGCGTCTGTCACCATTACCGATAGGAAACGCCATGAAGCTGAACTGATTAATGCTAAAGAGGCTGCTGAGGCTGGAACTAAGGCGAAGAGCCAATTTTTGGCCGTGATGAGTCATGAAATAAGAACTCCGATGAACGGTGTGATTGGTATGGCAGAATTATTGAGTGACACCGAACTGACCGTGCAACAGCAAGGCTATGTGTCCACTATTGTCTCTTCCAGTCGCTCATTATTGGAGATTATCAACCAAATTTTAGACTTATCTAAAATAGAGGCGGGAAAACTTGAATTGGAAGTTCATCCATTTTCGCTACAAAATTGTGTGAAAGAGGTGATTGGGTTGATGGAAGCTAATGCTCAATCTAAGGGAATTGAGTTGAAAAGTGAATTTGGAAACACTGTGCCGCAGATGCTACTTGGGGATTCTGCTCGGTTTCGTCAAATTATTATAAATCTTTTGGGTAACGCAATTAAGTTCACCCAATCGGGATCCATTCGCGTCGCTGTTCAATGTCTAAAACTTGCCGAACTTAAAGCAGATTTAGAAATTAGCATCATCGATACAGGTATAGGTATCGATGC
>Ga0210032_1001379_pt1 | contig 13572 bp, 11 predicted proteins | sample CryGeyCG2114_250_2_FD_185458 | JGI IMG/M metagenome (GOLD analysis project Ga0210032, IMG submission 185458) | Groundwater microbial communities from aquifer - Crystal Geyser CG13_big_fil_rev_8/21/14_2.50 (SPAdes) (version 2) | ecosystem: Environmental > Aquatic > Deep subsurface > Groundwater ... | reverse complement strand
CCGCCGCAGTCTTGATGACAGGCATGGGGGGAGATGGAGCCCAGGGCCTTTTGAAAATACGTTTGGCGGGGGGGCGAACCTTTGCCCAGAACGCGGAGACCTGTGTGATTTATGGCATGCCTGAAGTAGCCATGAGATTGGGGGCTGCTGAAAAAGCCATTCCCCTGATGGAGATCCCCAATACCCTGCTCGCTGCCTTGCGCTGAATAAGTTATTGCAAAAAAATACAGGTTCAGGCCTTAATGATTGGCATCTTTACAGGCTGTTGTTATACTCTGATAGGAATATGACAAGCCCTATGAATAAAAAACTCAATTTAAAAATATGCATCGCCCTTTTGGGAGCATCTTGCCTGCTGGTACTTGGAGCCTGTGCTTCTGAATCAGAATCTCAGAACAGTGGAAGTTCGATGCCTCCAGGCACAAAAATACAGTTAAAATCTGAAATAATGTATTGTTGTTGGGAAGATCTGCTCAAATTCGCAGAAACAAAAGGGTTAGCGTATCAGGAATTGTATCAGAAAGCCTTGAACGGGGACGCAAATGCTTTGGATAAACTCTTGCTCTTTTCTAAGGAACTGGATTTACGCAACAGTTCGGCCCATGCCGTCGCCCTCACGAGTTTGCTCTATGGTTTAGGAGACAGCGCTTTTGCCAAACAACTGAAAAGCCTGGAAGCAAAAGGGGAACTCAAACAGGAGCACCCTTATTTCAAAGAAACAATGAAAGAAAACTTACGCAATTTACTCGAATCAGGAGCCTCTTTTAGCTCGGCAGCTGAATTAAAGGGTTTCAGCTTAGCAAATTACGCTCAAACAGCAGCACAACTGGGCTATACGACGCAGGGCAACCAATAAAAGATTGACAAAAACACAGATTCTATCGTCAATTCTCCAAACTCAATGAATTTCAACCTGTCCCTTAAAGAAATAGCCAATACCCCTGGAGGTTTCAATCAACTCCTCACCCTCAGTGATTTTATTCAGTTTACGCCGCAGGCGTTGAATATGGGTGTCAACGGTACGCCCCCCCACCTGAGGATCTGACCAAACAAATTCCAATAATTCATCTCGGGTAATCACCCGGCCCGAATGTTTGACCAAATAGGCCAATAAATCAAATTCCCGACGGCGCATATCGATTTCAACACCGGCCCAAAAGACTTTGCGCTTTTGAAAATTAAGCGAAAATTTGCCTGAGACCATGGCTTGATCACTTGAATTATTATCCTGGGCCAGACGGCGCAAGAGAACCCGAAAACGGGCACGCAGTTGAGCAGGCTCAATCGGCTTGACAATATAATCTTCAGCTCCAGCTTCTAAACCCGAAACAATTTCAAAGGTATCCGAAATGCCCGAAATTAACATTACTAGAATCTGAGGGCTGATTGTTTTGACCCTTTGACAAACTTCAATTCCATTTAAAGAACTTTCATCAAGTAAGATATCTGAAATCAGGATATGGGGTTTGAAAATATCAATCGCCATAAAACAACTTTCAGAATCTGTAATCCATTGAACTTCTACGGATTCATTTTGAAGAACACGGGCAATCAAAGCAGCACTGATTTCATCATCTTCGAGAATCAAAACCCGAGTTCGATCAGTTGAGTCAGCTTTACGAATCGTGTTTTGTAGGGTTGAAACAATTTTATTTTTCATTATTTAATTGTATTAAATTTATTGGAGTCGGAACTGACTAAAGTTGAAATTAAACTGAAACATTGAACTGATTATTCCTGGCAACCATTGCTACCATCATGATAACTGAACCAGCAAGCATCTGTCTTTAATTTTCAATTAAATCTAATGCAATATTTATTTAAAATAACTGGGACGTCAAAACCAAGCAAAAGGTTCCAGATTCAACCGTGCTAAAACAGCATAAAAGCTACTTTTATGCCCAGATTTGACAGACCCTTTCAAACGGTCGAAAAAGCCTTCTTTTTGTAACTATTCAATTATAAAAAACCGAACAGAAAAACAGTGAAATCAAAACCATGTACTTAAATCAGATACTTACAATCGATTTCACAGTTTATTTCTCATGGTAAAATGCCAATCAGGAATAATCAGAATCCTGTAATGCGACAAAGGAGTCTGTTGGATGCTTGCTGCTCTGCAAAATCAAAATTGGTTTCAATCTCTGCGCAACTATTTGCCCGCCTATTTTATAGAGAATACTTTTATTACACTTTTCGGCCTGAGCAAGGTGCCCATGCTGTTTTTTCTACAACCCCGCGTGATTGCACTCACCGATAAAAAATGTATTATCAAAATCCCCTTGAGCTGGCGCAGCAAAAACCACCTGAATTCCATGTATTTTGGCGCCTTGGCTGCAGGAGCAGACTGTGCAGGTGGCTTCATGGCGATGAAAATTGTCTATGAAGAAAAATGGCCGATTTCGATTGTCTTTAAAGATTTTCAAGCTGAATTTTTACGTCGCGCAGAAGGGGATACCTGGTTTGTTTGTGAAGACGGGCTGGAAGTGCGTGAAATGATGAATACAGCTCTGCGCACTGGTGAAAGACAAAACTGTACCGTCACCGTTGAAGCTTTTGTTCCCGAAGATCGTCCGCAAGAACCCGTTGCGCGTTTTCAACTCACCCTTTCGGTGAAAAAGCGCGAGCCCCGCAGCCATGGCTGATTTAAACAAAGCCCGTCAGAAATGCGCAGATGCCCGCAAAATTCTGCAAACCGCACGCTCAATGAAAGGCAATCGCGGCCTGGTTGTCAGAGCGATTGAGCTTTACCAGGAAGTTTTGCGCGAACATGCCCATGAACTGAGTGAACCTTTTGCCGCCCTGGCTCAAATTTCCTGGTCGGGTGGGGATCGGGTCAGTGCCTTTCGCTTTGTTCAGGCCGGCATTCAAATCCACCCGCGCAATACCAAACTCCAGGCCTTGCGCGCCCGCATGGACCAGGCACAAAATACAACCCTTGAAAGCAGTGAAGAAACACTTGGCCCCAGCAAACCTGTATCTGTTCAAAATCCCACAGAATTGCAATCTGACCTTGGGCAGGAACAAGACCAAACCAAGGTCAGCGAAGGGGATGAAATCAGCTTACTGCAAAAAATTCTGATCAAATTGGGCTTTACCGTTCAGATTACAGGAGCCTATGATCGCAATACCTACGCAGCCGTCAGAACCTTTCAGAGCAGCCGCAAACTGCCTGTGACAGGATCCGTAGAAGCCAATACCCGCGAGACACTCAACCCAATCGCAAAGATCGTTTTGGCTGAAGAAAAAGCCACCGAGCAACTCTTGCAGGTCATTGAAAATCTCAGTCTAAGCTTAGCCCAAGACCTCACTGAAAGCCTGAAACAATTGGTCTGGGAATTAATACAACAATTGCTGACCGTGACCCAACAAGTCTTAGAACCAGAAGAAACCCAGGCCCCCCCTCAAGAACGCGACAGTCATCCACGCGAGCCCCTGCAATCACGTCTGGGCAATATGGGGCAAATGGGCATTGTCAGCAAAGGGTGGGAAGTCATTCGTTTACAACAAATCCTGCAAAGAGAAGGCTTCCCCGTCAAAGTCAACGGCAGCTTTGATTTGCAAACCTTTACTGAACTCAGCCGCTTTCAATTGGAACACCATTTGCCCGTGAATGGCCTGGCCGAAGCCGATACCCGTGCCGTGCTCAATCTGCACCTCGAAAAACTCTATGCAGAACTCGACGCCGCAGATGCTCTGCGTGAAGTCATTGACGAGTTTCAGTGTTTTACAGGGATACAGGCCCAAGCCAGTCAAATCATCCGCCTGCGCTTAATCCAGTCTCAATTAATCGAATTGGTTAAAACAGGAAAACTTCCCCCTCCCCCTCCTGAATTGATGGATCTGTGGCAAATACGCTCTGAATTAGGCCCTTCTAACCGTCCGGGCAAAATCAGCAGCGGTTCAGAGGTGCGCATTCTTCAGCAAGCCCTCAAACGGTTGGGATTCAAAGCCGAAATTACGGGAACCTACGATAATGATACTTATAACGCTGTGCGCAGTTTCCAAATCAGTCGAAAACTTCCCATGACAGGCTTAATGGATGCCAAATCACGTGAAGAATTGAATCCACTGGTCTTAAACCTGCTCTCTCAATAAATTCAATTCAAAAATTGAACGGGTTTTTGAACATCTTCAGCGTCTTGGGTGTCTTTCGAATAAGAACACTCGGAGGAACCCCCCATGAAAATCCAAACCCGTCAACTGAGCCTGTCTATTCTATTGGCCATGAGTTTAAGTGCCTGCTACGCATCGACTAAACAAGATGCGAAAACCCCTCCCCCCCCCAGAGAAGAAGCGCTTGATGAACTCAAACTTCAAGCGGCAGCTCCCATGCCTGGTCGCAAAGTAAAATCAGAAGCCTATGCCAATAAACCGGCAACCACGGGTCTCGTCAGAGATCGGGACGCGGCTCCAGAAGCCAATATCCGCCAGGCAGGGGAAGGTTTCAATACCGAACAATATGACAAGATTGACGAAAACCCCTTTCTTGAAGCCCTAAAAAATCCGCTTTCAACCTTTTCAATCGATGTCGATACCGCTTCATACAGCAATTTGCGCCGTTTTATTCAAAATGGAAAACTGCCTCCCGCCGACGCCGTTCGGATAGAAGAAATGGTCAATTATTTTGACTATAACTATCCAGAGCCCAAAGGAGAACACCCTTTCTCTTTGATTACAGAACTTTCTACCTGCCCCTGGAACAGCAAACACAAACTTTTGCATGTGGGCTTACAGGCCAAACGGCTGAATTTGAAACAAACGCCCCCCAATAACCTGGTCTTTCTGCTGGATGTTTCAGGCTCAATGGAAGATGAGAATAAACTTCCGCTCCTAAAAAAATCCCTTCGGCTCTTAATTGATGAACTTCGCGAAGAAGATACGGTTTCTATTACCGTCTATGCAGGCGCTGCCGGACTGGTTTTACCGCCTACCAGTGGTGCCAAAAAAGAAGTGATTATCGATGCGCTTGAGAAATTACAAGCCGGTGGATCCACGGCAGGCTCGGCAGGGATCAAGTTGGCCTATGAAACAGCTCGCAAACATTTCAAAAAAGAAGGCAATAACCGTGTCATTTTGGCAACGGATGGTGATTTTAATGTGGGCCCCTCCTCAGACGGTGAACTGACACGCTTGATTGAAGAAAAACGCAAACAGGGAATCTATTTAACCGTGCTGGGTTTTGGCATGGGCAATTACAAAGATTCCAAAATGGAAAAACTGGCGGATACGGGCAATGGCAACTACGCCTATATCGACAGCCTGCTCGAAGCAAAAAAGGTCCTGGTTCAAGAACTGGGAGGCACCTTGCTCACCTTGGCCAAAGACGTCAAACTGCAACTTGAATTCAATCCCACCAAAGTCAGTTCTTATCGCTTAATAGGTTATGAAAACCGGCTTCTGCGCGCAGAAGATTTTGACAACGATGCCAAAGACGCGGGAGAACTGGGTGCCGGGCACAGTGTAACGGCACTCTATGAACTGGTTCCTGCCTCAGAGGGAAAATCTAACAGCCAAAACTTGCGTTACCAGGAAACCCAAATCAAAAACAGCGCCCAATTCAGCGATGAACTCTTAAATCTCAAACTGCGCTATAAGCGCCCAAACCAAGAAAAAAGTGAGTTGATCACCCGACCAGTGAAAGATACAGCCCTGGCTTTAAATCAAACCTCTGACGACTTCCGTTTTTCTGCTGCAGTGGCTGGGTTTGGCCTGGTCCTGCGCAACTCAGCCTATAAGGGCGACTGGAGCTTGGCAGACAGTCAAAAATTGGCTTCGGGCGCAAAGGGAGAAGATCAGCACGGTTATCGCAAAGATTTTTTAAGTCTTTTGTCTCAAGCACAAAAGCTTCAGACAAAAAATGATTAGCTCAGGGCAGATCCAAAGTATAACCCCTTAAGGTTTCTTTTCCCCACAAACACCCCCCCCTCAGATTGAAGTGGGGGGTGTTGATTTCAAGTTCGGCACAGCCATCTTCACGCCTTTTCAGTTTCAACTGTGAACGCAAGGTTAAATAAAAAGCCAGTTGAACCCTTCCATTTCCAAGCTGGGTGATCTGCGTTTTTCCACGCAGAAGGCCGGTCAGCAGGGGATGAAGAATTTTCACTTCTGAACCAGGCAAGAGCAGGGTTTGATGGGCGTTCAAGCTCACCAATGCCAGGGGGCGAAGTTCAAGCTCTTGCGGACGAAGTTCGATCTGAATCAAAAATCCATCCTGGGCAGAAAAACGCACAGCCTGAGGTAGAAAATTCAAACTTGGATTTAAGGCAGCAATACGTGGAATATAGTGCTTTATTTGCAGAGGCGAAAACTGACTGAAGTCTGTTAAAAGCGCTTGCGGCGTCCTCCCCGTCTCCTCTATGGCTTTCTGCCAATCGGGAATCTCCGCTTGAATCAACGCGACCTGCAAGCGTCCCAAGTGGGCCAGACGCTCAGCTTCACTCAAGAGCAGAGCATCGGCTGTGAGCTGCTCATGTATTTGCAAAGGATTTTGAAAGGGATTCAAATACTTAATTTCTTCGGGCAGTTCATGTGCTTGGGCAGCCATTTGAATCTGATCACAGAGCCAAAATCGCAGGCCCAGAAGAAGTTCTTGTTTTTCTTCATGGTTCCGCTCAGTTTCCTTGCCAGCAAAACGCAAGGCACGGGCGGCTAGAAAAACACGGATCCAGTCTCTGCGTGGCTCAATCTGAGAACTGTTCAGAGCTTTTTGCAAAGCCCGCATTTCAGGCAACCAATTGCCAGGACTTTGGTAGATGCCTTGGGTGAAAATGGCGTCTTCAGACGGGGCCAGACGAGGCTGACGCTCTAAAAGCCAGTTTTGAAACGCACGACCGAAAGGCTTACAAAAGAGGGGTTCTGTAGAAGCTTGAGGGGCCAATTGAAAATCTTCTGGCAATAAAAAGAGGCCTTCAAAATCGGGAAGTTTTTCAGCCATTTCAGGTAGATTGACGCGCCCAGAGCCCCAGATACACTCGGATCCTGGCATTTCCAAATAAAAGTGATCCGGCTGAAAACCCTGCCAAAAGGCCAGCGGTAGTTGCTCCCAAACTTTCAGGCTTTCCTGAAACAATTGCAATTGAAGCCGAGTCTCCAAGCGAATGGGGCATGCGCGCGCAAGTGCTGTTTGGATTGAAAAAAGCGACAAAAAGCTGAAAACCAAAAGAGAAAGAGCAAAACTCGCAGTATAATACATAGGTTCATTTTAACCTGGGCAGAAACCAGAGGCGCTATGTTTTCAAAAGATTACCCAAAACCCTCTCAAGAAAAAGGCACCGGCGATCTCTCCGGCTGGGATCACGCGGCTAAAATTGCACTCAAAAAACTGGAGGAAAGAGGCAGCCTGGAGCTGCTAGACGAAAACAGCCGCAATCAACTGGAACCCCAATTCATCAAATGGCTCTATTGGGCAGAAAGTCATCAGGGCTCAGAAATTATCTTCAAAACAGAAACCGGCTTGGTCAAAGGCATTCCTCTCAACAGTTTTTACGATTTTCCTGAACGGTATGAACGAAAAATTCAGCAGGGAGCCTTTATCAGCCTGGAAATGGAAGATGGTCGTTCGCTGATACTCTATCTGAACCAATGTACCCGTGAGAACCTGAATCTTCAGATCGAAGCGGCCCGCCAATCGATTCCCCTGACCACAGAACGCCCTTTGCAAGAGCGCATACTTGAAAAAATGAAACAGGATGGACATTTGGGATTTCTCAGCAAAGAGGGAATGAAACATCTTTCATTAAAACTCTTAAAATACCTGGATTACGCCGTAAATATCCGCCCAGGTTCAGAAGTCATTTACCGCTCAGCCAATGGTTTTGTACATGGCGATGCCCTTGAAAAGCTCTTAGAACGCCCTGAACTCTTTGAAGAAGTCCCCAAACCTTTGTATTTGGCGATAGAAGTCGGCGAGATATCCGTGATTTTTGATACCCAAGATCCTCAACCGGGAACCATTCACCAGCTAATCGCCAAAGCGCAGGATCTGGCTGAACGCAAAAAATTAGAACGGTCTAAGACTGGGCCTCTTGCAGAATCCTGAGCCAGGTTTGATTGTCAATTTTACCCGTGGGTTCAATCTGATATTTTGTTTGAAAGGCTTTGACCGCAGATTCAGTTGCTGGGCCAAAGGAGCCTTTAACCCCTTGGGTATTAAAACCCAATTTTGTCAATGCTTTTTGCAGCGGTATCAAATCGGCTGAGGATTCACCCCGCTGAAACATGACCTGTTGAGGATGTGTTTTTTGATGTTCCGCAAAAGCTGTATTGAGCGCCTCCAACATATGCGTATCGATACTGCCACCGTGAACAGGCAATTGATGAGCTTCTTGAAAGGCTCTGACAGCAGCTGCGGTTCCATTGCCATAGGCGCCAGAGGTGCCCTTGGTATCAAAGCCCATGGCGGTCAATTGTTTCTGAATCGTGGCCAGGGCAGCACGAGATTGGCCTTGAGAATAAAGCACTTTACCCGTCTTTTGATAGCGCTCAAGCGTCGCTGGGTCTGTGGTCTCAGCCGTTTGCATCAAGGTCACATCATAGGTTCCGACCATATCGCCTTTACCAGACAGGCGTCCGGTGGCAGGATCCAGACGAAATTTATGCGTTCCCCCTCCAGCAGGGTCTTGAAAGGTGTAAAAAGTGCCAGCTTGATCTTTGCCGCGCCCTGAAATTAAGACAAAATGGTCAGTAACGCCCTCATTGTATTCATTTCCATCCTGTTTGCGGTAGCTGACCCCCACAATCGCCGGGCGTCCGGCATTCAATTCTGCGTCCAGCTGGTCCAGCATTTTCGTCGCTTGGTTTTTAGAGACCGTTACACGGCCTTGGGCATTCTCTTTGCTGGCCACATAAAACTCATTTTTACCCATATCGCCATCGCGAATCCGATCGCGGGCATCAAACTCAGTATAGGCATCAGGGGTGCCATCTTTGCCATGGAGTGCGTTAAACAACATGGCTTCTGAGGTGCGATAACAACCTGTGCGGGTTTGCTGACGAATGGGAGAAACTGAAAGTTCTACGTCTTGACCGCGATCAGAAGCTTTCAGTGCAGCCATGGCCATCACCGAGCTTTTGCCAAACTGTCCATCGGCAGAAACCTTATTGGCCTGACCCAAGGCACGTAAATCAGGATGATTCAGACGGGCATCCAAGGCCTTTTGAATTTTTTCAATTTCAGCAGCATTGGTGGGGTCTTGAATGGTTTGTTCATTGATTTCAAGCTGAGAAATTCCATTTTTTCGAAGCAAGTCCGTCATTTCTTGAGGGGTGATACCAGCGAGGTGCAAACCCGCACGAAACCCGACGAGAATCGCATCTTTTTGTTTTTGGCTCCAGGCAGGAACCGGTTCTGAAAAACTCAGAGCAGCAAGTGCCGAACCCTTTTGGCTGCCTAATTGAGTCTTATCAGAAACAGGCCGGGTAACTGCAGTCTGGGTTTGAACGGGAGCGGAGGTGACAGGACGTGTAGTCTGGTTGCCAGGAGAGACGGGCAAGGGTAATCCTGGTTGCTGAACTTGCTGAACAGAGGGCATATCCTGACTCCAAAAATTAGTTTGAACACTCTTGTTATAGTATACCCCGACAGAATCTTTCTCAAACATGGTCATTTTTAACTTCCCGTCAAAACCCACAGAAGGGTTTCTCAATCCTCAAAAATTTACCGCCTGCTTAAATATCGGTATACTGAATCCGTTCTCTCTCTTATATAGCTCCCAGGAGAAACGCTTTATGTTCCCAATCATGGGCCGCCAAAGCAGAGCCATAGGCTTTGCGATTTTGTTTTTGCCCCTCCTGCTCTGGATGAGTTGCAGTATGCAGGCTGGGAAAATTGTGAAAACAGAAAAAGTAGAAGCTTCTATCCTAGAAATGAAAACCCTGCCCCCGTCTTCACCGGGAATGAGCCCAGTTCATCTGCTGAAACTCAAGCTTCAAAACGGGCGTGATTTCTCCTTAAAATTGTATTCAAATCCCCCCGAACCACAACAAAAGATTCCTCTCCTGATTCAAACCCGAGCCGATGGCCGTGAGTTGATCCGTTTGGATGCAGAGAAATGGCAAGCACTTGGTTTTTAAAGGACAAATTTGCATTTTTTCAGTCCTGCTTGCAGTTTGATGTGGATCAAGTGAAAAAGCTGTTTCAGATCAATCCAAATCTGGCTGTTCAGCTGTAAACTATTATTCAAAGTTCAGCAAAGGCGGCTTGGTTATGCATAAGAAACTTTATTCTCCTCTCTTGGCTTTCATTTGGTTAAGTGCTTGCCAGACAGTGCCCGTATCCCCCGGTGCCAGCCCCTCCCCCACTCCCAGCAGCAATCCAACCGTCAGTCCAAGTGTCGTTCCCAGCGCGGTTCCGAGTGCCAGCCCCACCCAGCCGATAGCAACGCCAAGTCCTCAAATCAGTGCAACTCCTCAAACGCAATCCTTACGTATTATCACAGGCATCCCCGAAAGCCTGCGACTGGATGAACCCGCCCTGATCCTTCAGGGCAATTTGCAGGCTGGAGATGAAAAAATTGAAGCCCTGAATTGGGAAGTGCTGACGCCTGAATTGGGCGAAATTCAAAATGGTCAGCTGATTTTAAAGCAAATCGGAAAAATCACACTGCGGGCCTATGCCCCCAGTCAACCCAGTTTAGAGCAACATTTCAGCTTCGAAATTCTACCTGCGCTGAGGTCTCTGCCCACCCCAACGCCCAGCCCCACCCCCATGCGTTTTGAAAACAAATCTGGACTACTGAGCGATATTGTCTCTGCAGGAAATTATGTTTTCACTTCAGACAAGACTCTGGATCAGGTTCATGTATTGGATCTGCGCACAGGCAAGTTTGCGTCTCATTTGTTCGTCATGCAGGATCCCGACTCTCTGGCTGTCAGTAAAGATGGGAAATGGGTCTATGTTGCCAGCCAGGCCTCAGACCGAATTTATCCCATCTCAGTAGAAAATGCACAACTTCACTCCCCCATTTCAGCAGGCGGTAAAGTATTTGACATGGTTGCAGGGCAGGATCGGCTGTATATCAGCTATGTGGATAAAACCCAGAAAATTAAAATTATTCAACCCAGCACCAGCGCACCCAAGGGGGAACTGCCTGAGGAAGTCCCCAGCCACAGTTTGCTCTGCCTGCCCCCCGATGGGAAAACGATCTATGTGGGCATTCCCAATACTGACGATGCAAGACTCTACAGCGTTGATATCAGTCAGGAAGATAAAACTGAAGTCTTGCTGGATACCCTCAGAGAATTAACTGAAGATGAGATCTACCAACGAGATTATAAAAACGTAAAATTTGATCCTGTCTATGGCAAAAATCTGCGTGAGATGAAGGTTTCTCCTGATGGAAAAAAACTATACCTGGCCTTGAGCTATCCCAAATACCCCAGCCGTATACAAGTACTGGATCCCGTCAGTCTAAAAATCACAGATCATATTGATTTGGGTGCTTCGCCAGAAGGGTTGGACTTTTCTCCCGATGGCAAATATCTGTATGTTTCGCATGAGCATTTTGATATCCATGTCTTTGACAGCCAGACCCATGCCCAACGCTTACGAAAACCCACCTATCTCTGGGCGGAACGCGTCACAGCCAGCGCCGACGGCAAATATGTATTCGGATTCATGGCCAGCAATTCAGTCAATAGCAACCGCACGCTGTTCAAAATCATGGATGTTTCAGAAATCCCCTGAAATACAAATCTTGATGAAAGATCAGCTTTGACGTTCTTGCTGCATTAATAACCGCACGGCGGCATCAAGACTGCCAGCAGGAAGAATCTGACCGGCATTGACAAAGAAAATTTGATCAGCACTTTCAATCGTATTCAATCGATGGGCAATCACAACCCGTGTGGTTGTAGCGGGAAGTTTTTGCAAGGTTTCTTCCAAAAGCTTTTCACTGACCGTATCAATATTGGCTGTAGCCTCGTCCAGGATTAAGAGTTCAGGCCGCCTCAGTACCGCGCGCATAAAAGCCAACAGCTGCTTCTGGCCCAAACTGGTTTGATTTTGATCTCCACCAACTGGGGTTTCCAATCCTTCTTCAAAGCGCTTTAAAAAAGGAGACATTCCCATTTCTTCAAGTTTTTTAAGTAAAGCAGCTGAACTGAGTTTGAGAAGCTCTAAATTCCCAATACACAGATTTTCAGCGACCGTCCCCTCAAATAAGAAAGGCTCTTGCAGGATAAAGCCTATTTTCTGGCTCCTCTCCTCAGCCGTCAGACTGCGTAAATCCTGCCCATTAAAAAAGACCTGGCCAGAAACTGGGTCATAAAGCCGTGCCATCAAGGCAGCAGTGGTAGATTTCCCTCCGCCGGTCGGCCCGACAAAGGCATAGGTTTTTCCTGCTTCAAGTCTAAAACTGACTCTGTGCAAAACCTCGGGGCCTTCCGAATAGCTGAAACAAACCTCGTGAAAGGCTAAGCAAGCTGAGTTTGCTTGAACAGGCTGTTTCTCCAAAACCGGAAGTTCGCTTCGCTCATCTAAAACCCCTGCAATCCGATCCCAACTGGCCAAAGCCAACTGAAAAGAAGCCCATAACATCGCAATTTGACGCAAAGGATCATAAAAACGGTTGACATAGGTTAAAAAGCTGATCAGCAAGCCCACTGTAATTTCTGATTTTTGCAAAAGCCAGATCCCATACCCCAAAACCCCCAATTGGGCCAAATGATAGACCAACTCATAGACAGGTGTAAAAATACTGCTGGCATAACCTGCGCCCAAAGCCGCCTGATAATTTTCTTGATTGTGAAACTGAAAGCGCTCTTGAAAATAATCCCGGCGGTCAAAAACTACAATTTCTTTAAAATGATTGAGACTCTCTTGAATTTCAGCACTCAAAGCCCCTGTTTTTTGAAGGCTGAGGGCATTCGTTTTTTTAACCCAGGGAGAAACAGCACGGGTCCAGATCAGCAGCAGGCCGGCAGGGAGAAGGGCTACAAAACCCAATTTGGGCTGAAGAATCAAGACAAAGACCCCTGCACCCAGCATGATAAACAAATTGCCAAGAAAACGCACAAGGCTTTCAGAGAGAAACTGATTCAACTTATCGGTATCATTGTTAATGCGGGAAATCAAATCCCCTGTCTGGTGCCTGAGAAAATAAGCCACCGGAAGGGCTTGAATCTTTGCAAAAACCCGATGACGTAAGCGAAACAAAACCTCTTGCCCTACGGTTCCCATCCAGATCATTTGCCGGTAATGGGCCATTAGCGCAATCAAATACAGACCGAAAAGGCCTCCCCCCATTTGAAAAAGCCCGACATAATTCTTTTTCAGAATAAAATGGTCAATCGAATAGCCAATCAAAAAGGGGGCGATCAGATTCAAACCTGAATTCAATAAAAGGGCCAAAAAGGCCAGTAAAATCAAAGGGCGCTGATCTGCAATCAATTCCCAAAAACGGCGCAGGGAAACACGCCAACCTGTCGAAGTAACAGTTTCTATCTTCATCAGGTCTTGCGCAGGAGACTCCGGCATTCATGCCGGAGAGGCAGAGCGCATCCGGTGTAAGCCGGACGTGTCTTTCCCACACTCCTTTCCCATGTGTATTTTGTTGAATACTTAGATGATAT
>Ga0210032_1001368_pt1 | contig 13629 bp, 11 predicted proteins | sample CryGeyCG2114_250_2_FD_185458 | JGI IMG/M metagenome (GOLD analysis project Ga0210032, IMG submission 185458) | Groundwater microbial communities from aquifer - Crystal Geyser CG13_big_fil_rev_8/21/14_2.50 (SPAdes) (version 2) | ecosystem: Environmental > Aquatic > Deep subsurface > Groundwater ... | reverse complement strand
ACCGTGCTTGAACTGTTACAACGTTTTTATGACCCACAAAAGGGCGTTATTCAGTTAGATGGTGTGGATTTAAGACAGCTCGATCCTACACAGTTACGCCATAAAATGGCCCTAGTTTCACAACAACCTGCGCTTTTTAGTGAGGATGTTTTTTATAATATCCGTTATGGGAGCCCTGATGCATCTGATGAAATGGTGATTGAAGCAGCAAAAGCCGCATTTGCCCATGAGTTTATTGAACAGTTACCTGAAGGCTATAGTTCACATCTTGGAGAGAAGGGGATCAGACTGTCTGGGGGACAAAAACAAAGAATCGCTATTGCCAGAGCGTTGCTCAAAAACCCGCAAATATTGTTATTGGATGAGGCCACGAGTGCTTTGGATTCAGAAAGTGAAGCTAAAGTGCAAACTGCATTACTGACGTTAATGAAAAATAGAACCACCATCATCATTGCCCATCGATTAGCAACAATTTTACATGTGGATAATATCGCCTTAATGAATGAAGGCCAGTTGATTGCTCTGGGAGATCATCAACAGCTTATGGAAAATAGTGAATTATATCGTAATTTAGCCAATCTGCAGTTTATACAATAGGCGGCTATACAAGCTCCCCACGCAGGCGCATGGGAATCAGCCGCACTTCATTCCGTGTACTCGTTCCCACGCTCCGCGTGGGGATGCATATAGGGGTGATATATACAACTCCCTTGTACAATCCAACCCCATTCGTTTTATAATGCACCCCTATTGAATTAACCCGTAACAACCATGTCGTTAATTACACTCGAAAATGCTCAACTTGCTTTTGGCACAATGCCTTTGTTGGATAATGCCAACTTTTCTTTAAAATCAAAAGAACGACTTTGTCTTATTGGACGTAATGGCGCGGGTAAGTCGAGTTTATTAGCCGTGTTAGAAGGGACTTTACTATTGGACGGAGGCACAATCCGCAAACGCTCTGGTTTGGTGATTGCTAGCTTGTCGCAAACTTTACCCAGATCTGAAGATATCTCTCTGTATGATTTTATTGCGTCGGGACTTTCAAAAATTGGTGAAGCGCTTGTTCAGTATCATCGGCTGAGTTTGAAGCTAGCCGATGCCACTCAATCTGAACTGAATCAATTTGAAGAATTACAACACATCATTGAGCAAAATGATGGTTGGACGCTGAGTAATCGCATTAACCAAACTTTGCAGCTTTTTCAAATGGAAGCAGAAACCTTGTTATCTGCTTTATCGGGCGGATGGAAGAGAAGGGCGGCTTTAGCTAAAGCGGTTATCACCAACCCGGATGTGCTGTTATTAGATGAGCCCACTAACCATTTAGATGTTGAAAGTATTGAATGGTTAGAGTCTTTTGTGAAGGATTTTAATGGTACAGTGGTTCTTATTACTCATGATCGTCATTTTATGGATAAGGTCGCCACTCGAATTTTAGAGTTAGACAGAGGCATATTAACCAGTTTCCCTGGTAACTTTTCAGAATACACCAAACGAAAAGAGCAGATGTTACATGCAGAGGAACAAGCCAATGCACTTTTTGACAAAAGATTAGCCCAAGAAGAAGTTTGGATCAGACAAGGAATCAAAGCCAGAAGAACCCGTAATGAAGGACGAGTTCGTAGTTTAGAAGCCATGAGATTAGAACGTTCTAAAAGACGTAACCAACAAGGAAAAGCCAGCTTCAAAATTGAAGATGCCCAAAAGTCTGGTCGATTGGTGTTAGATTTTGAAAACGTCAGTTTCTCGTGGGAGAAGAATAAACCGATTATCCAAAACTTTACCAATCTCTTTATGAGAGGCGATAAAATTGCCTTGATAGGCGCTAATGGTTGCGGTAAAAGTACCCTAATCAAATTGATTCTTGATGAAATACAACCCACAGCAGGTTGTATAAAAAAAGGCACCAATTTAGATATCGTTTATTTTGATCAACATCGTCAATCTATTGATCTCGAAAAATCGGTGCAAGACAATGTGGCAGAAGGGCGCACAGAAATCACTTTAGGCACCAATAGAAAACATGTGGTGAGTTTTTTACAGGACTTTTTATTTACACCAGAAAGAATTAGAACACCAGCAAAGGCACTTTCTGGTGGAGAGCTAAATCGTTTGGTTTTAGCGAAACTATTTTCGAAACCTTCCAATTTAATGATTCTGGATGAGCCCACCAATGATCTCGATATTGAAACCTTGGAGCTGTTAGAAGAATTGGTGAATGATTATCAAGGAACAGTGATTTTAGTGAGTCACGATAGAAGCTTTGTTGATCACACGGTTACCAGTTCATTTGTATTTAGAGAAAATGAACCCTTATTAGAAATTGTAGGCGGCTATACTGATTGGGTGCATTATAAGAATAATCATCTGAATGCCGTTAAAGAAAACAAAGCAGACGTCAATGCTATTTCATCAACAACACCTGTAAAAACAGCCTCTAAAACTCAAAAATTAACTTATAAGGATAAATTAGAGTTAGAAAGATTGCCCGATGAGATTGCAAGCCTAGAAAACCAGATTGAGATCTTACAGAAACAAATTAACGATGGTGCTTTTTTTAGTCTGCCCGTTGAAGAAACTCAACCCATATTGAAACAGTTTCAACAATTTGAAACTGCCTTGGAAACCAAATTTGAACGCTGGGAGATTTTGGATAAAATGAGTCAGAGTATCAATTAATTCAAATGGCTGAACCTATTTTTGAAACAGAACGATTAATAGCACATCGTATAAATGAGAGTCATGAAGCTTTATTTAGGACTATTTACTCGGATGGTGAACTTATGCATTTTATTGCGGATCCATTAGGTGATAATCGGTTAGATAAGGCTTGGCGACTAACACTTAAACAGAATCAATCTATCCCGCATCAACGTTTGACCCTGGTGATCAGCGAAAAATCCACCTCTGTAGAGATTGGATTAGGTGGGTTAGATTGGCGGACTAATGCTCCTCAACTGGCCAATATGGGATGTATGTTGGTTAAAAAATCCCATAACAAGGGTTATGCAGCAGAGTTTTTAAAACGATTGATTGAATATTCCTATACAGACTTGCAGATCAACAAACTTTATTCGACCAGTGATGTGAAAAATATTCAAAGCTATCAGTTAATGAAGAAACTAGGTTATTCTCCTCAAGATGCCAATTCGGACAGGTTTTATTATTGGCCAGTATTTACAAAAGTATAATTCAGATTATCTTAAAAAGGCGTTCAATATGAGTAAAGGCTCATTATCTTGTGTTGGTGTAGGAATGACCTTAGGAGCTCATATTTCACCTTTAGCAAAGAGTTATATCACAAATGCTGATGTGCTTTTTATCGGTGTTTCTGATGGCATTGTTGAAAGATGGCTAATGGAAATGCATCCAGAGGCAAGAAGCCTGCAAGTTTATTACCAAGAAGGTAAATCACGCCAATTAACCTACAAAGAAATGGTCAATGCCATGATGGAAGAAGTTCGCAAAGGACGTAAAGTTTGTGGTGCATTTTATGGACACCCAGGTGTTTTCGCTCTACCACCCCATAAAGCCATAGAATGTGCTTTAGCTGAAGGCTATGCGGCGGTTATGGTTCCAGGGATCTCAACTGAGGATTGTTTGTTCGCGGATTTGGGAATAGACCCTGGCAGGGTAGGATGTATTCATTATGAAGCGAGCCAGTTTATATTTTATCAGCGTAAAGTAGACCCTTCGGCTTATTTGATTTTGTGGCAAATTGGTATAGTGGGAGATAATTCTTTATCAAAATATTCCACTGGTGCAGAGTATCGATCTATCTTACTAGATATTTTATCTGAAGATTATTCCTTAGAACATTCTGTCATTCTTTATGAAGCGCCCACGTTACCCATTCATGCTCCCAGAATGGAAAAGATCACATTAAAAGACTTACTGAATGCAGAACTAAAACTGATTACAACCTTGGTTATTCCTCCCAGTACAGGTATGATAAGAAATGAATCGGTAATGCGTAAAATTAAAGCTTTACCCATTTGAAAACTGCTCTCATGTAAACTATATTGAATCTGTGTTCCATAAGGTACACTAAAAATTCTATGGATATAAAAACAATAGAGAATATCAAACACTAATAGAGTAATTTACATGTCTCAAATCATACAATTTCTTGAAAAAATCGGTTCAGATTCTAATTTTTCAGATGAACAAATTTGGTTAAAGCAACTGAAGAACTTAGACTTACCGGAGAATTTAAGGCAAGCATTTATCGATAAAAATCAATATGTTATAGAGTGTTTTTTGGGCACTGACACTAATTTGATGTGTGTTATGATTCCAGCTGAGGAAGAACAACCTACACGAGAAGAGGATGATGAAAAGGAAGAAATGGTACAAAGAGCCAGCTAATGAGTAGGGCTTATTTGATGGTTCTATCAAGATCCATGGCAATGTTATATCTCTTGTCGTTACTAATAACCACTTGTTTTGCAGGAAATGAAGTCGCTATTGACTCTTTGCTAAAACAAGCTGACGATGCAAAAAGTGCCCAAGTTGAGCTGTTTAATTCTACACTGTCCTTGTTAAAACAATCAGAACCTACTTTTACCCCTGAACAAAAAGCCTATTACTTATATCTTGAGGGTTATCAATCAGGATACAAAGGCGATATACCCACCGCTATAAATTTCTATGGAGCAGCTTTAAATCAAGCCAAAAATGTGGATTTAATATATAGATTGCATTACTCAATTGCTAATATGTATGTGATGCAGAGAAATTGGGAACAGACATTCTCTCAGTTAACCGATGCCTTGAATATACAGCAGCAAGTTGTGTCTATGGATATAAAAAATCAAGGTCTCCTTGTGGCTGCTCTTATTTACAACCAACTCGGACAATATCAAAGTGGATTAGATTATCTTCTTAAAATAAATAAAGACAAGCAAAATTCGAGAACACTTTGTTATCTGCATCAACTTGAAATTGAAGCAAAATATAAATTAGATTTTATTACATCAACCAATGTTTTAATTAAACAATGGGCAGATTATTGTACTGCGCATCAAGAAAATTTACCCTCATTATTTATTCAAATGTATCAAGCTCAAATGTTGTTGAGAGAAAAAAATTACCTAGAGGCTCTAGTTTATATTGAACGTCTATTACCTTTAGTAGAGAAAACTCGTTATGATTATCTTATTTCTGAAGTGTATTCAACCCAATCCCAAGTTAATTTTGCACTTTCTTTATGGGATAGTGCTGTTAAAAATGCACAGTTGACCCTGCAACACGCTAAATCAATGGAGTATACAACTCCAGTAGTTAAAGCATACCAAATACTCTATCAAGTCAATGAATCACAACAAAACTATCAGGCAGCTTTTAGCTATTTGCAAAAATATCTTGAAGTTGAAAAGGGATTTTCTAATGAACAATCTGCAAAACAACTTGCTTATCAAAGAGCGAAGCTAGAAGTTTTAGAAAAAAATTATGAAATTGAAAGCTTAAATCAAGCCAATAGTTTACTTATAATTCAGGAGAAGTTGACTCAAGAAACAGCTAAAAATACCAGACTGTTTGTTTATCTCATGATTGCTTTTACTAGTAGTTTGGTGTTGTGGGTTTATAATCTGCATAAAAATCAAAAAAGGTTTAAAGAACTTGCTGAAAAAGATGGTTTAACGGGTCTTAAAAATCGCCGAAGCTTTATTGAGAGTGCCGAAAATGTGATTAGCTTCTGTCAGCTGGAGCAACAACCAGTTTGTTTGATTATGTTTGATTTGGATAAATTTAAGTCTATCAATGATCAATACGGTCATCCTATTGGTGATTGGGTTTTAGTGAAAACGGCAGAAGCTATTAAACAACAAGGACGTAAGTATGATATTACTGGACGTATTGGAGGAGAAGAATTTGCGATTGTTCTACAGAGCTGTGATCTTAAACAGGGTAGATTATTTGCAGAACAATGTAGAAAAGCGATTGAATCTATTGACACCAGCGAAACTAATTTCAAATTTCAGGTATCCGCTAGTTTTGGGGTCACTATTTCGACAATTTCTGGCTATAAATACAAACAGTTGATGATTGATGCTGATTTGGCATTATATGAATCTAAAAACAATGGTCGTAATCGTATTACCATTTGGCACTCTACTCAGATATAAATCTGCTTGTTAGACTCATTTATTGATCATGGTCAATTTGAAAGTTCCATAAATTCCTATATACTGGACTGACCTCAATTTCACAAAAAAACTCCTGATGAACTCAAACTTTTTAATTCAGCAAAAATTTTCATTCAGCTTGAAAGAGTTTTCAGGATCCCTCGGGGATTTAGGCCTTTTTATTCCTTTGGTTGTGGCCGTTTCATTGACCAGTGGCATGAATTTGGGCGTGATTTTTATAGCAGCTGGTTTAATGAATATCTTAACGGGTTATTTTTTTGCGCAACCCATTCCAGTTCAACCGATGAAAGCCATTGCTGCGGTAGTGATCACAGAAGGTCTTACTCAAGGAGGTGTGGTTGCCGCTGGATTGGGCATGGCTTTGCTACTTATATTTTTATCCTACAGCGGGGGAATTGAGTTGCTGAGAAGATTTATTCCCAACGCACTTGTCCGAGGTATTCAATTGGGTGTTGGATTGAAACTGGCGCTTAAAGGTTATCAATGGATAGCTAATTTACCTATATTGGGAACTAATAGCATTATTTTAGCTGTCATTATAGGGTTATTGTTACTCTATTTTATTGCGAAAAAAATACCAGGTTTATTGTTTGTTTTTCTAGGTGGTTTTGCCCTCGTTTATTGGGAACATCCAGAATTGTTCAATCATTTATCATTTATTTTTCCATCTATTCATTTGGTCATTCCTTCTTCAACAGAGTGGAATACTGGATTAGTGCAGGGAACTTTGCCTCAGTTGCCTTTAACCTTGCTGAATTCTGTGATTGCGGTTTGTGCATTAAGTGCTGATTATTTTCCTAACCGGGGAATAAAAACCCAAAGGATGGCTGCTAGCGTGGGGTGGATGAATTTAATTTGCGTTCCTTTTGGTGCTATTCCTATGTGTCATGGCGCGGGTGGTTTGGCTGCTCAATATGGTTTCGGGGCCAGAACCGGTGGCAGCGTCATTATGCTGGGAGGGATAAAACTACTCCTGGGACTTTTTGTCGGCGGTTTCTTACTACAAATCTTAAAATTTTATCCTTATGCCATTTTAGCGCCTATGTTAGTTTTTGCGGGTATCGAATTAGCCAGAACCAGTTTTTCTCTCAAGAATAAAACTGATATCAGTGTGGCAATATTGACAGCTATGGGCATTTTAGGGGGAAATACACTGATAGGTTTTCTATTAGGGGGAGGTATGGCTTTAATTGTTTTTTTATGGGGAAAAACCAATAAAACTGAATAAAGTTATGGAGCTGGTTGCCCCATAACTTTAGGAGGATTTAGACCTTTTCAATGATCATTGCGATGCCTTGACCTACACCAATACACATAGTACATAAGGCGTAACGTGCCTGTGGTAGTCTTTTAAGTTGATAGGCTGCGGTCATCACCAGTCTTGCACCGCTCATGCCCAAAGGATGTCCTAAGGAAATAGCTCCACCGTTTGGGTTTACTCTTGGGTCATTATCCGCAATTTGTAAACTTCGTAAAACCGCCAATCCTTGAGCGGCAAAGGCTTCGTTTAATTCAATAACATCCATATCTGCCAATGTTAATCCTGTTTGTTTTAATATTTTTTGTGTCGCTGCAATTGGGCCAATCCCCATGACATTGGGTTCGACACCGGAAGTGGACATGGCCACAACTCTTGCCAGAGGTTGTAAGTTTTGAATTTTCAGTTGTTGTTCATTGGCGATTAACAAAGCGGCTGCACCATCGTTTATTCCAGAGGAATTACCCGCAGTCACCGTGCCATTTTGCTTAAAGGGGGTTGGCAGTTTTGCCAGTCCTTCTAATGTGGTTGATTCTCTGGGATGTTCATCCAACTTGAATTCAGCGGTTTCTTTTTTGTTGAGTTTTATAATGACAGGTACAATTTCCTGTTTAAAAATACCATTTTTTTGGGCTTTCGCTGTTTTTTGCTGGCTGTTGTAGGCGAAAAGGTCTTGATCTTCTCGGCTGATTTGATATTTTTCTGCCACAATTTCGGCAGTATCAGGCATGGAGTCAACACCAAAAAGCGCTTTCATTTGGGGGTTGATAAAGCGCCAGCCCATGGTGGTATCGAAAAGTTGAGTCTGTCTAGAGAATGCCGATTCGGCTTTTGCCAACACCATCGGTGCTCTTGACATAGATTCAACGCCACCAGCGATACAAAGCTGTTGCTCTCCACTGGCAATGGCTCTTGCAGCCGTTCCTATAGCATCCATGCCTGAGCCACATAAACGATTTAAAGTGACGCCGGGGACAATGGTAGGGATGCCTGCTAATAGAGCGCTCATTCTGGCAACATTTCGATTGTCCTCACCTGATTGATTGGCGCATCCATAATAAATATCATCGATGGCTTCAAGATCTAATTGAGGATGGCGACTGATTAAGGCTTTCATCGGAATTGCACCTAAATCATCTGCTCTGATACTAGAGAGGGAGCCAGCGTAGCGGCCAATAGCTGTTCGGATGGCATCAACAATATAAACATTTTTCATGAGGGTTCTCGGTAGTCGATCTTTTAATAGTTACATAATGATGCAGCTATGATAAGTTTTTGTGTGGATTCAAGCAAATTCTTTATCTGTATAGACCGAGGAGTTAAGGCGTAATTTGTTCTTTTGCTAGTTAGACTAGTCATTATAATCGTCTGGCTATATACTCGAAACCACCTATCAACAACAAGAATAATGAGATGACAACACATTCACACCCTATTACCCAAAAGCAATCCTTTACTACGGTTGCTATGATCGAGCTGTGGGAGCGTTTCGGTTATTACGGAATGCAAGCTCTGATTGTTTATTTTATGGTTCAACGTCTCGGTTTTGATGACATCAGAGCCAATCTGGTTTGGAGTGCCGCAGCAGCACTAATTTATGTTTCTCCAGCTATTGGTGGCTGGGTGGGCGATAAGGTGCTTGGCACCAAACGCACCATGATTTTAGGGGCGGTTATTTTAACCCTTGGATACGCTTTAATGGCTGTTCCAACTGAAAATACCTGGTTCCTTTTCTCTTCACTAGGCGTCATCGTGGTTGGTAATGGTTTATTTAAACCCAATGCGGGTAATCTTGTTCGTAAAATTTACGAAGGAGATGATTCTAAATTAGATAGTGCGTTTACTATTTACTATATGGCGGTTAATGTGGGTTCCACTTTTTCCATGTTGTTAACGCCATGGATTAAAGATTATATCAACGAGACTTATGGGCACGAGTTAGGTTGGCATGTCGCTTTTGCTATTTGTAGCGTTGGCTTGATTGTTGGTTTGGGTAATTACATGATAACCAAATATACCCTTAACCACCTAGGTTCTAAACCAGATGAAAAACCTGTTGATCAAAACAAACTGATTGCGGTGTTAGGTTTTAGTTTATTAGCCGTTGTTGCGTCAGCTGTTATTTTAGAATACCAATCCGTTGCGCGTATTTTTGTTTATCTTGCTGGTGTGGTGGTATTGGGCATTTTTGCTCACTTGATACATAGTAGTAAAGAGAGCGAACGAGCGGGATTAATTGCCGCGTTAGTTCTCACGATACAAACAGTCTTTTTCTTTATTTTCTATCAGCAGATGTCTACCTCTTTAGCATTATTTGCGTTACGCAATGTGGATTGGAACTTCCAACTTATGGGTATGCATATTTGGACATGGTCGCCGGCTCAGTTTCAGGCACTGAATCCTATTTGGATTATGATTATGAGCCCAATATTAGCCATGTGGTATACCAAGGCGGGACAGAATAACAAAGATCTTTCTATCGCAGCCAAATTTGCCTTTGGTTTTGCTGTCGTTGCCATAGGATTCTTTATTTATGGTGTAGCAGGCCATTTTGCAGTCGATGGAAAAACCTCTTCATGGGTCATGATTATTGGCTATGCATTTCAATCTCTGGGTGAGTTATTGGTCAGCGGATTGGGATTAGCCATGATTGCTCGTTATGTACCAGCGCGTATGGGTGGATTTATGATGGGCGCTTATTTTGTGGCTTCGGGTCTTTCTCAATACTTTGGCGGGGTTGTGGCTAATTATGCCAGCATTCCATCAGATATCATCGATCCGTTACAATCTCTGCCCATTTATACCAGTTTATTTAATAAGCTTGGGGTTGCTGCTTTGGTTGCGACTGGATTTGCGTTAGCTTCATTGCCTTTAATGAGAAAATTAACAGAAACACATCATGGGCATAGTAATCGTTAGGTGTTATATTAATCCCCCTTTGCATTTTTGGTGCTACGGGTGTTAGATAATTCCCCTCTTAACAAGCAAATGGTAAGAGGGGAATTTTTAAATTCTTACCTGACAAAATTGATAAAAGGACTATACTTCAAATATATCTTTCCGTAAGAAGCCACTTATGTTCGGTTTTGACAAAAAGTTGCCCTCTCAATCAATACAGCACTTCGATAAACATATAGAGATAGCTAAAAAAGATCCCTTCAATCGCTTGCCTGAAAATTTTAGTATTTTAATTGGAGAACAAGTGAGTCTTCATAGAGTAAAGGCTAAAACTTGGATTATTCAATCCCAAGAGCAAGACGATTATGATTATTATCTGGTTCAGGGAACCGTAAAAGACATTGCCTCCGATGGTAAATTTTTTTATTTCGATGAAACTGACAAAAAAGCCCTGTCACCCTTATCTTGGTTACGACCCAGGCAATATTCTACATGTGCTGAGTCAAAATGGGTCACTTATCTGCAAATCCCTCACCATGTGGTGGAAACAGCTAAGTCAGCATTAAGTCATTATCAAAAGGCTGGTGAGATAGAAGTGGATCAAATTCAACAGGATCCCGAATTGAATTTTATTATTGAAAAAATTAGGTTGGATATTGATAGAGATAGAATGAACTTACCCAGTATCCCAAAAGTTGCTCTGAAAATTAGAGAAGCAGCACAGCAAAAAGATATTGGCTTGGCTGATATTGCTCGAATTTGTTTAAGGGATCCAGTGATTTGCGCTAAGTTAATTAAAGCCGCAAATAGCGCCTACTATCGAGGTGTTAATATGATTTCAGATGCGGTGGGTGCCGTAACAAGATTAGGTAAAGATGTCACCCAGCAACTGGTTTTATACTACGCCATTAAAGAACAATTTAATGCTAAAAATACCGAGTTGAATAATTCACTCTCTCAAATCTGCAGGGAATCTATGGAAGTGGCCATTTTGGCAAAAGTGATTGCTAAGTTATCGAAAATTGATTTTGACCTAAATACAGCGTTCATGGCTGGTTTATTACATCGTATAGGAGAGGTGCCTATTTATGCTTATGCCGATGATTTTATTCAAAATCAACAAGAATTAGAACTCATTCCTGAATTAGCTCGGAGAATGGGCGCAGAAATTGGCGAAAGAATTATTCGTCAATGGAATTTAGGAGACGAGTATGCCCACGCCATTGCTAAAGGGGCTAATTTACGGGATGACACTCAGGCTGAAGCGAGTTATGCCGATGTGGTGATTGCGGCAAAAGCTCATTATTTAATCCGCCATAAACTCTTTAAACAACTCCCTGTCATGGCAGAAATTTCTGCGTTAAAGAAAATCAGATTGGGTGAGATTTCACCTCAATTAAGTATAGAGATTTTATTAACTGCGGAAAAGGAAATTCGATCTTTAGATGAGATATTTCCGTCAAGTCAAGAAGCTATTTCATTTCATTAGCGCTGATGACGAGCTTTGTTTTTCACTTCGAGTAGTTTGTTGTCTATGTAATTCCACAATTTTTCCTGCAATCTCTTTAGCTTTTGCATCACTTCCTCCGAGCAATTTTGGTGCTATCAGATAATAGGCCATTAACCCTTGTAAATAGTCTACATTGTTCGGTGCTAATGCAACGCTTTTTTTAAAAGCATTTAATGCTCTGATTGCATAGCTGGAAGAGCTAATCAAATTAGCTTGAGAAGCCTTATAAGCCTCGATTTTAGCCAGTTTGAAATAATAGCTGGGTTGGTTTGGCTGGAGTTCTATTGCTTTTTTTATGCTGGTTTGTGCTTTGCTTATCTGCTTGAGTTCAAAAAATGTAGCGCTTTTCAAGTACAAAGTTTGAGCCTGTGACAGGGAAGTATCAGTATCTCCCTTGGAAGCTGTCACTATGCTGGAGATCAATAATAAATAGATAAACAACGTATGATTTAAAACTTTGTTCCTGTTCTCTAGAAGAGATAGAGAATGCGGTTTTTTATTTGGAATAAATGGCATCATTTAATTTAATTCAAATTGTTTAGGTATGAAGAACTCTTTGCTCATCTTATCTATGGGACAAACAAAACTCAAAAAAGTTGAAGATAATTGTAGATCCATCTCATTGTCACTCTCCATCAACTGCTTATTTCCAAACAAACGATCACCCATAATGGGGTAACCATACCCCGCCAAATGTTTTCTAATTTGGTGCTTGCGACCTGTTTCAATATCTACCCTAACGACAGATGTTTGCGTTTCTGAGTCGAATTTCAGTCGTTCTACATGACTAATTGCAGGCTTGTTATCAATACTTTCTGTGATATTAACTCTCTGCGTTGGAAACTCGCCAAACACTCGTGCTCGATATTGTTTAGTAATCTGTCTATTTTCAAACAGTTGGGATAGTTGGTTGGCCATTTTTTTACTGTGTGCCAACAAAATGAGACCATTGGCGGCTTTATCCAGACGATGCACAATGAAAGCCGGGCGCTCAGGAAGCAGATGTTGTTCAGCCCAACGAGCCACAGTGCAATGATCACTCCATTTTGATCCTTGAGACAATACACCAGAAGGTTTGTACCAGACTGAATACTGTTGTTGGTCGCTCACTAGGTTGAGTGGCAAAGGTTTTAAATCGAGTATCTTTGGATCAAAGTAAAAATGAATGACATCATCTTTGAGTAAATTCTTCTTTGCTCTTCGACAGCGCTGCACATGTTGGTTTCGCTCAACCCATAGTCCACCTTTCGCCATACAATCTTTAATGAGGGCACGAGAAAGTTGAGTGTTCTCTACAACAAGTTCGATAAGGTTGCTATCATCCTCATTCACTTCAATATGTGTCTCGATAATACTTTGGGTATTCATGAGGTTAAAAGGATCTTCTTTCCAAATTACAAGCCGTCAGCACCAGTGTGGTAATTTCTTCTATGGATTTTGAAGTGGTATTGAGAAATGGAATTTTTTCTTTGCGATATAATGATTCCACCAATCTGATTTCTAATCGGCACTGTTCTAATGAGGCATATTGGCTATTGGGGCGGCGTTCTGTACGAATTTCATGCAAGCGTGGTGGGTTAATCGTCAATCCATAAAGTTTCTTTTTATTTTTTTTAAGTTCAGGAGGGAGTTGTAGATTTTGCATGTCTTCAGCCACAAATGGGTAATTAGCGGCTTTGATGCCAAATTGCATGGCGGCATAGAGGCTGGTGGGGGTTTTGCCACAACGACTGACACCCAGCAAAATAGTTTCTGCTTCATCATAATATTTCATCGAAGCACCATCATCGCTATTTAAGGCAAAGTTAACG
>Ga0210032_1001367_pt1 | contig 13631 bp, 12 predicted proteins | sample CryGeyCG2114_250_2_FD_185458 | JGI IMG/M metagenome (GOLD analysis project Ga0210032, IMG submission 185458) | Groundwater microbial communities from aquifer - Crystal Geyser CG13_big_fil_rev_8/21/14_2.50 (SPAdes) (version 2) | ecosystem: Environmental > Aquatic > Deep subsurface > Groundwater ... | reverse complement strand
AGAACCTTTGCCCGCCATCGAAGACTGGTGCGAAGACCTCGAAATACCCAAGCGCCAAGTGGATGAATCTGAATACGATAAATATCCGTTAGGCGAACGACGTACCGAATGGGTGGATGAATAACCCGCTACCTGCCCACCCCTACCCCAACAAAAAATTCCCCTCATTTATTAGTTGACTTTCCTCTTTACGAAGCACATGTTACTCGACATCGAGCAATTAATGCTAATCAAATCGTAAAGAGGAATGCCAACATGCCCCAACTACCCAGCGGTCGTCACGTAGGAATCCATTGCCTTTCACCAGATGACATTATCAGGAAGGTTTCTGACACTCACCCTGAAGTCAGTTTGCTCACCCTTGGTATGAAGGTGAAGGAAATTGACTCACTAGAAACCATCAAGCCGTTCATCACCATCCTGTTCGTGCGCAAGTCGCAAAGTGCTGATCGCGCTCCATTGGACAAACGCTCTAAAACTATTCCTGAAGACACCGAATCTTATGACTCTGGCTACACACTCGCCGATCAAGACCAGTTCACCGCCGACTGGACAGAAGAAGATAAACAAGCATTCACCGACTTCCTAGAATCTGAAAAGGTAGACAGCTACTTTCAAGACGTGCTGAACCAGATGCAAACCACGGGCATTCAGTATCAACAAAACTTGTTTGGTCTGATGAATGAAGTCTGTGACACGGATGATGATTCAGCAGACAACGACACCCCCAGTGATGACTATGACCTGCTTGTTGCGCTCTGCATCTTTGCTGACATGGCCGAGCCGGAAGTGCCACGCCAGCGTGACCTCTGGTATCGCATGAACACCATGCGCAGGCATTGGGAAGAATGGATTCCTGATCTATCCAAGGTACGCAAGGACATTTCCGATTCCCCGCGTGAAGCAGCCCAAAAGTTGCGCGACAGATTTGCACTGAGCAATTGCGAAACAGACGAACGTGCATGGCTACACAAACAAAATGTCGTGTTCGCCAATGACCTATTCGATCATTACGAGCCTGAAGTGCTTGCCAGCATCAACCGCGAAGCCTACAGCGTAGTGAAGACAGTCGCCTTATCGGAGCCTACCCGCTAATCATGCTCAAAGTCTTCTACACGCCCAAGATGGTGGCGATATTCGAGAACTACTCGCCCAGCCCAGCCAAGCCGATCAAGGTGGTCGAGTCCTGGAAAAATCTTGGCATCCCTTTCGAGATAGTTGAGCCAGTGCCAGCCACCAAGGTGGAGCTATATATGGCGCATGAGGAATACTACGTCGATGGCGTACTCAATTGCACCAAAGACAACGGCTTTGGCAACATGCTCCAGGTGGTTGCCGATTCCCTTCCCTACACCGTTGGATCAATGACCTCTGCTGCCATTGAAGCTGTTCAAAACGGCAAGGTAGCGGTCGCCCCCTGCTCCGGCTTTCACCACGCGGGCATAGACTGGCCGCAAGGCTTCTGCACATTCAATGGATTGATTGTCGCGGCATACAAGCTTAAGAATAAACGGTTGGCAGACAAAGTCGGCATCCTTGATTTCGACATGCACTATGGGAATGGCACAACCGACATCATCAAGAAACGGCACCTAGACTGGATCGTTCATTTATCAGCCGGTTCCAAATACTACAGGCAGGATCAGGCAGAAGAATTCCTGGGACTGATTCCAAAAATGATGAACCTCATGTCCGACTGTGACGTGATTCTGTATCAAGCGGGGGCCGATCCGCATATCAATGATCCATTAGGTGGTTGGCTGACGACCGAACAATTGGCGGAGCGCGACCAGATTGTTTTCACGATGGCTAAGAGACTGGGCATCCCGATCGCATGGAATCTCGCTGGCGGTTATCAGACAGATGAAGATGGTGGCATCCGACCAGTGTTGGATATTCACGATAACACCATGCGCATCTGCCATGAGACATACCAAAGCATTTAAGACTGTGTGAAACCATGATCGCACCCGTAAAAGCCGAAACATACAACCTGCCATTGCGATCCAAATTGCTGGATTGGTTGGAAGCCAGCCCGCAACAGGTAGCCACGGCTCAACAATGGCACGGCATGTTCAACAACCTGCAAAACATACGCAAAGAAGAGCTTGACCGCTCCAATCTGGCTTTCTCCATGTCCTGTTTGGATCAGTCTGAATCCATCAATAAAGAAGAGTTGATCGATACAGGAACCGACTACTTGTGGTCATGCCAGCCCTCTCTTCACGCTTTCAGTGAAAAAGCCTTCCACCCCAGTCTCGATATGAAAACGATGAAAGATGAACTGCCCAAGCATGTGGAAAAAGCAGCTAGGCGATTTGTTGAAAAGGCGTTGAATTGTTATCAACACCCCACCACGGGTTACTGGATCATCCGTAGCAACTATGAAGACGTTATTACCACGGCCCCAAACTGGATAGTGCTCGACTATCAAGGAAAAATGCTAAGCAGCTGCTGGTTCCCGTCCGCGCTTGAAGCCTTCGATGCAATGCACCTGCACATTCGCACTACCCTACGTGACTACGGGCAGGATGTTCCTCGCACGTACTTTGACGAGTACGCATTTCTAGGTGGAAAGAATTATCAGGAATGGTTCATATGCCTACTTGATTGGCCGCTACCCTATCGAGACGCACACTTCAAACTCGGCCAATTGCTGGTACACATCCGCACCACCGAGCGTACTGACGAGAATGGCAGACATTTACTTATGGTGGAGGAAATCCAAAGCCCCTGGCACGCTGACATTCGCAAGCATGGCAGCACCACAATTAAGAAAGAAATCGGCAAAGACGGACTCGTCGCCGACGCCCCTTTTGCTAAGGAATGGCATGAACTCGCAATCAAAGCTGTCATTACTCTGGCAGTCACCAAAAACTTTGACCAGATTGGTTTCACAACAGGAAAACAGCAATGTGAACGCTGGTGGAATATGAAAGGGCTGATGAACCTCTACGACCTAGACATCCCCAAGTGCCTGAAGAAGATTGCCGCCCAATACGATTGCGCAAATGACTGGACTACCATCAGCACGCGCATCCCCGTCGGCAGAGTTCGCCGCACACCGAAGGGTGAATGGATATTGCAGGATGCAAACAAATCCCCAATCACCCCGCCCGTTCAGAATAAAGACGTAGCACTGTATTGGCTAAATGATCAAAGCACCCGGGTAAAAGAACAGATACGCCTGCTACAAGTCTCGCCCGCTCTCAAGCGCGCCGTGACCGCAGGAAAAATTCCCCTGTTTGGGTGGTAACACCATGACCGAGCGCGAACTCAAACTTCTACTCGATGCGAATGCGCTCAAACGCATCCAGGTGCATTACGCCGTGATGTCTCAGGGGTACATGATCGTTGCAGACGGAAACTCACTCGAAACTTCCAAGCGCGAGACGCGCGAATTCAAAACGCTCGATACCGCTGCCAAGTTTCTGTTCAAGATGGGCGTGGCGGATTTCGCAGTAAAGCTAAACACCAATGCGAGGTAACAAGAAATGATCCCGCCAGACACCACCGTTTTTACATTCCCACCAATCACCCAGAAAATCGCATTGGCGATTGCGGCTCAGGCAATATCTCGTGCCGGCCTGTTCGAGTGTTATAGCAAAAAGCCCGATGACTGCCACATCTACAGCATCAATACAGACCAGCCTTGCTGGTATGTCTATCCGATCCAAGATAATTCGCAACCAGTTTTGAGCAGCAGTCGAGTGATCGTCATTTCAAGACTGAACGGTGAAATTCTTTACGATGGCTCGGCAGGTGACGAGGGATGATCAACTTGATGCCATTAACGATTTCCTGAACAAACGATTCGCAAACGGCAAAAAAAAGGACGAGAAATGAGCTTGCTTGATGATCTTCCCCCGCGCGCTTAAACTGACATCTTTGTACCGACTGTTCCCCCAATCTTGATTGGTTTGATTTTTATACCGAGTGGTTGGCGGGAATTTGAATTGACTAATCCATTTCATATTTAGACTCACTAAATCTGCGGATTCGATAATTCGTCCAATTCATTGCTGCTGGCACTATGTAATCATCACGAATCATACGAACAACATCGGCCTCACACCAACAGCAAACCCCCTCACTTAGCCGATCCGAATACAGCCAATCAAGACCTTCAGAAGTCATCAACCAAAGGCTGGATTTTTGCCATTCTGCAAGCTTCGATTGATCGATAGCATCGCGAACAAATTCGTCCAGGGTATCAATGCATGATTCATACTCAAGGCCATCTCCCTCATCAGCAATGATGCAAATTTCCTCCCACAGGCTTTTTAGCCCAGTATCCCCCAATACTTCAGCCTCAATTCTCTGGCACTTGCGAATGACCGACTGCCTAATCTTTCGGCATACCTCAATAGATGATTGCCGAAGAATCGTTCGGTAGATTTCAATCTGTTGATCCTTGTAGTCCAAAACAATGCACCTCGCCTAAATTACTGACATCATCCCGAACATCCGCCCCATATACCCACCCGGCTCATCCTTCATCATCAGCACATGCTGCGTGCCAAAGTCATCCAGTGTTTGCCAGCCCGTGCCCCATTGCAATTGGCTCATCAGCGTAGGTGAAGCAATGAAGCTATCCAGTGTGATGTGATCTGCGCGCCCTTCGTTCACTCGCTGCTCGATACCTTTGATGGTTTCGTAAAACTTGATCTTCAGGCCATCCCGCTCTTCGTGCTTAAGCCCGTGCGGCTCAACAAACACCACATGCTGCCTGCCGTCGCGCAACATCCACAGAATGAAGTCGGGATAAAACGCACCCGCCTCAAAGAAGCCTATTCCGCCACCGCGCGCTTTGTTGCGCAACAGGAATAGCTCCGTGCCATCCAGCAATTGCTTGCCTTCAGCCGTGCCTATGAACGCATAAAGATCGCGCACAAAATCAAACTCGCTTTCGTTCAGCGGCACCGGTGTAACACTGATTGGGCATTTATCCTTCACATGCAGCAGCGGTTTTAGCAACTGCATCCCGGTCATTGCGGCACGCACACTCGCGCCATCTGCATTTGGCACAATCCCGCCATGATTTTGTTCAATTTCCTCTGCCAGCTTCTCGATGTCTTGTATCAACTGTTGCTCACTAGCCTCCACCGTCAGCCGATATTCCTCCACCTGCAAATTTGCATGCTTTGCCGTGAGTGGTTGCAGTTCCAGTCGCGGCTCGAAGAACGTCTTCTTGTTGTGGTTATAGAACGCTTCCACATAGCGCTTGAGCAGTTCCAGCACCACACGCCGCCACAGAGGTACATTTTCCCAGGACGAATGCACCTGCTCTGGCGGAATCAACAGGCTGTACCAGCCATGATGATCTGGGTAGAACAACATCGGCAGACTGGCGCGATCAATCACCAGATGCGTCCAGCCGCGCAGCCGCTTGTATTGTTCCAGTGCCAGCCACACGGCATCCCAGTCCATGAATGCCAGTTCTTTATCGGTGAATTTGTATGAATTCTTTACCTGCCCATCACCTACCTGGCCACCAGCTAACGTAGCCTGAATGCGCGGATAACAATCCACACGCACTGGTGTTTGATTAAGCTTTCCCGGCACGTCGGCGTTCAGCACAGGCAATGCACCATCCAACGCAAAGTCATATTCCCGCCCATCCGCCCGCTTGGTTTTTGGGGCGAGGATCATGAGTTGCTTGCCAAGGTCATACACCACGTTCATCGGGATGGTGTGCGTCTTCTTATCTTCCAGACCTTCATTTTTCAGCATCTGGCGGAAGCTCTGCATGTAATCTGCCTTCACCCCAAACACGCCCAGTGTTTCCACCACCTGAATATGCGGCGGCGGTGTGACATGAGGCAGAGCACTACTGCGCTTCAGGCACCAGTCCTTGCCCTTCAGCCGCACGCCGCGCCCAAAAAGCTGGATGATCTGCGAACCCTCGCCGCGCCCGATGTTCATCAGCCCCAGCATGGACACCCGCCAGCAATCCCATCCCGAAATGAATTTGCGCGACCCGATCAGCACATTCACCGGCGAATCCACATCGTTGAGCGTGCGGAAAATCGCACCAGACGCAAACAGACTATCCTCGCAGCGAATATCATCGCGACCTTCAAAGAGCTTCAACAACCCCGGCGCATCGCCCACATTGATCAGGCCAAACGGTTGGTCGGCACTGCCCGCGTGCAAGCGGATTTCGGAGCCTTCTCCTGTCGGACGTTTGAGGGTGAGCGAGCCGCTTCCTCCAAACACCCGCGCCAGCACATCGGCATAAAACTGTTCTGCCGTTTCTCCCTTGTGCAACTTCTCTCGCAAATATCCAAAGCTGGCAGCAAATAACGGATTTCCCTGTGCATCCACCAAGCCATTGGCACTGCCCGCTTCCAATACCGATGCAATATCGGCGATGCACTGCGCCGAGTCATGCAACACATGCGCGATGAAGTTCACGATCTTCTCGACATCCGTGCTGGTCACCGTATCTTGTTGCGTGCCGCCACTGGCTTTCGTTACGGATGAGCCAACACACACCCACAACGGCTTTTCCAGATTAAAGGTGGCAAACTCGAATTGCTGCTCGGCATACACGCGCAGTTGCTGGTAGAACGCCAGCAGGCAGGCCGTCAGATACCGCTTCTCGGTGTGACCATCGTCATACCCGCCGCCCGCCAGATTGAACACCTGATAATCCTTGCCGTATCCATCCTCGTAGAAATAGCGATAGGAATAATCGAACAGCACACTCTTGGCATAGGATTGAGTGACATCCTCGCTGTCGGCTGCGGCCACCGCCTGCGCAAAGGTCGCGGAATACTCGAATACAAAGCCGCGCGCGGATAGCGCGTTGCGCCGCGCCATAAAGCCGCTTTCTTCCTTACCTGCAAGTCCCACATGCCCTTCATCCACCAGCAACAGGTTGGCATCCCCAAAGTTACGCACGGCGATAGTTTTATCCCCGTCGGCCTCGGCCAGCTTGCTCAGCTCCAGCGCATCCACACTCGCCAGATCGCTGCCCGCCGCAGCCAGCAGATCCGCCACAAACCGTTGCGCGCGAATGCCGCTTACGCCCAGCTCGGTTAAGTGCTGGGCAGTTAAATCCTCATTCGGGGTGAGCAACAATGCGCGGGAGTATTCCCCCAGCCGCTTGGCATCCTGCGCATGTCGGCGAAACTGCAATAAATTTGCGTGCATCAACAGCGTCTTGCCGCTGCCCGTGGCATTCTGCAAACAGAGCTTGTTCAACTCCGCCATCGTGAAAGGCTGAATGTCCGGGGTGTATCGTTTTCCTTGCCGCCAGCCATTGAATGCGCCGACAAACTTATTCAGATCATTCAGCAGCGCATGGCGATCCTTGAAGTAGCGGTCGAGGTAGCGCTCCACGAACAGCAGCGTCAGCCACTGAAAGTATTTCCATGCAAAGGGGCGCACACGCCCAACATTCAGCCGGGCCGTCAGCGCCACGATATTTTCTTCGTAACGCTTCAGTTCATCCTGCGTAACTGAACCCGTTGCTGGCAAAGCCACACTGAAGGCGTGATAGAAGCGGTGCAGCCCGTCTTCACTTAACCCTTCCGGAATTTTTTCCACGCAGCGCGTCAGCTCACGGATGGGCAGCTTGACGTGATTGGTCGGTGTGGCGGGATAGCCGAATTGCCCGATCAACCAGGCATTCAGCACCAGCTTGTCGCGAAACGATTCAGACATCCTTCACATCCCACATCAGGCGGTGGAAGGCTTCCTCCAACAGACGTACCTCGCAATGCGGCATGTTTGGTAAGGCATGGCTGCCATTCACATACAGCACCGCACAAGGTGCACTGTCCGGCTTACGCATGTCAAACCCCAACTGCTCGCGCAAATACGCTTCCAGCACCAGATTGTCCTGTACCGGATCACTGGTCAGCTTGCGCCAGACCACCCACGCCGTTTTGCCATCGGCCACCACACCTTGCACGGTGCGGAACCACCAGCCATCTTTTCCTGCTTTCACCAGCGAGAGCGGCGCTTTAAGCACCTGTCTCGGCTCGGCATCCGCACCCAGCTCAGCATCCTGTTCTTCGACGAACTTGGCCGCGAAGACTTGTGGCGCAAGCAGTTTGCTTACGCGCAATCCCAGCAGCCAGTTAAAGGTTTCCACCAAGTCAACAGCACGTTGCGCTTGTGCATCTGACCCCGCCTGCTTGACGCGCAAGGTGTAGGCCGTGGGATCGTCGAATTGCGCTACATTCAGCAACGAGGGCGAACCTTGTGTTTCCAGCTCCAGCAGGTAATGCAGGAAATAGTTCTCGCGCAAGGCCGGATTCACCGCGACAACTTTGCTCTGCGCCGACGCTTCTTTCACGTGCAGATTATTGAGCGTGTCCTCGTAGGATTCTAGGCGGATCACTTTCACCAGTTGGGAGATGCCGGTTTCCGGCGCGGTGGGTTTGCCGTCTTTCCAGTCGGCGGAATAGATCACCTTGGCGATGCGTGGCTTCAGCACGGTGTCAAAGTAATCACCCATTTCAACGAGGAGATATTTGCGTTTGCTTTTGTCTTCACGATTGAGGCTGATAACCGCGTGACCAGTTGTCCCGGAACCAGAGAAATAATCTATGCAAATCGAATCTGAAGGTCGCGCAATGATTGAGAGAAAATAACTTGCCGCCTTAACTGGCTTCGGATTTTCAAAGGTAGCCAGCCCCATATTGCCGAATAGAGCATCATCACTTCCTCCCATGTAATACAAGGACGGAACACTTTCAGTGAGATTATTCTTAAGCAAATATTTTCTACGTGGCTGTGTTGTTTCATCATCACCAAATAATATGAGCCCTTGTTGTTCAAGTGTTTTCATCGTATCTGGTGGATTACGCCAGCCCCTCGCTGGGACTGGGCATGCTAATTTCGTCAGCGGGTGAATCAGAGGTATGAAATATTCATCTGGCGCTTTCTTCTTATTCGGCCATGACATAGAAACCGACTGATAAACATCTCCACCTTCGTCAATCAAGCTGTAAGCTTTTTCTCCGCCGCTAAACTCTTGCGAGTTAATCCACTTTTTGAATTGTGCTCGTACCTGCTCTGTAACACCTCTCCCTTGCTTAATGAGCTGCTTGGCCTTAAGCAGAATGGCTTCAGCATTTTCCTTGTTACGTGCGAAAGCTTTCTCGTCAGTTTTTAGGTGCGAAGAATTTTGAGCTGCAAAGTGAACATACTCATGTTGAGCAGCGACCCCTTTTGCATCACCTTTGGGATTACGTTTATCCCAGACCAATTTTCCCAAGTCGCCATCATCACCAAAATGTTGCTTGATTAACCATTCAAGAGACTGATGCTCGTGTTCATCCATGTGGCAAGCGACAAGGGCTTTGTCGTTCAACAATTGGCGAGCAACAAGTAATCGGTCACTGAACATCGCAAGCCATGACGAGCTTTTATAAGCATCTTTGTACGAAAAATTGTCATCGCTCCCCGTGTTATACGGCGGATCAATGTAAATGCACTTCACCTGCTCCCGATACCTTTCCTGCATCAGATTCAGCGCCTGAAAATTCTCGCTATGCACCAGCACGCCGTCAGTGGCATCGTCCAGATTGCCGCTCGTATTTCCGATGTGCTCCAGTAGCTGTGCTGTGAAGTTCGCATCGAAGAATTGCGTGTCCACCACCAGCTTGCTTTCCGGCTTGAGCAGTTCTTTGCGCTTTGCTTTCGCCGCCACGAAACCCAGCCTTTCCCATTCCACCCACTGAGGATCGTTGGCTTCTATCTGCGAGTAAAGATCGGCTGGCACTTTATCCAGCGTGACTAGCCATTGCGTATCCACCACGAACTTTTTCTTGAGCCAGAGTTTTTTCTGAAACTCTTCGGTCTGTGCCAGAAACTCGATCAGCTTGTGTGCAACTTCGCGCAGGGTGAGCGCCTTCTGTAGCTGGCGTTCGTAGTTTTTCGTGTTCGGTTGTTTTTCGCTGCCCAGCTCATCCAGCCGGAACAGTTCGTTCTTGAGGTAGTAATCCAGCTCGCGCTTGAGAAATGCGCCCAGGTCTTTATGGATGAAGTAATCCATGCTGTTCTTGGCGGTGTACTGGTTGAGATATTTGGCAAGCAGCTTCTGCGTACCGTCTTTGCCTTTGGGAATGTCTGCATTCAGGGCTTGGAAGTAGCGCTGCGCCCGTTCGGCCTGTTTGCCCTTCTCGGCGGCTTGCTTCTCCAGTGCACCCAGGATGACCGTTTCGTTGCGCTTGTTGCGTTCTTCACGCCAATTACGCCCTTTGGCAGGCTTGTCTTCATCGGCACGGTAATGGAAGCGCACGGCCAGCTCGTCTCCCTGCCATTCAAGTGGCGCATCAGCATCCACGATGAAGTAGCGCTCTTTGCCGTTCGCGGCCTTGACGTTGTTGTGTACACCTTCTTCCGCCTCGACCAACGTGAAATGCAGCTTGCCCGGTGCATGGCTGGTGAACAGCTCTGCCTCATTCAGCTTGGCTTGCGCCAAGTCAACGCTGAACTGCCGAAAGCTCTCCGTGGTCTTGATGTAATACTGATCCTTATTCGCCCAGTGCAGATATACCTCGCTGCCATCGTAAGGCACGGCATACGGCGCGCCTTTCTCGCTGGTTTCCCGCCCGTAGTAGCGGCGCGAAAGGAAATCACCGCTATCGTAGTAGCGCTCGAAGAAGCGATAGAGCTGCTCGTACAGGTCTTCATCGTCGTCAGCACTTTGTTGTACTAATTCGTATTCGGCCTTGAGCAGCTTCAAGCTGTCTGCCGCGTCAGGGTTGGGGTGATTGTCCGCAATCAGGCTCTGCCTTTTACTTTCGTAGGCGGCCCTGGCCTTCTCAACTTTTTCAGCTTTGTTACCGCCCAACCGCTGCTGGATTGTGGCAAGCAGGTCTTCATTCAGAAATTTCTCAATCTCCCGCGACTTGGCGTGCATGATGCGATACAGGCCAAAGTCGAGATCGGGTTGGTTGAGCTGGAATAGCTCGCGCAACAGGTTGATGAGTTTTTGCTGTTTATCTGACGATGGCATGTGGTGTCTGCTACGAATTGATCTCCGCACTCGAAATGACCGAAATGCGGCTTGAACAATTCCTATAGTTGTAGGAAGACTGGATAGTAGTTGAAAGCTCTAATTCCGCCAACTATGGGAGTGGAATTGGACGCTGGTATTGCTTTTGGACGGGTGCTGAGGCGCTTGCGGGAAACTGCGGGCCTGACGCAGGAGCAGCTTGGCTTTGAAGCCGATCTGCGGCGTACTTACATCAGCATTCTTGAATTGGGACAGCAACAGCCGTCTCTGACCACCATCCTCAAGCTTGCAAAAGCGCTACGCTGCCCTGCCGCCCAGTTGATTGCCGAAGTAGAAAATGAGGCGGCGCAATAAATTGGCGCACCAACAACCACCCAGAGTCAGACTTCTCTAAAACCAGGATGCATTTCAATGATCACATCGGATCATGCAATATGGAAATTTGCATATGCCGGAGATGAACTCGACGACTGGCTACCCTACGCCGAGGATTTGATACGAAAGTGGTCAAACCAGAAAAGTAATGAAGTTGAGTTTCAATCAACATTTGAAATCATCATCGCCGCTTTCTTACTCATGGATGGCTTGTTGCCAGCTTCCGCAGAGGCTGCTTTCGCCAAAGTCATGCTTGGAACCATAGAGGAGGCCGATAACAATAAACTCCGCCTCAAATGCCTGCACATACGGCCACCCAAGCCGGGGCGAAAGGAAAATCGTGCCGCGACCTTCATCAAATGCCGTGAAGTGATGACTCTCATTCAAGAGGGAATGACCGCCACTGAAGCCTACAAGGTGGTTGCTGAAAAACACTTCAAGTCGCCCGACACCATTCGCCGAGAGTACGAGCGAATTGTCCTAAAGAAGCGTAAGCGAAAGGAGATCGGGGAAAACGATTAATGATTTCCCCGGTGACCTCGCCACTGAGGATTACGAAAATGCAGCATGTTCAACAACACCCAAAGGGGTACAAACATGCTGCCTACCATCCTACGTCTTCCTGCCGTTAAATCTGAATCCGGCCTTTCCCGCTCTACCCTTTATCTGCGCATCACCCAGGGGCTATGGACCAAGCCCATCAGCCTCGGGGCGCGAGCCGTAGGCTGGCCTTCCAGCGAGGTGGCGGCGATCAACGCGGCGCGTATCGCGGGAAAAACCGATATGGAAGTCCGCACGCTGGTGAAGAAGCTGGAGGCGGATCGCAAGGCATTGGCCTGAGGGGCCGCCATGAAAAAACGCCTGCATAACCCCAAGCTCGCCAAAATTCACCGCAATTACACAGTGGATGAAGTTGCAGAACTGTACAGGGTTTTCAAGGGCACTGTGCGCGCTTGGATCAAAGCCGGGTTGCCGGTGCTCGATGACAAGAGGCCCATGCTGATCCTTGGCAGTGACCTTGCTGCATTCCATCAAGCTAGGCGAACGAAAAATAAACAGAAGTGTCAGCCGGGTGAAATGTATTGCGTCCGTTGCCGTGCGCCAAAATCTCCCGCCCTTGGCATGGCCGACTACAAGCCCATTACCGGAACGATGGGCAACCTCATTGCCATTTGCCCGACCTGCAGCTCAATCATGAATAGACGCTCCAGCCTGGCCAAGCTAGAGCAAGTTCGAGGGAAAATTGACATCACGATGCCGCAAGCACTGCAACACATAGTTGATAGCAAGCAACCTACCGTGAACAGTGACTTGAAACAGGAGCAGTAGAACATGACAAAACACCATGCAGAGAATGAACGGATCAAGCGCAAATACTTCGCATATTTGAAAGAGGCGATGCGCAACAGCGAGCCTACCGTGGATGCGGCGGCAAAGGCGCTCGCGCGGTTTGAAGATCATACCAAGCACAAGGGCTTCAAGGAATTCCGCAACGAGCAGGCGATTGCTTTCAAGAAGCACCTATCCGAACAGAAGGGACAACAGTCCGGGGAGAAGTTGAGCAAGGCGACCTTGCACTCGACGCTCACGCAACTCAAGCGATTCTTCCAGTGGCTTGTATGGCAACCTGGCTACAAATCGCGTTTCCAGTATTCGGATGCCGAGTATTTCAATCTGTCCGACAAGGACACGCGCATCGCCACAGCACAACGGGAACAGAAAGCGCCAACATTGGAACAGGTCAAGCACGTCATTGCCTCGATGCCTGCCAGTACGGATATTGAACGCCGCAATCGCGCGCTCATCGCATTCACGTTGCTCACCGGTGCGCGGGATCGCGCCATTGCTTCGATGAAATTGAAGCATGTTGACCTGATTGCCGACTGCATCCATCAGGATGCGCGCGAAGTGAAAACAAAGTTCAGCAAAACTTTCGACACCTTCTTCTTCCCTGTGGGCGATGATGTCCACGTGATTGTCGCTGAATGGGTAACGTATCTCCGGGAAGAAAAGCTCTGGGGCAATGACGATCCACTTTTCCCGGCGACGCAAATTGCGCCAGGGGCGAATCTCCAGTTTGAAGTGGTCGGATTGAAACGGGATCACTGGAGCAGTGCATCCCCCATCCGCACGATATTCCGCGAAGCCTTTATCGGTGCGGGTCTGCCATACTTCAACCCGCACAGTTTGAGAAACACCCTTGTCCGGCTTGGGCAGAATGTCTGCAAGAACCCTGAACAGTTCAAGTCATGGTCACAAAACCTTGGGCATGAAAAAG
>Ga0210032_1001366_pt1 | contig 13646 bp, 14 predicted proteins | sample CryGeyCG2114_250_2_FD_185458 | JGI IMG/M metagenome (GOLD analysis project Ga0210032, IMG submission 185458) | Groundwater microbial communities from aquifer - Crystal Geyser CG13_big_fil_rev_8/21/14_2.50 (SPAdes) (version 2) | ecosystem: Environmental > Aquatic > Deep subsurface > Groundwater ... | reverse complement strand
TGAAAACCATTCTTTTGCCTTTGATAGTTTTTCATATATTGCTAAAATATCTGGTCCCCAAGGATTTTTCATGTCAGAAAAAGTGAAAATAGTTGATAAAGATTCTCGTGCTTCTTCAAAAGAATAACCCTTAGGTATCGTTATTTTATTAGAAACAAACCAGGAGTACGTAAAATCTGAAGAAAATTGAAACAAATTTACCTGTTCTGCTGCACGATAAAATGTTGTTTTAGCAATAGATTCTTTGCCACCCACCATCCTTTTCGCTTGCAAATCCGATAAAATATGTTGTTTAATCTCCAGTGGATTACCACATATACGAGATTTTATTTCAGTAAACTCATTAAGTGTAATTAAAGGACGGTTTCGTCCCAAATATACAAAATTTTTAAATAATGGATCTTTCTTTTTCCAGAAGGATATTCTTTTTTGAAGTCCATGCCAAGTAACGCCCAACTCACCAGCAAGATTTGATATATCTGTACCATAATATCCGTACCCTTTTTTTTGTATGTTTTTTAGATATAAAAACACACAATCTTTTTGAATTTTCATAAAATAAATGAAAATTCAGTGATAAAAAAGTTACATTCATGGGAATTTTATCGGTACAACTTATAATGCGGGCGATTTTGAATAAATTCATAAAGAACATGGAAAGGTGAAAATGAATGGCTGATATGTCAGTCCTTATAATACCCACATCCTCCATCAAATCCTTAAATTGAAATAGCAGCATTATTGGGATAAAAAAGAACATTCCTCCATTTTCAACCCTAAATTCTTCTGTTGGTTTTTCAGTGTTGGATTCTTCAGTATCTTGTGGTCTGTTGTTTGTTTCATTCAACTGGAAAATCGTATTGTTATCCTCGTTTATTTTCCCGATTTGTGGGCGTTTTTTTTAAAGTTGCCCTGCTTTTTCAACAAGCGTTCAACATTTCTCGCAGACATATCAATGCCTTCCTTTTTGAGATCGTCTTCAATATCATAAACACTTTTATTCTCGGTTCTAAGTGCCAATATCCTTTCTACAACCTTATCTTTTGCTTTTGATGGTTCTTTCGGACCAGGAGGATTATCGAGTAAACCTTTAATGCCTTCTTCATCAAACCTCTTCAAAGCACTGTAAAAGGTGGGTCGGGAGTATCCAAATTTCTCAGTCACTTTGGTTACTTTGAGCCCATCTACTTTATGCGCTCTGATCATTTCATACTTCCTTTGCGCGGAACTATTTGTATCAAAAAAGTCGTTTTCATTGGCCATATACTCAAATGTTGTTGCTTTCATTTTGTTGTTGATAATACATAATATTATACCTATTAGGATTTTGTATATAAAAATGTTAAGTCATTTTTGTCGTTTTGAAGTAAGACGAAATAATGGAAAAATTGTAGATTCCATAAATCTTGCATTTTTTTGTAATATATAACGGTAATAAATCTTTTGTTGGATTATAGATAAGATTATATGTTTCAAAGAAAACGCAAAATTTTGTTTATATTTCAAAAAAAATAAAAAAATGTGCTACATAGGTGCATAATCGATCAAAATAGTCAACTAGAAAATGGCGTCAAAAACCCTGATTATAATGTTCTATTAATGCGGTCGTTTATAGAGAAAAAACATACTTATTATAGTACAAGCAAATTTACTGTATGTTTAAAAAACGAGCCCGCCGGGATTTGAACCCGAGTCGTTCGCTCCGAAGGCGAACAGTATATCCAAGCTAGCCCACGGGCCCAAAAATTAAGACAAAATTTTGCTGCGATTTTAATTATATATAAATCCATTAAAATTCCATTAAATATTAATAAATCCATTAAAATTCCATTAAAATAAATCCATTAAAATTCCATTAAAATTCCATTAAAAAATCCATTAAAATTCCATTAAAAAATCCATTAAAAAATCCATTAAAAAATCCATTAAAAAATCCATTAAAAAATTTAGTTTTGTTATAATTTAAATCTAAATCATGCAAACAGCCATAAAAATAAAAGAGAGCAGCGTCGAAATTTCAGTTCCCGAAAATGAAAAACTTTCAGGCAAAATCCCGTTTTTTAATCCCGTAATGAAATTTAACAGGGACTTTTCAATAGCCATCGCAAAAATTTTTAATGTCCGGCGATTTCTTGACGGATTGTCTGCCTGCGGAGCACTTTCAATACGAATGAAGAAAGAAATCAAAGATATTGAGGTTAATGCCAATGAAATAAGCGATGAGACAATAAAATTTTTACAGCAAAATAAAGAGAATAATAATGCAGATATTATCATCCGCAACAGGGACTTAAATTTATTGCTGAATGAGGACGCAAATTTTGATTTTATAGATATTGACCCTTTTGGTTCGCCGGTGCAGTTTTTATCAAATGCACTGTTGAATGCAAGGCATAATACAATAATAGGAATTACTGCAACTGATTTAGGAACATTGTGCGGGATATTTGGGGATGCGTGTATCCGGAGATATTGGACATTTTCCTCAAAAACCGACTTTGACAAGGAATTCGGGCTGAGAAATTTAATCGGTTATGTTGCAAGAGAGGCGGCAAAATACGAGGTTGGAGTAGAAATTTTATTTTCTTATTATTTCCACCACTACTTTAAGGTTTATTTCAGGGTCAAAAGGTCAAGAAGCCGTGCAGATGAGATGTTGAAAAATTTAAATTTTCTTTTATACTGCGACAAATGTGCGGGCAGGAAATATTCTGACATTGCAGATGCTAGCATAACCGGAAATTTTTGTGGGTGCGGAAAACTTAAAATTTTAGGGCCTTTATGGAATGGTAAATTTGCAGATGTGTCTGTTTGTGATTTGCTTGGCAAGGAAGTCAAAGAGAAAACAGAGCAGAAAATTTTGACACTTGTTAAAGGCGAACAGGAAATACCGATTCCATATTATGATTTACATAAATTCTGCAAAATTAATCGTTTGCAGGTTAAAGGAACAGAAGATATAATAAAAATTGCCGGTGAAAACGGATTAAAAACAGCAAGGACTCATTTTGATGGAACAGGGTTGAGATTTAATGGGGATGTAAAGGAACTGGTGAAAATTTTGAAGTAATTTCTTTCTAAAATTAAAATTTTAACATCTCATCGCTTCGTGGAGATTTAAAATTTCTAACGAAATTTAAAATAGGACTGAAAACTTATTTAGAAATAAGTTACGCTAACTATCGTTTGTGTATTTCAAACAAATTTTTAGATCGCTTCGCTCTCATTTCAAAATTTTGTAGATTTTTAAAGATTGAAAATATTGTAGATTTTCAGCATTTCAAAATCTGTTGATTTTGAAAATCACCCCATATCGTTCGGAGATTTTCAAAAATTTAATTCTTGAAAATGAATAAACTAAAATTAAATTGTAACTATTCAGGAGGTGCAAAAATTTACCTTTGAAAATTTCAAAAAATACTAAAAAGTCAAAAAAATACCAATAATTTCAAAAACGAAGTTTTTGAAATATCCGAACAACAGTGAGCGTGTTTTTTGGGTGGTTGAATAGTTACATTAAATTTAAAATTATTTTCTCTGCGCCTCTGTGGTGTTAAACAAATACGTTTTTCAGTATTTCAAAACCTGCGATCACTTCGTTTGTGTATTACAAAATGTTTCAAACATTTGTCACCTTACTATCGTTCGGAGATTTTAAATTTCTAACGAAATTTAAAACAAGATTGAAACCGAAGGTTTCAGTATTTCAAAACTCTGTGATTTGAAAAATGTGTTTTAAAAAATCACGTCGCTGTTGCTCGGTGATTTTCAAAATCTAAATCTCTTGATTTTCAAAATCACCTGACATTCAACGCATATTTTCCGCTTAAAACCCTGACCTTACTTCTTTCTTCAAGTTTCTTTGCGACCTCTGATTTTTCCGGATTTATGATTCCCAAAAATCCGCTGTGTGTCTCGCTTGTCGGAATTTTGCAAACCGGACATCTTTTCACATCATCACCATATATCATAAAACATTTCCTGCACGCTCTGCTTTCACTCATTTTTATTTAATTTATTGTTGATTCATTGTTGTTGATTCATTATTTTTTCTTTTCCTTCTTTTCATCTTTTCCTCTCGGCTCTTCTTTCTGTGACTTACTTTCCTTTTCCTTCATCTTTTCATCTTTTTCATGTATTTTTTTATCTATCTCTATCCATTCATCCTTTCCCAAATACGGCTGTCGCATAGTTAAACCAATTTTGGTATTAAATACATCATCCTTCCAGCTTATTGTAGTGATTCTTGCTTTAACTTCATCCCCGGACATAAGTTTTTTTCCGGTTCCCTTGCCAACTATCATTTTATTTCGGCCGTCATAACTTCCGTAATCGTCAAAAATCTGTGAAATGTGACAAAGCCCGTCAAATGTTCCAATTTCAATAAAAACACCAAAGTCCATAATGCTTCTGACAAACCCTTTAACACATTCAAGGTTTGCAGGAATCTCTGCAACAACAGTAAATCGGACCTCAAAGTACACTCCCCCGTCACCCTGAATTATTTTGCCTTCTCCGACATCATATATTTTTTCAACTGCAACCATTACTCCTTTATTACCCTCTATCTCAAATATTCCTTTTGACAACCCTTTCTCAAGTTCTGAATATACTACTTTTTCAATATCCTCTCCCAATCTCGCTGCAGGAACCCTGACAAAATCCTCCGCGGTTATTAAATAATACATTTTTAAGTTAAATTTTGAATCAGAAATATAAATTACTATTTAGATAATAAATTTTCCGATGTTCTCCACAAATCATAAATTTCATCCGGGGTTAATTCATAAGCCCTCTTTCCAGAATTTCCCAGAATTTTATTTCGCCTGTTAAACATACCCTTAACAAAATTTATAAAATTTTCTTCAGCAGGAAATTTTTGCACGACTTTAACAATTACCGAATTAACATCAGGAACCGGAAAAAATACCTTTCTGTCAATATAGTCCAAAATTTCAACCTCAGATGATGCCTGCACGATTACAGATATTGCCCTGTAGTTTGCCGCCTTTGGTTTTGCTGTTAACTTTTCTGCAAATTCCTTTTGATAAACAAGAATTGCTGTGTTAAATTTATGTGTCAAAATTTTTTCGGTTATTTTGCGAGATATAGAATACGGAAGATTTGCCGTGATTTTGTTAAATTCTGGAAATGAAATTCGGACAGCGTCGCCTTTGATTATGCTAACATTTGCATCTTTAAACCTTTTAATGAGAAAACTGACAAGCTGTTCGTCCCTCTCTATTGCTATGACATTCCTGCATCTTTTTGATAATTCTGCGGTTAAATTTCCCGCCCCTGCCCCAATTTCAAGCACAATTTCATCATCTTTCAGGTCAGCATAATCACAAATTTTTCGTATTAAATTTTTATCAATCATGAAATTCTGGTTCATCGTTGTTTTTTAAATTTTTTTCATTACAAATAATTTTTATGGCCCTGTTGAAAGCATATAATCATGGTTATGTGCCATATAAAAGTAGGCCACTTATATTTTTGTAAATTATCAATTGAATTTTGAAGATTAAATAAAAATTTCAATAAATAATATTTTTGATTATAAAATTTATAACTTTAAAATTTTTTGTTTTAAATTTATTAAATTTATGGTTGTATTTTAAATTTATTTACGAAAAATTTAATATAAAAGAGGTGGCTCATTAGTCTAAGTACAGCAGTAGCTTTTAAAAAAGCTCCATAAGATTTATATAGATGTAGCCACCACTTATACACAGATTATTACACAGGAATACGATCTACTTTGTAGGCAGGTCATTATAGCAGTCAAATACTACAACATTTTCTGCGATAAAAAACATAAGCGACTTCAAAAGCACACATACTGCAAAAAATTACATCTCATACATGGAAGATGCGTACTTGTTCATTATAACCAGCAAATTTTCCTATAAAAAGAAAGAGATCGAAAGATCCCCAAAGTGGGTCTATATTGTAGATACGGGTCTTGCAAATGTACTTGGTTTTAAATTCACCAAGAAATATGGAAAAATTATAGAAAATGCCGTGGCGATAGAACTTTATAGGAGAAGAGCAATAAACCCAAGAATAAAGATATATTACTGGAAGGACTACTATCAGAGAGAGGTTGATTTTATTTTAAAAGAAGGCATAGAAGTTAAAGAGCTGATACAGGTCTGTTATGACACAGAGATATATGAAACAAAAAAAGAGAAATAACTGCACTACTCAAGGCCAGTCAGGAATTGCGATGCAATAAACTTTTAGTAATTACTTGGGATTTTGAAGGAGAAGAAGAAACAGAAGGGAAAAAGATTACATACTTTCCATTATGGAAATGGCTGCTTAAAAGTAATAAAAATTTATTTTAAAAAAATTCATAAGATGAAGATGTCTATTCTAAAAACATCCGATGCAAGGGCAGTACATAAAGAGGTATCAGAAATAATCAGAAGGTATATAATCACAAAAAAAGCACGGGAAAATTTTTCTCTGAATTTATTAGGCGATGCAAAAGACATACTGGCGATGCATGAGAAAATTTTAAAATACAGCAGGATTGACAATGCAGTAATAGACAAAATAAGGGAAAATTTAAACAGCTTTGAATTAAAGAAAGCAGGCGATTTCTTTGTTAACCGGACTGTTATTGTGCCGGATGATGAGGCCTACGAGCGATATATTTGGATTAAAAAATACTGTGATTTAATGGTTAGCAATAACAATAATGAAGGTTTTGATGAAAAACAGCACTTGATTATAGCAAACTCCGATACGCCTGTTGAAGAAATACTCCCGGAATTTTTTATTATAAATTTTGCCGCAAATAAAGAAACAATCAAAAAAATTTATGATATTTATTCCCTGCTTTGGGATTGCAATATTGAGACAAATACGAATGTTGACACAGAAAAATTAAAAGAAATTTCAGACATAATTGCATATATAAATAAAAAATGCGAAATCAATACAGAAGAGATTAGCAGGAAAAAGGCGTTAATAAAAAATTTCAAATATATTATTGAACAACACAAAGAAAAAATAAATTCCGAAATACTGAAAGATGTTGAAAAAAGAGGCATGAAGATAGATGTAAAGGAACTGTTGATGAAAAATTTACAAAGCATTTCACAAATCCCAGAGGTCTCACAGATTATTAATGCAAGTGTTGAAAATCACATCGCAGAAATTGTTAATGACTTTAATATCAGCAAAGCAAAAATTGTTTCTGTTTTTGAAAAGGATTATCCTGTCCAGACTGATGAAAATGAGATAAATAAATTTTTAGACGAAACAAATAGGGAAATTTTAGAGACAGAATATGAATACAAAGTAAAGGCAGCAAAAAAGTTAATAAAATTTGAGTTCATTGAGTGTTTATGCGAAAATATTTATTCTCTTGACGAAATTTTGGGGATCGTCAAATTTATGAAAGATAATAATGCAGTAATGCCGAAAATAAGTAATACTCTATTATTCAAAGGTGCAAAAAATTTGTTGATAAGTAATTCAGTTGATGTTAGTTATTCTCTCGGTGGTGATCTTGAAAGAAGGAAAATAGCGATGCTTACCGGGGCAAATTCCGGAGGAAAGACAACCCTGCTTAAAACAATCTTGCACATTCAGATTCTGGCTCAAAGCGGGATTCCTGTCTGTGCGGAATACTGTGAATTTCCGGTTGTTAATGAAATTTATTTTTTAAGCAAACACACGGGAACATTGAGTGCCGGGGCGTTTGAATCAACACTAAAAGCAATTGCAAAAATTTTGATTTCAGGGAATAAAAAGATCGTGCTGATGGATGAACTTGAAGCAATAACAGAGCCGGGTGCTGCTGCAAAAATGATTTCGGCAATTTTTGAAATTTTAACTGAAAATGATAATTTTGCAGTAATTGTTACGCATTTAAGCGATGAAATTTTAAAGTATGTCAGCAAGGATGTCAGGGTTGACGGAATAGAGGCAACAGGACTTGATGAAAATTTAAATTTAATTGTTGACAGGCAGCCGAAATTTAATAAAATAGGAAAAAGCACGCCTGAACTGATTGTTGAACGATTGTACAGGTTGAATGCGGCTGACGATAAAAGAACAGAAAAAGCAGAAGGTGAAATTTACAAGAGGATTTTTGAAAAGATGAAAAAACAGGTATGATTCATGTCTCTCACTTATGAGCATTATTTCTAAATTTTTTTCCTTTTTGGTGTGTCCTCTGTTGTCCAAGTGCGTTGGCACCGAAGCGAGCGGTAACGAGCGGATAGTTGAGCCCGATGTAAATCCCATTAAATGACCACACCTAGGGTGTCCAATATACGCCATATTTTAAATTATTCTTCTTTCCATTTTTTAACTTGAAAACAATTCTCTACGTTTTTTCAATAAAGTCATTCCAATGTTTTTATCTGTCCACTTCTGTATATCCTCCACAGTTGTCTTTTCGAGTGCTTCTTTTAATTCCCCCTCATCAAGATTCGAAGTAAACGCAGAGATACATAAAGCCAGATTAGTTATACCTGCCATTGGATTATTGCTAAGGTAATTCTTATACTTACCAAAAGATGATTCAAGAATATCAGAAGTACATAATATGTTATTTGTCGGAGATACAAGTTCAAGTTGATAAGTGAAATAATCTTTTAACCGTTCTTTGAAAATAATCCCTTTTTCACTTGATAATCTATCTAAAAATTGGTTGCATTTTTTGCAGTATCTTTTGAAAGACCGTTATGCTTTAATAATTTTTCAATTTTACAAATAATCTGATTTATCTCATCCAATTCGTAAATGAATTTTTTGAATTTTTGGTGCTGGCCTACTAAAATTGGGATAATTATATATTTGTTTTTTACTATTATTTTTATAAACATTTTTGAAAACAATGGAAAACCAAAATAAAAAAACGATGTTAGAAGCGAACAGATTACTCTCAAATTAATTAACCCAATTTAAAAGGATGAGTACCAGAATTTATGTTACAAATGGATTTCTTAATCAGGGTGAAATTATGAGAATTAAAGGGACAATGAAAAATCGCTGTTAAATTAATGGCCTACTTCTATTTGCTACTCAACCAAAATCTGCAAGTTTTCAATCTTTAAAAAATCTTTGAGATTTTTTAAATACTGAAAATCTTTGAGATTTTCAATCTTTAAATTTATGGAATTTTTAAATGAGAGCAAAGCGAACTTATTTTGCAATATGTCTATTGACCACCTTTTATCTAAATCCAAATTTATTCCATTTTTCATCAACCCTTTTCTTTATTTCTTTACTCATTTCAGCAACCTCTAAATTTAATTCTTTATTAACTTCTTCCTTCCATTTCCTTGTTGCATCAATTCCCATCTTAGAAGATAAAAATTTAAATTCCGACGCATTTTCAAGTGCATCTGCGGGAGCATTTTCTACAATTATTATGTCCCTTTTCGGTTCAACCCTGCTGCCCATAACCCATAAGACCTCTTCTATGTTTTGAATATTTATATCCACATCAACGACGATGATCATTTTTGTAAACATCATTTGTCCAAGCCCCCAAAGTGCAAACACAACCTTTTTTGCATGTCCTGGATACTTTTTGTTTATGGAAACAATACACAGATTATGAAATACTCCTTCAATTGGCAAATTAATGTCGTTAATTTCCGGGATGATGAGTTTTATAAAAGGAAGAAACAGCCGTTCAGTTGCCTTTCCGATATAAGCATCCTCCATCGGAGGAATCCCTGTAACTGTTGCTGCATAAACGGGATTTTGCCTGTGGGTTATGCATGTTACATGAAATACGGGATAATAATCAACAGCGGAATAATAGCCGGTATGGTCTCCAAAAGGACCTTCCAGCTTTCTTTCATGCGGATGGATATAGCCCTCAAGCACCATTTCCGCGTTTGCAGGAACCTCCATATCAATTGTTTCGCATTTAACCATCTTTACTGCCTTTTCTCTCAACAATCCGGCAAACATCATTTCATCAAAATTTTGCGGAAGCGGCGCTGTTGCTGCATACATACCTGCGGGCTCGCATCCGATAACTACCGCAACCTCCAGATTCTTACTAAATTTTTCCGCCTTGCTATAATGTTCTGCTCCATCCTTGTGTATGTGCCAGTGCATTCCTGTTGTGTTTTTATCAAAGACCTGCATACGATACATTCCAACATTCCTCATTCCTGTTTCAGGGTCTTTTGTAAATACCATCGGCAAGGTTATAAATCTGCCCCCGTCTTTTGGCCATAATTTTAATACCGGAAATTTCATCAAATCAACCTTGTCTTCATTTATTATTAGTTCTTTACATTTTCCGCTTTTAACTGTTTCTGGAAAATACGAAGAAAAGTCCTTTAATTCCTTCAGTATCTTCAGTTTTTCAAAAAATCCCTCTGGTTTAAATTTAAGAAATTTTAAAAATTTATTGCCAAACGACTCAAAATTTTCCAGCCCCAACGCCATTTTCATTCTTTCAGTTGAGCCAAAAATGTTTGTAACAACCGGAATTTCAGAAATTTTTCCGTTATTTTTAACATTCTCAAAAAACAGAACTTTGCTGTTTCCGGGCTTGCCCTGGAAATCTCCGAACGAAGTGGGGTGATTTTCCCTGTATCTTCTTGACACACGAGCGGTTATTTCTGCAATTTCAAGTTCGCAATTAACCTCTTCCTTTATATGATGGACTAAATTTCCCTTTTCAAATTCATCCAGAAATTCCCTCAAATCATCGTAAGACATTTTATTTTAAATTTACTCTAAAAGATCCGCCTGCTGGCGCGACCATTCACGATTATGCTTTTGTTTCAGCCACTCAACATAACCGCAATAAATTTCGGCCGATCTTCAAAGATGTTTTTAAATTTATACTTAAATTTTAAAAAAATTCAACTTCGGAACATCGTAAATTATTTCATACCTTTTCGCATATTCATAAAAATTCAATAAAGCATTTATTTGTTCTTTTCCAAGATTATAGGATAAATTTAATATGTGAAATTTTACCTTTTCCATTTTTAAATTTCCTTTTATCTCGTCTATAACAGCTCCAAAATTTTTGTATGCATAATTGAGCGAAGTCGTGAACAATTCCGAAAACCATTTTATTTCTTCAGACATTTCTTCTGCACTTTTCTTATTTACAAGCCATAACGCATAAACCATACCTTTCCCGGTGATTTTGTTCCATTCCTCTCCCAAATCAATTACATTTAAATTTTTAAATTTTTCCTTTGCGGAAATTCCGTCATCACCTATAAATAAAGCAGCATCACAATCATCAAAGGCATTAGATACATTAGATACATTAAATTGATTGGCACCAGATGATACGGAAATTTTAAATTTTGCATCAATCCCTTTGACTTTCAGAATTATTTTCAGCACTGCGATTGAGGTAGCGGAATTTGAAGGCAGACAAACCGATGAAATTTCATCCATACTCTTCGGGGACACTAATATTATACTTCCTGTTTTTCCCTTTGCACTTATTGAAAAATCCGGCAGGATGAGAAAGTTTTCAGGATGTTTGGCATACAGGATTGAAGATATCGGTGCAATGTCTATCTCGTTGTTCAAGACCATTTCTCCAAGTTGCGGCGGAAAGGCAGAGTAAAATTTAAGGTGGTCTTTAAAATTTCCGAAATTTTTTTCAATGAAATAATACGAAAATACAATATTTCTAAAAGGCGTGCTTCCTATTACTAAATGCTTCAGCATGTTGTTTGGTTGTGATATTTAAATTAAATTTCTTAAATTTATTCTGGTTTTATTGCAAAATTTCCATCTTTCACTCCTCAAAATACCTTTCAGTTATCTTCAAGGCACAAATTTCCCCGCACATCGTACACGGCGTTTTATTTTTTAAATTTTTCTGTTTCCTTAAATTTTTATCTATTCCGCACTTAAAAATTTTATCCCAGTTTAAATTTCTTCTTGCGGTTGTCATGTTTTCATCGAGCACCTTATAATTCAATTTACAAATATCTGCAATGTGTGCGGCAATCTTTGAAGCGATAACTCCTGATTTCACCCCTTCTGCATCCGGCAATGAATAGTGTTCTTCCGGGGTAACATAGCATATAAAATCAACTCCATGCATAGCCCCGACTGCACTTCCAACGGCAGCTGCAATATGGTCATATCCTATGGCAATATCAGTAGGCAATGGTCCCAAAGTATAAAGCGGGGCATCATCACAAATTTTTTTGGCTATTTTAACATTGCCTTCAATTTCATTCAGGGGAATGTGTCCCGGACCTTCAACAATAATCTTTGCCTTTATTTTCCTTGCAGTTTTTACAAATTTCCCCAGGTTGAGCAGTTCTTCAAACTGCGCATAATCGCTTGCATCAGCAAGACATGCCGGTCTTAACGCATCTCCCAAACTTATACAGGCACCATATTGTTTAAACATCTCTGCAATATATTCAAAATTTTCATATAACGGATTTTCGCTGTCATTCATGAGCATCCACGAGGCAAGTAATGCACCCCCCCTGCTTGTTATTGGGATTGCTCTTTTAAATTTCTTTATATCCGCAACTGTGCTTTTTGTTATTCCGGCATGTATCGTCGCGAAACTTATGCCGTCTTTTAAATTTTTTTCAATAACATTTAATATATAATCAGCATCCATATTTCTCTTTCTTTCAATGTATGCCTGATATACCGGAACAGTTCCTACGGGCACATCAAACGAATTGAGAAATTTTCTTCTTACCTCATCAAAATTTGATATACTTAAATCCATCAAAGTGTCTGCCCCGTATTTTACCGCTATTTTGCCTTTCTTTAACTCCTCTTTAATATTGCTCCCTTCTCCAATGCCCACATTCGCATTAATTTTTGTCAGCATGCCTTCTCCAAGTCCTAAAATTTCTTCATCATTTAAATTTTTCAGCACAACAATCCTGCCTTCCCTCACACCTTTTTCAAATTTTTCCTTCGTGATAATTCCTTCTTTGATTTCTTTTATTTTTTCCAAATTCATTTTAGTTCGGTATTAATAATTAATAAATTATTCAAAAAATTACATATAAAAATTACATAAAAATCATGCATAAAGATAATACATAAAAATCATGCATAAAGATAATACATAAAAATCATGCATAAAGATAATACATAAAAATCATGCATAAAGATAATACATAAAAATCATGCATAAAGATAATACATAAAAATCATGCATAAAGATAATACATAAAAATCATGCATAAAGATAATACATAAAAATCATGCATAAAAATAAACATGAAATCGTGAACATAAAATACGCATCAGCAAATTTAAAAAATGAAATACGCATCAGCAAATTTAAAAAGGATATTTATAGTAGAATTTGAGCATAATGACAATTTACTTGAACAACTTACGGCACTCGTTAAGAAAGAAAATATAAGAAGCGGAGTAATTCTTCTTTTGGGAGGGATGAAAGAGGCAGGTATCGTAGCAGGTCCGGAAAAAATTTCGGTTCCGCCAGTTCCGATATGGAAAAATTTTGATGACGGAAGGGAAATTTTGGGCTTTGGAACAATATTCAGAAAGGAAAACGAACCGAAAATTCATATTCATGCCGTGTTTGGAAGAGAAGATAAAGTCCTTATGGGATGTGTCAGAAAAAATGCTGGTGTTTATCTGCTCGTTGAATGTGTCCTGTTTGAATTTGACACAAAATC
>Ga0210032_1001348_pt1 | contig 13768 bp, 8 predicted proteins | sample CryGeyCG2114_250_2_FD_185458 | JGI IMG/M metagenome (GOLD analysis project Ga0210032, IMG submission 185458) | Groundwater microbial communities from aquifer - Crystal Geyser CG13_big_fil_rev_8/21/14_2.50 (SPAdes) (version 2) | ecosystem: Environmental > Aquatic > Deep subsurface > Groundwater ... | reverse complement strand
GTTAAGTTTAGGAAAGGCTTGTCTGCCTGACTTTCCGATCCCAGCAGGCATCACCGTAGAAGAATATTTTATTAAAGTTTCTACAGAAGGATTGGAAAAAAGACTCCAGGTTTTGTTAGATGAGTCCAGTTTGGAATACCCCGAAAAACGCAAAGTTTACGATGAAAGACTGAAAACCGAGATTGACGTTATTCTACAAATGGGATTCCCAGGTTACTTTCTGATTGTGGCTGACTTTATCCAATGGTCTAAGGACAATGGTATTCCCGTTGGGCCAGGAAGGGGCTCTGGTGCAGGCTCCTTGGTCGCCTATGCTTTAAAAATCACTGATCTTGACCCTCTGGCTTATGATCTTCTCTTTGAGCGCTTTCTTAATCCAGAACGTGTATCAATGCCTGATTTTGATATCGACTTTTGTATGGATGGACGCGATCGTGTGATTGATTATGTCGCAGAAAAATATGGTCGAGATGCAGTTTCGCAAATCATCACCTTTGGTACCATGGCTGCAAAAGCTGTGATCAGAGATGTTGGAAGGGTATTGGGTAAACCCTATGGTTTTTGTGATCGCCTGTCTAAAATGATTCCTCTTGATCTAAAAATGACCCTGAATAAAGCCTATGAGCAAGAAGAGCTCATTCGTGAAGCCTATGAAAAAGATGAAGAGGTCAGAGAGGTTTGGGATCTCTCTCTGAAATTAGAGGGCATAACGCGAAACGCAGGAAAACATGCTGGTGGCGTCGTTATCGCACCCACCAAATTAACGGACTTTACCCCAATATATTGTGATGAAACTGGTTCTAATCTTGTTGCCCAGTTTGACAAAGATGATGTGGAAGCCGCTGGTTTAGTTAAGTTTGACTTTTTGGGTTTAAGAACGCTCACCATTATTGACTGGGCTTTGAAAACTATCAATGCCCAACGCAAACTCGATAATCTAGAACCTATTGATATCAGTAAAATTTCACTAGAAGATGAGCTCACTTATCACTTATTGCAACAGGGGAATACCACCTCGGTGTTCCAGTTGGAATCTGGCGGCATGAAAAAGCTTATCAAACAGTTAAAGCCTTCTACTTTCGAAGATATTGTGGCATTGGTGGCTTTGTACCGACCAGGGCCTCTTGGTGCAGGGATGGACCAAGATTTCGTGAATCGTAAACACGGAATTGAGAAAGTAGAATACCCTCATGAAAGCCTAGAGGAAATTCTAAAGCCCACTTATGGCACCATTTTATATCAAGAGCAAGTGATGCAGATTGCTCAGGTTTTAGCAGGATATTCTTTGGGCGGCGCAGATATTTTGCGTCGAGCCATGGGTAAGAAAAAAGCGGAGGTGATGGAACAACAAAAGCGCATTTTCATTGATGGCGCTTCCGCAAAAGGAATTCCTGAAGAACAATCGGGTCATATTTTTTCTGTGATTGAAAAATTTGCTGATTATGGTTTTAATAAATCACATTCAGCCGCTTACGCTTTGGTTTCTTATCAGACTGCATGGTTGAAATGCCATTATCCAGCTGCCTTTATTGCAGCGGTCATGTCCGCTGACATGGACAACACCGATAAAGTCGTGACCTATGTTGAGGATGCGAGAGAGCAAGGGTTAAAATTGACTCCACCCGATATAAACCATGGGCAGTACCAATTTACCATTCAGGGTAGCGATACCATCATTTATGGCATTGGCGCAATCAAAGGTGTGGGGCAGGGCGCGATTGAAAGTATTGTGATGGAAAGAGAAGCCAATGGCCCTTATCAGGATTTATATGATTTTTGTGTCAGAATTGATCTTAAAAAAGCGAATCGTCGAGTCTTAGAGGCGTTAATTAAGGCGGGAGCTTTGGATAATTTTAATCTTCATCGAGCCAACTTAATGGCCAATTTGGAAGATGCGATTAAATCTGCCGAACAGGTAGGTAGAGATCGACTCGCAGGGCAAAATGATTTATTTGGTGGAGCTGTTACCCCACAAGCAAGTAATAAAATGACTAAATCTGTGAGAAGTTGGCCTGAAAACACTCAGCTTCAACATGAAAAAGATGTATTAGGTTTGTTTTTGAGTGGACATCCCTTTGATAAATATCAACGAGAACTTCGCCAAATTACCGGGAATAAAATTAGAGATCTCCAAGCAAATCGCAGAGGCCAGACTTCCACCATAGCTGGGTTGATTATTGGCATGCGTATTATTACCACCAAGTCTGGTGCTAGAATAGCCATTGCAACCTTAGACGATAAAACAGGTCGTATTGATTTGGCTATTTATCAAGATATCTATGATGAATGTTCGAGCATATTGGCCAAAGACAATGTTATTATTGCTGAAGGAGAAATTAGTGTTGATCATTTCTCTGATGGTCTTAAAATGAAAGCCAAAACTCTGTATGATGTGACCCAGATCCGTGAAAAAAGATTGCGTTGTCTTCAAATAGATTTAAAGCAAAGCCACTTAGACTCAAAATTTAGTGACTTACTGATGAAGCATTTGTCCCCTTTTAAAGGGGGAACAACTCCGATCTCTATCCAATTTAAAGCATCGGGCGCTGAAGCTATGATAGACTTAGGGGCTGAATGGAAAGTCTCTCCCAGCGATGAGTTAATTTATCGTTTAGAAGATATTGTTGGTGATGGTAATGTCCATTGTGTTTATACTTAAGATGGTTGTTATCCACCTAAAGTTATCCACCTAAAGTTAGCCACAACTCTTTAGCCACAACTCTTTAACCATAACTCTTTAACCATAACTCTTTAACCATAACTTTTTAACCATAATAATATAGGATCATTCGATATGAAGTTAAACTTCCTCGAATTTGAACAACCCATTGCGGAACTTGAAGCGCAAATAGAAGAATTGAAACATGTCGGTAATGATAGTGATATCAATATCAGTGAAGAAATCGCTAAACTCAAAGAAAAAAGTGTTGAGTTAACTGCCAAGATTTTTTCTAATCTTGGCGCTTGGGAAATTGCTCAGCTTTCAAGACATCCACAACGTCCTTATACCCAAGATTATATCGACTCTATTTTTACTGATTATGACGAACAATGTGGCGATAGAGCTTATGCCAATGACTTTGCTCTAATTGGTGGTACGGCGAGATTAAATGGTGAACCTGTGATGGTGATAGGCCACCAAAAAGGACGGGCTACCAAAGAAAAGGTCAAAAGAAACTTTGGTATGCCAAGGCCAGAGGGTTATCGTAAAGCCTTACGTTTAATGGAAATGGCAGAAAAATTTAAAATGCCTGTTATCACCTTTATTGATACGCCGGGGGCTTATCCAGGGGTAGGGGCAGAGGAGCGCGGTCAAAGTGAAGCCATTGCCCATAATTTAAAAGTGATGGCAGGACTTAGAGTGCCTGTTGTCTGTAATGTTATCGGTGAGGGTGGTTCTGGTGGTGCTTTAGCCATTGGTGTGGGTGATCGTGTGAACATGTTACAGTTTAGTATCTACTCGGTTATCTCTCCAGAAGGCTGTGCCTCTATTTTATGGAAAAGTGCAGATAAAGCTAAAGATGCAGCGGAAGCGATGGGGATTACTTCGCATCGTTTGCGCAGTTTAAGATTAATTGATTCTGTGATTGAAGAACCATTGGGTGGCGCTCATCGTAATATTCCAGCGATGGCACAAACTATGAAATCTCAATTATTAGCGGATCTCAAAGAATTAAAATCATTTAATATTGATAACCTTCTGAATAATCGCTATCAACGTTTGATGAATTATTCGTCATTACGTACTTAAGTGACACCAGCACTCCATGTTTGAGCACGAGCCTCTGAACAGATCATTGAGTTTAGAAAAAAAACTACTTGGAATTGTTTCAACAGAACTTACTCAAACATTGCTGCAAAAACCGCTGTCTTTATCACAACAACAGTCAATTTGGGTGGGATTTTCAGGCGGAATGGATTCAACTGTTCTGCTGTTTCTACTGCACAGAGTCATTGAGAAAATGAATCAATCTAATCCTCATCGATTGGTTCTAAAGGCGCTGCATATTCATCATGGAATATCGGAATATGCCGATAACTGGGTCGATTTTTGTCAGTCTATGTGTCAAAATTTGCAGATAGACTGCCAAGTTCGTTACACCAGAGATTTATGCCCTAATTTAGTGATTCAATCTGAAGAAGAGGCAAGAAATGCGCGATATCAAATTTTTCAACAATCCATTGCTCCTGACAATGTGCTTTGTTTAGCTCATCATCAAACGGATCAAGCAGAAACTTTATTATTTCGATTATTTAGAGGTGGTGGATTGCATGGAATTTCTGCAATTCCCAAGCGACGAGATTTTCATCAAGCGGTGATATTGAGACCATTGCTGGGTATTTCAAGGGAAAATCTTCAACTCTATGCACATCAACAGAACTTGAAATGGATAGAAGATCCTAGCAATCACTCGATTCTATATGCCAGAAATTACATACGGCATGAATTACTCCCTAAAATTGAGAAGCGTTGGCCTAAACTACAGCAAAAGTTATCTGACAGTATTGGTTTGTTTCAGCAGCAAGCCAAACTTTTAGATGAATTAGCAGAGATTGATTATCAAGCTATTTCAACCCATGAGGGCTTTGTTACTTTAGAAAAATTTCGAGGACTATCCGTGCAGAGACAACATAACTTTCTGGCTTGGTGGTTGCGTATCCATGGTTTACAAGTCCCGTCTCAAAAACGAATTCAAAGTTTTGCTGATTCCTTGAACCAATGTTCTTTAGATCGTCAATTTGAACAAAAAATTGAAAACTACAAAATGTTGCAATGGAAAAATACAGTGTTTTTGATAGCAGAAGATTTTTTTAAACAAGATGCTGCCATCTTCACAGATGTTTTTTGGCAATGGTTAGAAAGTGATTATTTAAAGGAGGAAAATCCCTTCGTTCTTGATCTCAATTCACATTGTCAGATTATAGTAAAAAGACAACTAGGAAAAGGGATTAACTCGCAATATTTAAAACAAAGTAAAATTCAGTGGGGCGTACCACAAAATAGTTTTTATTTAGCTGGGCATCAGCATTCAAAAAAAATCAAACATATTTTTCAAGAGCATCAGATACCAAGTTGGTTGAGAGCAAATTGGCCTGCACTAATCTATCAAGGGGAGTTGGTCGCTTTGATGGGGGTGGGATGTCATCAATCAAAAGAAGCTGATCAAAATGAGCTAGGACTGGCTTTTAAAATTGTGTTTAATTTAAATCAATTCAGGAAATTTGAAAGAAGTGATCAGGGATTCGAACTCTGATTGAGGCATGGGTTTTCCAAAGAGATATCCTTGGCCATAGGTATAACCAATTTCCATGAGCTTTCTAAGTTGGCTTGTTGTTTCAATACCTTCTGCGACAGTTTTGAGTTGTAAATTATCACAAAGCATTTTTATACTACGCACAATGGCTTCACTTTCTGTGCGTAGATTAATCGTGTTAACAAAGGTACGATCAAGCTTCAGAACATCAAATGGAAAATTATACAGATAACTTAAAGAAGAATATCCCGTTCCAAAATCATCTAAATAAATTTTTGTTCCAAAAGACTTTAATCCAAAAATTAAAGCTTTAGCTGTTTCAAAATTATGCATTAAAACAGTTTCTGTGATCTCTAAATTGAGTTTTGAACCTTCAATTTGATGAGTTTTTAAAAGCTCATCAATGTTAACAATGAGATCACCTTTGGAAATTTGTTTGGGAGATATGTTGATACTGATACTGATATCTTTTAATAAAGGTTTATTTTTCCACTCAGTTAAGATTTTACAGGCCATATTTAAAACATCTGCACCTATAGGCACGATAAGCCCTGTTTCTTCGGCTATTGGAATAAAGTCATCAGGAGCAATTAAACCCTGTTCAGGGTGATTCCAACGCACGAGTCCTTCTGCGCCAATAATTTTTTGAGTCGTGAGATCGATAATGGGTTGATAATATAAAGCAAGTTGTTTCGTTTCTACTGCAAATCGTAAATCTTGTTCAAGACGTAGTCGGTTGAGTACCAACTCATGCATAGATTGATCAAAGAAGCAAAATCTTGCTTTACCGAGTTCTTTAGCTCTATACATGGCAGCGTCTGCATCTCGCATAATCTGTGCTGGGCTTTGATCATGTGCGTTGGATAATCTAATACCAATACTGACTGAAGTATTAATGCTTTGTTCATCAAGTTGAATAATTTTATCCAATTCATGGAGTATTCTTTGGGCAACAGCGAGTGCAAATTCTTTATCAGGGATTTCGTCCAATAGAATACAAAATTCATCACCACCCAAGCGGGAAACTGTATCTCCAGGTCTCACGCAATTGAGTAAGCGATGGGAAATTTCTTGTAATAATCGATCGCCTATATGGTGACCAAGGCTGTCATTAATTAGTTTGAAACGATCTAGATCGAGAAATAATACGGCAAATGGGGATTGGTTACTGCGTTTAATTCTGTTGAGCGCGTGGGTCAATCTGTCGTGAAAAAGTGCTCTATTGGAGAGGCCTGTTAAAGTGTCATGGAGCGCATCATGAGCCAGTTTTTTTTCTATCAGCATTCGTTCTTTGATATTCATTCTCAATTTTTCATTGGTTCTTTGAATTTCTTGTGTTCGAGCTTCTACTCTTTGTTCTAATTCGTCATTTATTAACTTGAGTTTTTGGTGTGTTTCTAGAATATCATGTGCATCTTTTCTGCGCAAAATGGCTGTTGCTATATGTTGTCCCACATAAGTGAGCAAATGTTTTTCTTTATCACTAAATGTATGTTCTGCTTGGTAAGTTTGAACAGCCAGAACACCAAAAGTATCATTATCTGTTTTTAATGGGACACCTATCCATGATTCTGGCACTCTGCCTCGTCCAGGGAAGCCTTCTAGTGAGTGTTTCTTAGAGTAGGAATAAGGCTCTCCAGAGATTAATACTCTTTCAGTTAATCCTTGAACTTTGGTATGGCGATCGAAAGCTCTTGAAAGTCCTATTTCGCCTTTAGAGTCATGATAATACGGAAAATTAATTTGATCTTCGTTGGCGTTCAATAAAGCGATAAATAAATTTTCGGCATACATGAGTTCTTGGATGGTCAAATGAATATGATGCAAAAATTCTGAGAGTTTATTTGTGGTGTTGGTAAGTTCGGTAATTTTATAAAGTGCCTTTTGCAGTTTTTCGGTTCGGGTTCTTTCCGTTATTTCTGCTTGTAATTCAATATTAGCTTTTTCCAATTGAGCTGTTCTGGCTAAAATGTTTTTTTCGAGATTGGCATTCATTTCTTGTAATGCTTTCTCAAATTGTTTTCTCTCTAAGACTAGTGCAATTTGTTGGCTTACAAATTGTAAAATTTCTTCATCTTTACGTTGGTAGTAAATATTATCATCATAACTTTGGATAACTAATGCACCCACAATTTGTTTTTTAGATATTAATGGCACGCCTAACCAGTCAACAGATCTTGAACCTAATTGTTCAAAATATCCTTGTTGTTGCATTTCTAATAAACGCGCGGCATCAGCATGTAACATTTTTCCATAGTTAAGAATATAGCCAGTACCTGTTTTCCAGAGTGTATCGACAGGCAGAGAGGATAGAGTTTCGAGATTAATCTTGTCAACAGAGTCTACAAAATAAACAAATTCCACCAACTGTTCATTTTTTTTGTAGAGTGCAATAAAAAAGTTTTCTGCATACATTAATTCCCCTACAATTTTATGGATCGCCGAATAAAACTCTTCTAGAGAGTCTGTTTCAGTGGCTACCTGGGTGATCTGAAAAAGTGCCGATTGAATTAATTGCGCTTCGGATAACTTCAGCGTTAACGCTTTCTCAGATTCAAATGGGATGGTTAGGTTCATGTTTTTAGTCTATTTTTTAACGGTCTGATTCATGATATTACAAAACGTAGTTTTTCAGCATTTAGCTAACTTCAATAAATGCCTTAATAGTATCGGCTTGTTTCAATCCATCTTCATAACCTTTTTGAATTAAAACTTGGGTAAATGAAGATTCGAAAAGGAGATAGCTTAATATATTGCCACCATGATTGGCACAGATTCCCATGCGATTTAGAAAAAACTTCAATAATTTGGGTAAACTACAAAAATGTTCGCCAGCGATTTCATCAATATCAAACTCTGGTGCGATAAGCAAGGAGTTGATTGGTTTCAGGTAGCTTTTGTTGCGTTTAAGTCTCCCACTGGGTATGGTTTCGAGGGTTTCATTGATTCGATTTAAACGTTCTAAATCACTGGCGAGAGAATCAGTGAAGATACTATCCATCAGATTACCAGCAATTTCTGCCATTGTCGGATAGTTAATATTGGCATGATGCAGCTGTTTATGTTTAATGGGATCTGTGGATATGATTAACAATTTCTCTGCGCCAAGATGTAGTGCTGGACTGAGAGGGGATAAACATCCAACGCTACCATCGCCATAATAATCCCGATTGATTTTTACCGCTGGAAAAACCATTGGAATAGCTGAAGATGCCATCAAATGATTAATGTGCAGATTATGGCGCTCACCTCGTCGTTTATGTCGAGTCCAGTTTTGAACATTTTCTTCAGACTGGTAAAAGCTAACAGACATTCGTTGTTGGTAAGAATAAGCAGTAATGCTTAAACCATCGAGTGTGCCGTTATGAATATTTTGTTGGATGTTATCGAACTGAACTGTGTTTGTCAGCAATTTTTTTAAAGGAGAATTCATCAACAAGGATAGGGGCCTGGGTGATTGATGAGGAGAGCGTAAAAATTCAGATGCCCAGCGTAATGTATTTGCCATCAGTCCAGCCCAACCCACAAGGTAGATATGATGAGCATGAAAATGTGACCAAACATTTTCCAATTGTCTCATACCCACACGGTATCGATTGGCATAACAGGCTAAAACAGTGGCATTGATGGCGCCAGCAGAAGATCCTGAGATTACCTGAAAAGGAAAAGGGTGGTCTTGAGGCGTCAATTCAATAATGGCTTTGAGAACACCCACCTGATAGGCTGCTTTGGCTCCTCCTCCCGTGAGAACGAGACCTATCTTACTTCGGTTAGTTTCTTTGTCAAACCAAGCCATTCAATCCGCTCCAAAAACTCATTCGTGCTATTGAGAGTTTTTCAATTTTAGCTATTTTCTTAAATACCAACGATTTCTCAGGGCATTTAATACTTTATTGGGGTATGTATTATTGCCCAATGATCCGTTATAACTTGCCAATGCTGCATTGACTTCTAGGTGATGTCTTTTTAAGTATAGACTTAAAATGGTGCAGCCATAATGTAAATTAGTATCTATATCAAACAAGTTATCTTTGGGATGTCCTATTTCATTGACCCAGAAAGGCATGACTTGCATGAGTCCTCTCGCGCCAGATTTTGAAATGGCATAATGATCAAAACCACTTTCAATATCAATAACGGCTAAAACCAGCTGGGGATCAAGACCTGCTATTTTGGCTTCACGGTGAATGACCTTTAATAATGTCATCCTCTCTACTAAAGGGATATAACTAGCTCGACGCGCTAAGCGATTGGACATATCAAAAAGCCATACCTTCGCATCAAATTTATCCACAAAGCCAGAGTTAGATTCAATGGCTTTCTTTAGTAGACGAGTAAATTCTGGATCTGGAGTTTTATTAGCGGAAAGGGCAAATAGCGGTTGCTGAATGCCCAAATACAAGATAAAAATGAATAAATAGAGCCTCAAAGTGAACTCGCGTTATTTGTGCTGAATTTTATTTTGGATAAATGCAACGACCTCTTGTAATGAGACTTGGCTGGATTCTGGATCCACTCTTCCTTTGTATTCTAACGTGTTATTATCAAGTCCTCTTTCACTCACAACGATGCGATGGGGGATACCTAAAAGCTCCATATCGTTAAACATAACACCTGCACGTTCTTTTCTATCATCTAAAATAACTTCAATACCAAGTGCTTTCATCTCCTGATAAAGTTTCTCACAGGTTTCTTCAACACGAGGGGATTTATGCAAGTTTATGGGCACAATGGCTAACTGAAATGGAGCCATACCTTCAGGCCAAATAATGCCATTGGCATCGTTGTTTTGTTCAATAGCCGCAGCGATGATTCTTGAAACCCCTATGCCATAACAGCCCATGGTGACAGTTTGAGATTTGCCATTTTCATCTAAAACGACGGCTTTCATGGATTTACTATAAGTGGTTCCTAATTGAAAAATGTGACCGACTTCTATACCACGTTTTATTTCTAACAAACCTTGTCCATCTGGACTTGGATCGCCTGCCACAACTTGGCGTAAATCAACGACATTTCCTAGAGGGCAATCTCTTTCCCAATTCACGCCAGTCAGATGGTAGCCATCAGTATTGGCACCACAGACAAAATCAGACATAACGGCTGCAGAACGATCGACATAAACAGGGATATTTAAATTCACTGGTCCAATTGATCCCGGGCCACAGTTGATTGCTTGGCGAATATCCTCCTCAGAAGCCATTGTCATGGGGGAGAATACATGGGGCAGATGAGAGACTTTAATTTCATTCAGTTCATGGTGGCCTGGTAATACTAATGCTACTAATCCGTTGATTTGATTATTGTCATCAGCAGCATATACCACCAGCGTTTTGGCAATTTGTTGTTGCTCGACTTTAAGTAAATTGGCCACATCTTCAATACTGTGTGCATTAGGGGTAGAGATTTTTTGTAGGGATTGACTGGGTTGAGCTCTCTCGTGGCTTGGTGCTAAAGCCTCTGCTTTCTCAATGTTAGCTGCATAATCGCTAGAATCACTGAATGCAATGGCGTCTTCTCCAGACTCTGCCAATACATGAAACTCATGAGAACAACTTCCACCAATGGAGCCAGTATCTGCGATGACGGGACGATAGTGCAATCCTAAGCGTTCAAAAATATTACAATAGGCTTTGAACATGATGTGGTAAGTTTGTTGTAGGGAAGCTTCGGTGATATGAAATGAATAGGCATCCTTCATTAAAAATTCTCTGGCTCTCATCACACCAAATCTGGGGCGAGTTTCGTCTCTGAATTTACTTTGTATTTGAAAAAGGGTGATAGGTAGTTGTTTATAACTGCGCAACTCACCGCGAATCAAATCCGTAATAATTTCTTCATGCGTAGGACCTAGACAAAATGAGCGCTGGTGTCGGTCTTGAATTCTTAACAATTCATCACCAAATTTGCCCCATCGTCCTGACTCTTCCCATAACTCAGCCGGTTGCACAAAGGGCATTAAGCATTCAATCGCGCCAGCTTTTTCCATTTCATCTCTAACAATCGCTTCTACTTTTTTGAGGACTTTAAGTCCTGAAGGTAACCAGTTATATAAACCAGATGCTAATTTACGGATTAAACCTGCGCGCAACATGAGTTTATGACTAATAATTTCAGCGTCACTAGGGTCGTCTCTGAGCGTTGCAAGCAAATATTGACTGGTTCGCATGTAATATATCCTGTTTAAAAAAACTGTTGTAAAAGAGAGCTAATCAATTCGTTTCTGCTACCCCAGAAGTTGTTCTTTTGGGTTTAAATCCTACTGAGATATGCATTTTTGAGCTATCAGGGATATAAAAACTAATTGATTCATTATGATGGCATAAAATTCAAGTATAATTATACCCAGTTCAAGGGGTACTTGTGAATCAAACCCTTGAAATTATTAGCATTGGCCCCATTTTAGAGCGGATGTTTTGTTTTTAACACTTAATTTATCAGATAACAGCCTTTTTTTTGCAGGAAAAGCGAGCGTTTTATGCCTATTTATGAATATCAATGTAAAAATTGTGGCCATGCACTAGAAAAACTTCAAAAAGTGAATGATGCCCCCTTAACAGACTGTCCCAGTTGCCAGCAAGCCGATTTGGTTAAGTTAGTTTCAGCCGCAGGTTTCAAATTAAAAGGTACTGGTTGGTATGAAACCGATTTTAAAGGAGACAAAAATGTGAACACCAGTAAACCAGCCAATCCTGTTGGCTCAAGCTCGGAGGTTAAAGCTGAGGCAACATCAGAGAAAAAATCTTCTGATGTTGATAAATCAGCCACCGCTTAAAAATCCAACAAAACATCGGAATCGTCTCATGTAACAGCATTCAGCCCGGTAAAAAGTCTCAATCAGGTTAAAATAATCAAAGATTGATACTTTTTAGATTGAGTAAAAGGTCACGAGTAATTCTCTTATTCGTGACCTTTTTCGTTTTTAGGGAAGGACTTTTAGAAGAGGCATTGAAACTATGTTCACTCAAATAAAAAAATTGTAACCTTTTGGCAAACCTCTCGCTATAAGTGAGTGTCATTTCAAATAACCGGAGTCATTTATGAAAAAAATAAAAGTGTTAGCTTGTGCTGGATTGGTTGCCTCATTATTTTTCTCTCAACAAACTATGGCCGTTAACATGGCCAATGCGGGATGGTATCTCCATCTAGATGTACAAAAAGTTAGAAACAGTGATATCTCTAAAATTGTGGACAAGCATGATGGGGATGTCCAGGATTTTCTAGATAAGGTGCTTGGACATGAGATGAATCAACAAATGAAACAGTTGACCGTTTATGGGGAAAAGCAGGAAAACAAAGATATTACGGTTCTAATTCAAGGTGGTTTTACAAATTCAGCGAAGCAAGTATTCTTCAGTAATGTGCAAAAAGCCAAAGACTACAGTGCAACCAAGCTAGCAGGGCAGTTAGTTCATCAATGGTTGTTTGATGGCATGGTATATTCAAATAACAAGGACAATTATGCAGTTGTAGATGAAAACAACTATCAAAAGAATGGAGAAGACCACGACAAGGAAGTGGCAAGCATTAAGATGGGTAAGAATGATAAACCTATTCGCCTTTATGCAACGGAGATAGATAAAAGCTTGGTGGTTATTTCAACTGACATTGATGAAGTTAAAAGTTGGATAAAAGGTGTTTATAGTGAAAAGCAACTCAAGCGAGAAGGTGTATTGACTGTTGTGGTTAATTTAGATAAAGCAATGGCTCATGGCGCCATTGATTTTGACAAAAATAATATGGATATGGGATTTGATTCCAATATCATGAAAAAAGTGAATCAACTATCCTTTAGCGTTGCTGAGTTAAAAGATAGCATGCATGTTGAAGTGGGCATGGTCACCAAGGATGAAAAAGTTGCTCAACAGGTGAAGAATATAGTGAATGGTTTATTAGCCTTGAAATCATTGTCTGAGGATAATCTGGATGATGAGGTCAAACCATTTTTAGATGGCTTAAATGTGAATATTGATGGTGTGAATGTGCTATTAACTTCTGATATTAGCATAAGCGATGTTAATAAAATGCTCGATTAGATAAAAGCTGATCATTCATGACTGAATTACAGCTGATTAATTCTGCAAAAAATGGAGATACCAACTGCTTTAGTCAGTTGGTATCTTTATATCAGAAAAAACTATATCGTTTTTTACTCGGTCATTGTCAAAACCAGCAGGATGCAGAAGATGCTCTGCAAGAAGCATTTATTCATGCATTTAAATATATAAAAACTTATGATGTACAATGGAAATTTAGTACTTGGTTATTTACCCTTGCTAGTCGAATTCTTAGTGCTAAACAAAGGAAATTCTCAAACCACCACACTCCAGACAATATGGATGAATTTGTTGGGCATCACGCAACATTACTCCATATACCGGATAACAACCTCTGGAAAATCATCCGCAATAAAGTTTCAGCAGAAATATTTGATGTTTTATGGTTTTTTTATGCAGAAGATCTGACATTAGCAGAAGTTGCTGTCATACTGGACAGAAGTGAAAGTTGGATAA
>Ga0210032_1001337_pt1 | contig 13857 bp, 13 predicted proteins | sample CryGeyCG2114_250_2_FD_185458 | JGI IMG/M metagenome (GOLD analysis project Ga0210032, IMG submission 185458) | Groundwater microbial communities from aquifer - Crystal Geyser CG13_big_fil_rev_8/21/14_2.50 (SPAdes) (version 2) | ecosystem: Environmental > Aquatic > Deep subsurface > Groundwater ... | reverse complement strand
AACGGTTTGCAGAAGCCGTCGCAGGTCATGGTGGACAAGGCAATGACCGTGAAGCGAGACCAGCCAGGGCAAGCGTTTGGACGCATTGATGCGGATGCAATGGTTGAGGTTGAGCGCTGTTTGACGGGGCGGATTCAACTCTGAAGTGCAACTTTTGTAAGCGGCGGATTCAAGTCTGAAGTGCAACGGCGTTATGACGAGAGTGTAGCTGTTTCATAAAGACCTCATGCGGTGTTTTGAAGCCGAGGCATTTTCGCGGACGGTGGTTGAGATGGTGCATAGCCAGTTTGATGTCGTTCAGCGTGATGGATTCGAAGGCCATTTTCTTTGGGAAGAACTGACGGATGAGGCCATTCATGTTTTCGTTGGCGCCGCGCTCCCATGAGGCGTAGGGATGAGCAAAGAAGAAGTCGGCACCGAGTTGTTTGGCGATCCGTTCATGCTGAGCGAACTCCTTCCCGTTGTCGGTTGTCAGCGTGTGAACGCAGGCTGCAAAAGGCGTCAGCAGGGAGATCATGGCATCTGATACTGCCTGCGCCGTCTTCTTCGGCACATGGGCAATCAGGGAATAGCGAGGAGTGCGTTCATTGAGCGTGACGAGCGCCTGCTGTTGTCCAGCGCCAATCACCAGATCACCCTCCCAATCGCCGAAGCGGCCACGTTCAGTTACGACGGCTGGGCGCAGATCGATGGACACCTGATTGGGAATCGTACCGCGTCGTTCGCGACCGCCATAACGTTTCCGGCGCGCCTTTTGACAGCGCAACGCGCGATGCAGCGTGCCCCCGGCGCGCTTGTCGGCATAGATGTGCTGATAGATGGCCTCGTGGCTGACGGTGGGTTGTCCATTGACTTTGAGGTGGCCGGAGATTTGTTCCGGACTCCAGGTCTCGGCAAGTTTGAGGTCGACCACGACCCAGGTCTCGGCAGCAACGCGCGGGCTGTTCTCAGCAGCACGGATGCGAGCCTGTGAGAGCGCATGGGCTTGTTTTGGACGATAGCCGCGCGCCCCACGGTTGCGCGTCATCTCCCGGCTGATGGTCGATTTATGGCGATCCATCAATCGGGCAATCTCGCTTTTGTCATGTCCCGCTTTGGCAAGAATGGCAATCTGATACCGTTCGTCTTGGGTGAGGTGTGTGTATTTCATTCTGGGCAACTTTGACTTGGCGGTCGAGGGGCTCGGATGCTCTCACATCTCGCCCACCCAACCCGTTAATCAGAGTTGCACTTCGAATTTGAATCCGCGAACTGGGATATCGCCAAAGGTAACTGGAAATAATTCAAGGGCCAGGTTCAATCGCAGTGGGGCAAGCTGACCGACGATCAATTCGACGTGATTGCCGGCAAGCGTGAAGAACTGTTGGGCAAGATTCAGGAAAGCCATGGCATCGGCAAGGATGAAGCCGAACAGCAAATCAAAGACTTTGAAGCGCTAACGAAACATTGAACCCGCTTCCTCTCAAGCGCGGCTCCGGCCGCGTATCACCCTTGCAAGGACCGCAAGCTTGACTGTTCTTCTGGTTCCATCGCTGGCTCTGCCGGCATGCCGTTGCCCACGTTGCGGCGACACGGTGTTCCGTGTGCCGCGACGCGGTTTTGACTTGTTCTTCAGCCACTTCATCCTGGTTTACCGCTATCACTGCGGTTCCCCGGTCTGCAGTTGGGAAGGAAATTTGCGGGTACAGCCAGAAAAACTGCCCTGACCTGATGCGACGAGGGCCACTGCGATGAACGACATCCCGACCACCATCCTGCTCGTCGAAGACGACGTAGCCGATGCCAGGCTAATCCAGGAAGCGCTGACTGGGGCTGGCGGTAGCCGGTTTCATATCGAATGGGTAACACGGCTGTCCGAAGCGCTGGAACGATTGCGCAAGGAAGAGATCGAGGTCATTTTGCTCGACCTGACCTTGCCCGATGCCCAAGGCCTGGAGGTATTCGACCGGGTATTCGAGGCGGCGCCGAATGCGCTGATCATGGTGCTCAGCGCGGCGAACGATGAGGCCATCGCGAACCAGGCCGTGCAGCGCGGCGCGCATGACTATCTGGTCAAAAACCATCTCGATGCGCACTGGTTGCCGCGCGCGCTGCGTTACCTGATCGAGCGCCAGGCAATCCGCGATGCGCTGCGCATCAGCGAAGCGCGCTTCCGCGCGATGGGCGATGCCTCTCCGCTGGGACTCTTCGTCTCCGATGCACAGGGCAGTTGCGTCTATACCAACGCGGCGTATCACACCATCTCGGGACTGAGCTTCGAGCAGGCACTGGGTACCAACTGGAGCATGGCGATCCACCCGGAGGACCGCGAGCGTGTCCTCGCCGAGTGGCGTATCGCCGCGCGGGATCAGGGGCCATTCCAGACCGAGTTCCGTTTCTTGCGGGGCGACGACAGTGTCATCTGGACACGCGTCAACAGCGCCGCCATGCGCGGTGGCACGAAGTCGTTCGGTCTAGTGCAGACGGTGGAGGACATCAGCGAGCGCAAGAAGACGGAGTCCGTGCTGCGTACGGCGGAAGAAGCGATATTCGAGGAAAAGGAACGCGCCCAGGTCACTCTCAACTCCATCGGCGACGCCGTGCTGAGCACCGATCTCCAGGGCAACGTGACCTATCTGAACCGGGTGGCGGAAGCGATGACCGGCTGGTCGCGCCAATCCGCTTTGGGGCGGCCACTGGCCGAAGTGTTCAATATCATCGACGGCAATACCCGCGCGGTTGCGGAAAACCCGGCGCAGCGAGCCATCAGGGAGGATCAGACCGTCGGCTTGGCGGCTGATTGCGTGCTGATTCGCCGCGACGGTTTCGAGTCCGCCATCGAAGATTCCGCGGCGCCGATACATAACCGGGAAGGCCGCGTCATCGGCGCAGTGCTGGTGTTCCGCGACGTCAGCGAATCACGCGCGGTGGCGCAGCGCATGGCGCATCTGGCGCAACATGACTTTCTTACCGGCTTGCCGAATCGGGTGCTGCTGACGGAACGTTGCGCGCAGGCGATTGGCCAGGCCAACCGGCACCATAAACAAGTCGGACTGCTGTTTCTGGATCTGGATTTCTTCAAGCGCATCAACGATTCGCTCGGGCACGCCATTGGCGACCAACTGCTTCAGTCGGTGGCCGACCGTCTGGTTGCGGCGGTGCGAGCGACCGACACGGTATGCCGCCAGGGCGGCGACGAGTTCGTCATTCTGCTGGCGGAAATCGAACAGCCGCTAGATGCGACTTACGTGGCGGAAAAACTGCTCGCCGCCTTCGCCTCGCCACATCTGATCAACGGGCATGAGCTCCATGTCAGCCTCAGCATCGGCATCAGCCTCTATCCGGATGACGGCAACGATGTGGACACCGTGATACAGAACGCAGACACCGCGATGTTTCATGCCAAAGCCAACGGCCGCAACAGCTACCAGTTTTTCCGCGCCGAAATGAACACCAACGCCGTGCGACGGCTGGCCCTCGAAAGCAGTCTGCGTCGCGCCCTCAGGCAGGGCGAGTTTCTGTTGCATTACCAGCCGTAGATCGACATTGCTTCCGGTGCGATGATCGGGGCAGAGGCGCTGATCCGCTGGCAGGACCCTGAACGCGGACTGGTTTCCCCAAGGCTATTTGTGCCGGTTGCGGAAGAGTGCGGTCTTATCGTGCCGATCGGCCGCTGGGTGCTGCGCGAAGCTTGCCGGCAAACCCAGGCTTGGCTCGATGCGGGCCTGCAAGCCGTGCCGGTGGCGGTCAACATTTCCGTACTTGAGTTCAGGCACAAGGATTTTCTCGCAGGCATCGCCCTGATCCTGAAGGAAACCGGGCTAGCGCCCAGCTATCTCGAACTGGAACTGACCGAGGGCATCCTCATGCAGGATGCCGAAACCTCGACCACCCTGCTGCAAGCGCTCAAGGCCATTGGGCTGCGTCTGGCCATCGACGACTTTGGCACCGGCTATTCCAGCCTGAGTTATCTGAAGCGTTTCCCGATCGACACCCTGAAGATCGACCAATCCTTCGTGCGCGACATCGCCAGCGATCCCGGTGACGGGACCATCGTGGCAGCAGTCATCGGCATGGGTCATAACCTCAAGCTGCGCGTCATTGCCGAGGGCGTGGAAACCCAGGCGCAGCTTGATTTTCTCCTGGCCCGGCAATGTGACGAAGGGCAAGGCTTTCTGTGCAGCCATCCCTTGTCCGCCGAAGACTTTGAACGCTTGCTGCTTGCAGGAAAGGCAGTATTTCCACAGCAATCAGCCAGGCTGATCACCGGTTGAGAAAGAACCGCGCGAAAAAGCCACTTCGGCCACTACGCTATGTGCGACAGCGTACCGACAGCACCGGCCATCGCTTCTATCCTGTTCGCAAGGTTTCGCAAATGTGTGCGTTAGAGAAGCCTTTATTCCAACCCTCTGGAGAACCCATCATGAAACAAATCAGTAAATATCTTTCCGCTGTTTTCCTGGCCGTTACGCTGACATCCGTCGTCGGTTGCGCATCGACTTCGCAGAAGGAAGGCACTGGCCAGTACTTCGACGACAGCGTCATCACCACAAAAGTGAAGGCGGCCATATTCGATAACCCCACGACCAAGGCCACCGAGATCAACGTCGAGACCTTCAAGGGCGTGGTGCAACTGAGCGGCTTCGTCAGCTCGCAGGATGCGGCGAACCGGGCGATCGAGCTAGCGCGCGGCGTCAGCGGCGTTAAAGGCGTCACCAACGACATGCGCCTCAAGTAAGCGATCTTTGATCTCAAGCTGCGGCCGGACTTCAAGTCCGGCCGCAGCCGTTTGGGGGCAGTTATGCGGCCTGAAATCGACAGTTGGCATGAAATCTCGCCTACACACTGGGCCAGGCGTCTAAAGATCATTTCGATCAAGTCGCTGAGCGCCTGGATCGACCACCGGGGGGACAGCAAAGGTGCCGCGCTGGCGTTCTATACCTTGTTCTCCATGCTGCCCATTCTGGTGCTAGCTATCGCGATCGCCGGCTACTTTTTCGGCGCCGAAGCGGCCCAGGGCCCTCCCGTTTGAAGTCAAACAGACAGCCGCCCAAAACGACAGAACATGGATGTCAAACGTAAGGCCTGACCTCTATGCCCTCTCGCCTTCATAGACGCAGCCCGAGCTAGCCGTTTCCCGAATGATGATCTTGGCGAGGCCGGGTAGCATGGGCTTGAGCCGGTCCCAGATCCAGATGGCCAGCCGCTCGCTGGTGGGGTTGTCCAGGCCGGGTACGTCGTTGAGGTAGCGGTGGTCGAGCGCGGCCTTGACTGGCGCCCAGGCGACCTCGACCTCGGCAAAATCCGTCACCCAGCCAAGCGTTTCATCCAGCGGTCCGCTGAGATGCACTTCCACCTGAAACGAATGGCCGTGCACCCGCGCGCAGGGGTGTTCGGCCGGCAGATTCGGCAGGCGGCGGGCGCTTTCCAGGTGGAATATGTTGAAGATGTCCATGGCGGCTCCAATGTAAAAAGCCGGGCTCGGCCCGGCTTTTTGGCTGATCGCGTGGCGAATCAGGACTTTTTGCTTTGTTCCACCATCTTGTGGATGATCGGCTCCAGGATGACCTCCATGGCCATGCCCATCTTGCCGCCGGGCACCACCAGATTATTGCGCCGGGACATGAAGGAGTCGTGGATCATATTCAGCAGATAAGGGAAGTCCACGCCCTTGGGGTCACGGAAGCGGATCACCACCATGCTCTCGTCCGCAGTCGGGATGTCGCGGGCGATGAACGGGTTGGAGGTGTCGACCATGGGCACCCGCTGGAAGTTGATATCGGTCTCCGAAAATTGTGGGGTGATGTAATTCACATAATCCGGCATCCGGCGCAGGATGGTATCGACGATGACCTCGGCCGAATAACCGCGCTCGGTGGCGTCGCGCTGAATCTTTTGAATCCACTCCAGGTTGACCACCGGCACGACCCCGACACCGAGATCGACGTGCTGCGGCATATTGACCTTATCGGTCTTGACCAGGCCATGCAGACCCTCATAGAACAGCATATCGGTGGGGGTCGGCAGGTCTTCCCAGGGGGTAAATTCGCCGGCCTTCAACTTGGTGCCCAGGCGGGCGTTGAGCTGGACAGCCTCTTCATCACTGTGAATGTAGTAGCGCCGCTTGCCGCCGCCGGTGCGGCCATAGGTCTTGAACAGGTCGGCGAGCGCATCGAAGTGGTTGGCCTCTGGGCCAAAATGGCTGAGATGCTTGTTGCCCAGGGCATCGGCCTTCTTGATGGCCTCCTTGTATTCGGTGCGGCTCAGGCTGTGAAAGCTGTCGCCCTCGATAACCGCGGCGGTTAGCTTTTCACGGGTGAAGATGTGCTCGAAAGCGCGCTTAACGGTAGTAGTACCGGCGCCCGACGAACCCGTGACGACCACGACAGGATGCTTTTTAGACATTTGCTGCTCCCTCCAGACGGATAACGAAAACTGCATGTCGGAAGAGTATATCCGCCAGTAACCCGCCATGTCACCGGCGGGGCCGATATAATCTTGCCATTACTCAATAACATCCTTGTATATGGACGCCATTTACCGCCCGGAGATCATCGAGCCGGAGGCCCAGCGACACTGGGACGAAAAGCAGGCCTTCAAGGCCATGGAAGACACGAGCAAGCCCAAGTATTACTGCCTGTCCATGTTTCCGTATCCGTCCGGAAAACTGCACATGGGCCATGTGCGCAACTACACCATCGGCGACGTGTTGGCCCGCTACCACCGCATGAAGGGTTTTAATGTCCTCCAGCCGATGGGCTGGGACGCCTTCGGCCTGCCGGCCGAGAATGCCGCCATCGCCAACGATGTCGCCCCGGCGGGCTGGACCTACGCCAACATCGACTACATGCGCGGGCAGTTGAAACGCCTGGGCCTGGCGGTCGATTGGTCGCGCGAGCTGGCCACCTGCAAGCCGGATTATTACCGCTGGGAACAATGGCTGTTCACCAAACTGTTTGAGAAGGGCGTCATCTACAAGCGGATGGCGACGGTGAACTGGGACCCGGTCGATCATACTGTGCTGGCCAACGAGCAGGTCATCGACGGCCGTGGTTGGCGAAGCGGCGCGTTGGTCGAAAAGCGCGACATCCCGATGTATTTCTTCCGCATCACAGACTATGCCGAAGAGTTGTTGAGCGGCCTGGACGACCTGCCTGGCTGGCCCGAGCGGGTCAAGACCATGCAGCGCAACTGGATCGGCAAGAGCTTCGGCGTCGAGATTCACTTTCCGCTCAACGAGCGCCACCAGGCCGGCGATGAGGCGCTCAAGGTCTTCACCACCCGTGCCGACACCTTGTACGGCGTCACCTATGTCGCCGTCGCCGCCGAGCACCCGCTGGCGACTCGGGCCGCCGCGACCAATCCGCAACTGGCCTCGTTCATCGCCGAATGCAAACAGGGCAGCGTCGCCGAGGCCGACATGGCGACCATGGAAAAGCGGGGCATGGACACCGGCATCAAGGTCTACCACCCGTTCACCAATGAGCCGGTGCCGGTCTGGGTCGCCAACTACGTTCTGATGGGCTACGGCGAAGGCGCAGTGATGGCGGTGCCGGCCCACGACGAGCGCGACTTCGCCTTTGCGCAGAAGTACGGTCTTGCCATCAAGCCGGTGATCAAACCGGTCGCGGACGAACTGGAACTGCCGCTTGCCCAGGCTTACACCGAATACGGCGTGTTATTCGATTCCGGCGACTTCTCCGGCCGCACGTCCGAAGATGCCATCGACAAGATCGCCGTGGTGCTGAAGGCGCTGAACCTCGGCGAGCGTCGCACCACCTACCGTTTGCGCGACTGGGGCATTTCGCGCCAGCGCTACTGGGGCTGCCCGATCCCGATCATCCACTGCCCAAGCTGCGGCGACCTGCCGGCGCCGGAGGACCAGTTGCCGGTCGTGCTGCCCGAGGATGTGAAGATCGACGTCGGCTCGCCGCTCAAGCGGATGCCGGAGTGGTCGAACTGCGTCTGCCCGAAGTGCGGCGGCAAGGCCGAGCGCGAGACCGACACCATGGACACCTTCGTCGAGTCGTCCTGGTATTACGCCCGCTATGCCTGCCCCGACCTGGCCACTGGGATGCTGGACGGCCGCGCCAACTACTGGCTGCCGGTCGACCAGTATATCGGTGGCATCGAACACGCCATCCTGCACCTGCTCTACGCCCGCTTTTTCCACAAACTGATGCGGGACGAGGGCTTGGTAAGCACGGACGAGCCGTTCGCCAACCTGCTCACCCAGGGCATGGTGATCGCCGACACCTATTATCGCGACCTGCCCGATGGCAAGAAGCAATGGCTCAACCCCGCCGACGTGGAACAACGCGACGGCGTATGGGTACTCAAGGCCGATGGCTTGCCGGTGTTGGCGGGTGGTTCGGAAAAGATGTCCAAGTCGAAGAACAATGGCGTCGATCCGCAGTCGCTCATAGACCGCTACGGCGCCGACACCGCACGCCTGTTCATGATGTTCGCGGCGCCACCGGAACAGTCGCTGGAGTGGAGTGACGCCGGCGTCGAGGGCGCCAACCGTTTCCTGCGCCGGTTGTGGAAGGCCGTGTACGACCACGTGGAAGCGGGCATCGTCAAGGCTTACGCGGGCGGCGACCTGCCGGCCGCCGCCAGGGATTTCCGCCGCCAGTTGCACCAGACCATTGCCAAGGTCACCGACGACATCGAGCGGCGCCGCCAGTTCAACACCGCCATCGCCGCCATCATGGAGCTGATGAACGCCATGGCCAGGCTTGAAGGTGAGGACTTGCTCACCCGCAGCGTCAAGCAGGAGGCCATGGAGGCTATCGTCTTGATGCTGGCGCCGATCGTGCCGCATATCTGCCGCGTCCTGCTCAAGGCGCTCAAGCCAGGTGCTTGCCTGATCGGCTCGCCCTGGCCAACGGTTGACGAAGCGGCCCTGGTGCAGAACGAGATCGAGCTGATGTTGCAGGTCAACGGCAAGCTGCGCGGCAAGCTCAAGGTTGCGGTGGATGCCGCCAAGGACGCCATCGAGCAAATCGCTCTGGCCAGTCCGGAGGCCCGGAAACATATGGCAGGCCAGCCGGCCAAAAAGGTGGTGGTGGTGCCTGGCCGGCTGGTCAATATCGTGGTTTGAGGAACACACCATGCACCGTGCGGCGTTAAAGCTACTGACCATCCTGGGCGTGGCCCTGTTGGCTGGTTGCGGCTTCCAGTTACGCGGCCAGGCCGCATTACCGTTTGACAACGCCTATGTCGATGCCAAACCGGATAGCGCGGTGGCGGCGCTATTACGCAATCAATTGGCCTTGCGCTCGAAACTGGCCGCCAGGCGCGACCGCGCCAAAATCATCGTCAAGCTGGCCGACGAATCCCAGACCAAGACCATCCTGACGCTGTCCAGCGCCGGCAAGGCCCAGGAGTATCGGCTGGTCCACAAGGTCACCGTTTCGGCCAGCGACCCCGACGGCAACGAAATACTCTCGCCCACGCCGATCCAGCAAAGCCGTGATTTTTCCTACAACAGCCAGCAGATATTGGCGGGAGACTCGCTGGAGGCCTCGTTGAACCAGACCATGAACGAGGATACCTTGCACCAGATCATGCGCCGCCTGGCATTTGCCCATAAACCATGAAGCTGCGTCCCGAACAGTTGCCCGGCGCCCTGGCCAAAGGTCTGACCGGTGTCTACGCCATTTGCGGCGACGAGGCGCTGCTGACCGACGAGGCCGCCGCCCTGGTTCGTGACGCGGCGCGCAAGGCCGGCGTGGCCGAGCGGCAATCGTTCCAGGTCGAGACCGGATTCAACTGGGGCGCCTGGCTGGCCGGCTTCGATTCACTATCCCTGTTCTCCGCCCGCCAGTTGATCGAATTGCACCTGCCCACCGGCAAGGCGGGCATCGAGGGCGGCAAAACGCTCGAAGCCTGGTGCAAGCAGCCGCCGCCCGACACGATTCTGATGGTGCTGCTGCCGCGCGCCGACCGGGCCATGCAGCAAACGAAATGGTATGGCGCGCTGGACAAGTCGGGCATTACCGTGCACATCACGCCACCGACGCCGGAACAACTGCCGGCCTGGATCGGCGCCCGACTGGGCCGCTACGGCCTGAAGGCGGATCGCGAAACACTGGCCTTCCTGGCCAGCCGGGTAGAGGGCAACCTGCTCGCCGCCCACCAGGAGATAGAGAAACTGGCACTGTTGCTGCCGCCCGGCGAATTGAGCCTGGAAGATGCGCGTAATGCGGTAACCGACGTGGCGCGCTACGATGCCAGCGACCTGCCTGACGCCTTCCTGAAGGCCGATGCGACGCGTTACTGTCGTATCATCGACGGTCTGGAAGCCGAAGGCGAAACCCCAATCCTCGCCCTGTGGCTGCTGAGCCAGGAGCTGCGCACCCTGTATCGGCTGGCCGCTGGCGTTCAGGCCGGCGAGGCATTGTCCGGCCTGATGCGGGAAAACCGGGTCTGGGACAGCCGGCAAGCGCTGGCGGCCCGGGCCGTCAAGCAATACAAGGTCGCCGACCTGGGTTTGGCCTTGCGGGTCGCCAGCCGGATCGACCGGGCCAACAAGGGCCTGCTGCAAGAAAGCGGTTGGGCGATGTTGAAACAACTGGGCTTGGGCTTGATGGCCAAGACCCCTTTGAAAGACGAGTACCGATATGGATATTAAGTCATACATGGAAACCCTGGGCCGTCAGGCCCGCGCCGCCGCTACCGAGATGGCGCGCGCGCCCACCCGCGCCAAGAACGATGCCCTGATCGAACTGGCGCGGCGATTGCGCGCGGCGGGCGCGCCGCTGCAACAAGCCAATAACCAGGACATCGTCGCCGCCGAGACCGCCGGCCTGGCCACGCCGATGGTGGATCGCCTGCGGCTGACCGAAAAGGTCATCGACACCGTGGCCGAAGGCTGTGAACAACTGGCCGCCATGCCCGACCCGATCGGCGAAATGACCGGCATCAAACGCCAGCCAAGCGGTATCAGCGTCGGGCAAATGCGCGTCCCGCTGGGTGTCTTCGGCATGATCTACGAAAGCCGGCCGAATGTGACCATCGAGGCCGCGTCGCTGGCCATCAAGAGCGGCAACGCCTGCATCCTGCGCGGCGGCTCGGAGGCCATCCAATCCAATCTGGCGCTCTGGAAGCTGGTGCAGCAAGCCCTGGTGGCGGCCGGCCTGCCGATCAACACGGTGCAACTGGTCGAAACCACCGACCGCGCGGCGGTGGGCGAGCTGATTACCCTGCCCCAATTTGTCGATGTGATCGTACCGCGCGGCGGCAAGGGCCTGATCGAGCGCATCAGCAAGGAAGCCAAGGTGCCGGTCATCAAGCACCTGGATGGCAACTGCCACACCTATGTCGATGCCGAGGTCGATATCGGGCAGGCGCTGGTGGTCACCGACAACGCCAAGACCCAGAAATACAGCCCCTGCAACGCCACTGAATCGCTGCTGGTACATGAACATTCGGCCGCCGCCTTCCTGCCCCGCATCGGCGCGATCTTCGCCGCCAAGGGCGTCGAGATGCGCTGCGACCCGGCCGCCAAGACCATCCTGAACGCGGTGCCCGGCGCCAAGCTGACGGACGCCAGCGAAGCAGACTGGTCGACCGAATATCTGGCGCCGATCATCAGCATCAAGATCGTCGGTAGCCTGGATGAAGCCATCGCCCACATCAACCGCTACAGCTCGCACCATACCGACGCCATCCTGACCACCAATCATCCCAACGCCATGCGCTTCCTGCGCGAGGTCGATTCCAGCTCGGTGATGGTCAACGCTTCGACCCGCTTCGCCGATGGCTTCGAATATGGCCTGGGCGCCGAGATCGGCATCTCCACCGACAAGATCCACGCCCGTGGGCCGGTCGGTCTGGAAGGCCTGACCAGCCAGAAGTGGGTGGTGCTGGGTGACGGCCATATACGACGGTGAGGAGGGAACATTTTACCCATCGGCCTGCTCGGCGGCACCTTCGACCCGATCCACTATGGCCACCTGCGCCTGGCCGAGGAACTGGCCGATGCCCTGGGACTCGATACGGTGCGTTTCCTGCCCACCGGTACGCCGGCCCATCGCGACCGGCCGTTGGCCTCGGCCGCTCATCGGCTGGCGATGGTGAAGCTGGCCATCGCCGACAATCCACGCTTCGTCCTCGATGAACACGAGGCCCACAAGACCGCGCCGTGCTATATGGTGGATACCCTGACCACACTCCGCTCGGAGGTCGGCGCGACAACGCCCATCATCCTGTTTCTGGGCGCCGATGCCTTTGCCGGATTGACCGCCTGGCATCACTGGCGACGTCTGTTCGACCTGGCCCATCTGGCCGTTGCCCGCCGTCCAGGCGATGGCGGCGAAACCTGGCAAACGAGCCTGCCGGCCGAGCTGGCCGGCGAATTGGCTGCCCGCCTGGCTAGCGAGCCGAGTACCCTACGCGCCTCGCCGGCCGGCCGGATCGTTGTCGATACCGTCACCCAACTGGCTATCGCCGCACGGCAAATCCGGGCGCTTTGCGCCGCCGGCCTGGAGCCCCGCTATTTGCTGCCGGACGCCGTGCTGGATTACATCAACCAAAATCGTTTGTACCGTTGAAGGATATTAATGAACGCCGCTGAAACCACCCGCATTGCCGTCGCCGCCCTGGAAGAGATCAAGGGCAAGGACATCACCGTCCTTCAGGTCGGCCACCTCACCCCCTTGTTCGAGACCATGATTATCGCCACCGGCGATTCCAGCCGGCAGGTGAAGGCGCTGGCCGACAACGTGCGGGAAAAGATCAAGGAAGCAGGTGGCGCCGTGCTCGGCACCGAAGGTGAAAATGCCTCGGAATGGGTACTGGTGGATGCCGTCGACGTGATCGTCCACGTCATGCACCCCGTGGCCCGGCAACACTACAACCTGGAAGAACTCTGGGGCGCCGCAGCCAAGGCGCGCGCCGCATAACCCGGAACCCTCGGTTGGCCACACCTGAATCCTGGCTACAGAGATGCGCGGGCCGCTAGAAAGTCCATAGATCGGCGCCAGTCAGATTGTCCGCTGCTTACTTGGCAGTAATTTACAGCGCCGTCGCGACTTCCCTGAAACTGTTCAAACCCGCCTCAAGGTTTTCAATAATTTCCAAGGCCAGCACATCAGGTTCGGGCAGGTTATCCAGATCGGCAAGGTTCTTGTCCTTCAGCCAGAAAATATCCAGACTGGTCTTGTCGCGCGCGATGATTTGCTCGTAGCTGAATTTGCGCCAGCGGCCTTCAGGATTGTTGGCCTCGTTCCAGCTCTCCTTGCGCTCATGGCGGTTCAGCGGGTTATAACAGGCGATGAACTCCTGCAAATCCTCGAAGCGCAGCGGCTTCTTTTTCAGCGTGTGATGAATGTTGGTGCGGTAGTCGTAGAACCACACCTCTTTCGTCCACGGCTCACGGCTGGCGGCGTGGTTGTCGAAGAACAGCACATTTGCCTTCACGCCGTTGGCGTAGAAAATGCCGGTGGGCAAGCGCAAAATCGTATGCAGTTCGGTAGTCTCCAGCAGCTTCTTGCGCACCGTCTCGCCTGCACCGCCTTCAAATAAAACATTGTCGGGCACGACGACCGCCGCGCGACCGGAGGTCTTCAGCATGGTGCGGATGTGCTGCACGAAGTTGAGTTGCTTGTTGGAAGTGGTCGCCCAAAAATCCTGACGGTTGTAGGTCAGGTCGTCCTTCTCCTGCTCACCTTCGTCGTTGGTGAAGCTCATCGAGCTCTTCTTGCCGAACGGCGGATTCGCCAGCACGTAGTCGTAACGGCGGCCAGAATCGGCCACCAGCGCATCGTTGGGCGACACCATGCTCTCGCCGTCGATCTCGCCGATGTTGTGCAAAAACATATTCATCAACGCCAAGCGGCGCGTACCCGCCACGATCTCGTTACCGTTAAACGT
>Ga0210032_1001336_pt1 | contig 13879 bp, 10 predicted proteins | sample CryGeyCG2114_250_2_FD_185458 | JGI IMG/M metagenome (GOLD analysis project Ga0210032, IMG submission 185458) | Groundwater microbial communities from aquifer - Crystal Geyser CG13_big_fil_rev_8/21/14_2.50 (SPAdes) (version 2) | ecosystem: Environmental > Aquatic > Deep subsurface > Groundwater ... | reverse complement strand
TCAAAGTCGCACGACCAAGGTACTAATGTTCCGCTGCCAATGTTCTAAATTTCAATGTGAATTTTATTCTGTAAATTTAAATTTTTTATTGATCTGGATCAACTAGATATTACTCTTTTTGTGGTGGGGTCGTTAAAGTCCAATTAAGGTGAGTAAAAGAACAAAGAGGGAGAAAAAAAAGGGACATCTATTGGGTTGGGGACACACACTTCAGCAAGTTCTTGGGTTGGGGACACACACTTCAGCAAATTCTGGATAGCTTTACTCACTGAAACCAAATAGTCTAGTCCCCATGCTCCCGCGTGGGGACTCATACCTTCGCTAACAATTGGCTCCGTATGCATTGTCACGCAGGAGCATGGCAGCGAGGAAACCTTAAAGTGAGATGAGCAAATTAACAGGACGTTAATGTGAGTTGAACGGAGCAGGAGCGACTTTCAACGACCCGTTAACAATCCACAATTATTTGGGGAAGCCGTAGGCCAATTTTGTCGGGGCGTTTTCTTTGGGTTCCGTTTTCTTTAACGCTAAAGAAAATGAACCCGCCAAAGGCGGAAGCTTTTAAAGCTTTCTAACTAAAAAAACCAAACCCTACCCCTTTCCCCAAACCAAAATAAAATTATTCGCCGGCATCAAAATCTCATCCCTCAGCCTCAACCCCACCTTCTCCGCCAGCAACTCAAGCTCCTCCAAATCCCTAATCCCCATATGATCCGCTTGAGATTTTAACCATAGCTGAAAATGCGCATTACTTTCACTGGTAAACTCTCCATTTTTATTAAAAGGCCCGTATTGAATAAAAATACCCTCGGTTTCTAGGCATTCTGCAACACCAATAAACATCGCTTCAACATCTTGCCAGCTCATGATATGGGCGGTGTTTGCGGTATATATCGCTGGGTAGGTTTGGCTGGGCCATTGTGATTTTTGGGAAACATCCAGCGTTAAAGGTGCTTTGATATTGGCTAACTGGGATTCTTGTAACCAGAGTTTGATGCCTGGATGGTTTTCTGCTTTATCGGAGGTTTGCCAGTGGATAAAGGGTAAGTGTTTGGCGAAATAAACAGCGTGTTGTCCTGTGCCAGAACCAATTTCCAGCACATTGCAGGGTTTGTTAATCAGTTTTTGTAGTTGTTCTAGGATGGCTTGTTGATTGTTTTCACAAGATTGTGCGAAGGGTTTATCCGCCATGATTTTTCTCTCCTACTTGAGATCCCCTTCAAATAATCCGATCATTTAATGGGTGTCTAGTTCTGAAAATCCCTTCACCAAATCATCGACAGCTTTAATTTGTGCTAGGAAGGGTTCGAGTTGCTTGAGTCTAAGTGCGCAAGGGCCATCGCATTTTGCGTTGTTAGGATCGGGATGGGCTTCAAGGAACAATCCTGCCAAGCCGAGTGCCATACCGGAGCGAGCAAGTTCAGTCACCTGCGCTCTGCGTCCGCCCGCTGAGTCTGGTCGTCCACCGGGTTGTTGTAGTGAATGGGTGACATCAAAAAATACCGGATAACCAAACTGTTTCATAATCCCGAATCCCAACATATCGACCACTAAATTGTTATAGCCAAAGCTGGAACCGCGTTCACATAGGATCAGGCGCTCATTGCCTGAGTCTTCACATTTTTTAAGAATATGCTTCATTTCTTGGGGTGCTAAAAACTGTGCTTTTTTGATATTCACTACGGCTTTGGTTTTAGCCATGGCTTCAACTAAATCAGTTTGGCGTGATAAAAAGGCTGGCAATTGAATAATATCGGCCACTTCTGCCACTTCGGCTGCCTGAGCAGGTTCATGAACATCGGTAATGATGGGCACTTGATAGGTTTCTTTGATCTGTGCCAACCATTGTAACCCTTGTTCTAAACCGGGGCCTCTGTAGGAATGTATCGATGAGCGATTCGCTTTATCGAAAGAGGCTTTAAATACATAGGGGATATTGAGTTTGTTACAAACCTCAACATAGGTTCCTGCGATATCCATGGCCATTTGCAGAGATTCAAGCACATTCATACCACCAAATAACACAAAGGGGTGTTCATTGGAAATTTTAATGTTTTGAACCTGAATTACTTTATTCATTGTTTTGACCTTAAACTTATTGATAAAAAACGGTTAACTATTCCAAGTATCTCTGAGTCCCACTGTCATATTAAAAACAGGTTTCTCTGGACTATGTTGATAACGATCCGCAACAAAATACCCTTCTCTTTCAAATTGGAAACATTGCTCAGGTTTGGCTTCTGCCAATGAGGGTTCCACCCTGGCAGATGATATTAATGACAGAGAGTTAGGATTGATACAGGTTCTAAAATCTTCCGCTGCTGCTGGATTGGGCGTGTTAAATAAGCGGTCATAAACGCGAACTTCGGCTGCTACCGATTCGGATGCAGACACCCAATGAATCACGCCTTTGACCTTTCTTCCTTCAGGATTTTTCCCCAAGGTTTGATTATCATAAGTGCAACGAAGTTCGGTCATATTGCCCTGCTCATCTTTAATCACCTGATGACAATGGATCACATAGGCGTTGCGTAAACGAACTTCTTTATCTAACACTAAGCGCTTAAATTTGTTATTCGCCTCTTCCATGAAATCCTCTTGATCAATATAAATTTCACGGCTAAAAGGCACTTTGCGTGTTCCCATGGCTTCGTTTTGCGGATGAATTGGCGCCTCTAATTGTTCAATTTTATCTTCAGGATAGTTTTCTATCACCACTTTCAAGGGTCTTAAAACCGCCATGCCTCTGGGGGCGATAACATTTAATTCATCCCGCACATATTGTTCTAACAAGCCCATATCTGTCACATGATTTTTCTTAGAAATACCCACGGCAGTACAAAAGTGTCTTAAAGAGGCTGCTGGATAGCCGCGTCGTCTCATGCCTGAAAGCGTCGACATTCTCGGATCATCCCAACCATCCACAAATTTTTCGCTGACCAATGTGGTCAGTTTGCGTTTACTGGTAATGGTGTATGCCAAAGCTAATCTTGAAAATTCAATCTGTTGCGGATGACATTCGAGAGAAATATTATCTAACACCCAATCATACAAAGGACGGTGATCTTCAAACTCTAAGGTACATAAGGAATGCGTGATACCTTCCAAGGCGTCCGATATACAATGGGTGAAATCATACATAGGGTAAATACACCATTTATCGCCTGTACGAATATGATGCGCCCTTTTTATGCGGTAGATAATGGGATCACGCATATTGATATTAGGAGAAGACATGTCAATTTTTGCGCGTAATACATATTTGCTATCAGGAAATTCACCAGCTCGCATACGGGTAAATAAATCTAAATTTTCTGCAATAGCACGATCACGATAAGGGCTATTTTTACCAGGTTCAGTTAAAGTACCTCGGTACTCGCGCATCTGCTCGGCGTTCAACTCATCGACAAAAGCGAGTCCCGCTTCGATAAGCTCAACAGCATAGCCATAAAGCTGTTCAAAATAATCAGAAGCATGATGGATCTCTTTGTGCCATTCAAAACCTAACCATTTGATATCTTGCTCAATAGATTTAGCATATTCATCACTTTCTTTTTCAGGATTGGTATCATCAAAACGCAGGTTACATGATCCATTAAACTCTTTGGCGATACCGAAGTTTAAACAGATAGATTTGGCGTGCCCCACATGCAAATATCCATTGGGTTCTGGCGGAAAGCGAGTCTGCACCTTGCCGCCATTTTTGCCATTGGCAATATCGTCAAGAATAATATGTCGAATAAAATTGGCTGCTGGTTCGTTTTCAGTGGTGCTCATGGGGTGTTTATCTCGTTAGCGTGATGCAAATATTTGGGACATTCTAACCGATCTCACTGCCAAAAACCTAGTTAGACGTTAGAGTAAAAACAGATAATCCAGTATTTTCTCTAAAACGGGTAAGGTCTCTTTCAGTTCTAACAGGTAAGATTCCATTTGCTCCAAGTTTTGGACCGTGGACGACGCCGCTAAATCAACACCATCCCTTGCATACAATCTTCTCAACCAAAGAGCATCTGCCTCCAGATGACATTGCAAACCAATAGCATGACGTTGGTAAATAAAGCCTTGGGCAGCACAAGCCTTTGAACTAAATAATAACCTGGCACCTTCTGGTATCTGGAATTGATAATTATGCCAATGAGCGCTATAAAACTCATCTCGACCAGAAACCCATTTTAAATTCTTGGCCTCATCATGTACCTGAACAGGCCATATCCCAATTTCTGATTGCGTCATTTGAGTAACAGCAGCGCCTAAAACATAAGCGAGCAATTGCCCACCTAGACAAATCCCCAAGACCGGCTTATCGGCCTCAACAAAACGTTTAATGCAATCGACTTCATCCAATAACCAAGGAAATTGCGCCCACTCCCCCACATTCATTGGTCCACCCAACAGGATCAGCCCATCTACGGCTTCGGTTTCAGGGAAACGAGGTTGGCTCCAACATTCGGTATAAGTAATTAAAAATCCTGCCGTATTAGCCCATTGTCTAATTAAAGAAGGCCCTTCGTAAGAAACATGTTGGATGATATGAAGTCTTTTGAGCATGAATTGTGGGTTCTGTAGTCGTGGGCTAAATAGCATAGCAGAAAGACAGTCTGTTTTATGAAATCATAACCCTAATAAACCAAAACTTCATTCATTACAAAATGATTTTGTTATACTGGGTATATACTCGCTCTACCTCAAAAGCCAGATTAGAGCGGGAAACTAGACACATCAGGGCTAGATCACGAAAAACTATTCATATTCAGGTAGATATGATCCAATAGCCACAACAATCACTGAAACCATACTTTCTCGGTGGCCTCTGTGTCCTCTGTGGTTCAATGGTTTGGAAAGCGGTTAGAGATTAATCAATGAACCACAGAGGACACAGAGGACACAGAGAGCACAGAGTTTTTGGAAAAATAAGGCAAACTGGGGGAGTGACCAGCTTTATAGCATAAGATGATAGTTTAAACTTTTCTGGTCTGACCATTTGTGCGGTTGCCCTGCTAGGAGCCTGTCCGAGAATAGCGATCGTAGCGAGGGCAAGCTTGTTTGAGTCAGATTTTTCGATGGATTGAGGCGAATAGTCGCTCTCGGCAACTGCTCCTGCGTTGCTCTACCTCCTGCATCCATGCAGTCGTATTTAACGAAATTCATCGGGAAATCTGGCCAAACGGGCTTGGCCGCAGTCGATCAGTCTATTCTTGGACAGGCTCCTAGACACATAGGTTGTTAAACTTTATGATAGCTTCCCCTGTTCACAAGTACCTAAATTCTATGAAACTTACACTATTCAGTTTTTTGCTATCTACTTTTAGTTATCCCGTTTTTGCATCCACAGCGACAGCTCCCATCGATCCGCATACTTTTGCGAATTTAGAGACTGTACGGGTCACTCATATGAGTCTTGATCTCAATGCGGATTTCGACAAAAAAACGTTATCAGGTTCCGTTATTTTGTCATTAAACTGGCTTAAAGCGGCGGATGAATTAATTTTAGACAGTGATAGTCTCAATATTGCCAAAATTGAAGGTCATTGTCAGGATAAATGGCAAGCCACTGAATTTACCCAATCAAGCAGAGATGAGATTTTGGGTGAAGCCATTCACATCTCATTGAATAATACTTGTGACAAAGTAAAGGTTTATTATGCAACCTCTCCTTCAGCGCAGGGCTTACAATGGTTATCCCCCGAGTTAACCGCCACCAAGAAACAACCTTTTTTATTTACACAATCTGAAGCCATTATGGGAAGAAGTTGGTTGCCTATGCAAGACACTCCTGCCATAAAAATTACCTATGATGCCGTCATTCATACCCCAAAGGAGTTGCGAGCGGTGATGAGTGCAGACTTTGATCATAAAGCGCCATTAAACGGTAGTTTTGAATTTGATATGCCACAACCTATTGCGCCCTATTTAATTGCTTTAACCATTGGTGATTTACATTACCATGCTTGGAATGCAAGAACAGGCGTTTGGGCAGAACCCAATATACTGGAAGCTGCGGCTAAAGAATTTGAAGATACGGAAGCCATGATAAAAGCCACAGAGAAGAGTTTTGGCCCTTATCCATTTGGGCAATATGACCTATTGATTTTACCGCCTAGTTTTCCCTTTGGTGGCATGGAAAATCCAAAACTCACTTTTGTAACCCCCACTGTGATTGTGGGTGATAAATCTTTAGTGAGTCTTATTTCTCATGAATTGGCGCATTCTTGGTCTGGCAACTTGGTCACAAATGCGCGTTGGGCCGATCTTTGGCTTAACGAAGGGATTACGACTTATCTGGAAAATAGAATACTTGAAGTGGTGTATGGCAAAGATAAAGCCAAAATAGAACAAGTACTCGCTTACCAAGAGCTTGAAGAAGAAATGAAAGAGACTGATGATAAGTTTCAAGGCTTGGTATTACCTCTTAAGGGTGAAAATCCTGATGATGGATTCTCGGATATCCCTTACACCAAAGGTCAACTCTTTATGCTCACTTTAGAGCAAGATTATGGAAGAAGAAACTTAGACAATTTTTTGAAATCCTATTTTAAAAAGTTTTCATTTAAAACAATTACTACACCTGAATTTATTGATTATTTACAAATTCATCTATTAACATTGCGCGTTAACAATCCGATGACCAATCACCTGATTGATCTATGGCTCTATCAATCTGGTTTGCCTAAAGGACATTATCAACCTCATTCAAAAAAATTAGATGCTGTCTCTAAAGACATCGAACTTTGGAAAAAATCTCCTTTATCACCAGAAAAAATTAATAGCAAAAATTGGTCTTCTCAAGAATTTGTATTCTTCCTCAATAATTTACATTCGCCCATATCTTTGGCGCAATTAAGCAAACTCGACGAGCATTTTCATTTTACCCAAACCCACAATTCAGAAATTGCTTTGGCTTGGTTTACCTTAGTTGTAAAAAATGATTACAGAGATGCCTTCCCTGCCTTAAAAGACTATCTGAAATCCATCGGCCGTCGTCGCTTAATTGTGCCGCTCTACAATTTATTAGCAAGCAATCCTTCTCAATGTGCATGGGGTCAAACGGCTTACGCTGATGCAAGAGAAGGTTATCACCCATTAACCCAATCGACTGTGGACAAAATTTTCAAATGTGAGAAATAGCCTCTCTATGACACTTTTTGATCCCTCCGCTATTTACCAGCGTGCTGAATGTTTGTTTAGCCAAGAACAAATCTCGGCAGCCATCGAAAAAATGGCTGCTGAGATTAACCTACAATTTGTAGACAAAAACCCTATTGTGATCAGCATCTTAAATGGTGGGTTAATATTAACAGGACAACTCCTTACTCAGCTCAATTTTCCATTGCAAGTTGACTATCTGCATGCCAGCCGTTATCAAAATAAAATAAGAGGTGAATCTCTTCATTGGAAGACTTATCCTCAGCTTGATTTAAACAGCCGACATATTTTACTGGTCGATGACATTCTTGATGAAGGATATACTTTAGTGGCTGTTAAAGAATATTGTCTGGGTCAACAAGCTGCCTCTGTTCAAACTCTGGTATTAGCAGATAAAAAACATCAACGCAAAGCACAAGAAAACCTCAAAGCCGATTTCACGGGATTAGAAATACCAGATCGTTTTGTCTTCGGTTATGGACTGGATTACCAAGGTTATTGGCGCAATGCACCAGGGATTTTTGCACTTCATAAAGAGGACGAGAAGTCATGAAGCATCTATTGATACTTGTTGCTATGCAAGCAGAAGCGCAAGGTGTTATTCAGCATTTCAATTTGGTGCATCTAGGGAGCCTTGGCTCCAATTTGCCCATGCAAGTCTATGCCGGTACTATTCAAGCGTCAAATCAAGTCTACCAATTAACCCTTGTCACTAGCGGCCAAGATCTTCGATATCAGGTAGATAATATAGGCACGGAAGCGGCCACTTTAAGTGCTTTTGCGGCTATTCAACAATTTAAACCCGATTTGGTGCTCAATATTGGGACTGCTGGAGGATTTGCAGACCAGGGAGCGAGCATTGGAACTGTTTATCTCAGCACAAATCATTTTATATACCATGGACGATATGTGCCTCTCGCGGGATTTTGTGATTCAGTACAGGGAAATTACCCAGCCCTCAATACGGATAAATTAGCTCATCATTTGGCGTTGCCTCAAGGAGTGATTTCAACAGGAAATTCCTTTAAAAGAGATGAAAGCGAAGTTACACAAATGAAGAATAATCAAGTGGTTGCCAAAGAGATGGAAGCTGCAGCTATAGCTTGGGTATGCGGCCTTTCGCAAATTCCTTTTATCGCGATGAAATCCATTACCAATTTACTCGATCATGAACTAAGCTCAGAACACCAATTCGAAAAAAATCTATATTTTGCTTGTCGTGCACTCTGGAATAACTGTATTCAATTGATTGATGTTTTTATGACCCCTTCTTTAACAGATCTTTTTGATTAGGTTTGCCCGCATCAGCCAGAGCCTTGACTCCAATAACCCTTCTAAAACAATGGTTTTAGAGCGCATTTTGGCGTAAAATCACACATGAGTCTGTGTTTTTGGCTTGCGGGTGTTGCGTTAACAGCACAAAATCATACTAGCTCACAGCGATAATTGGGAGGTAACGATGATCTCCATACAGCAACACTTTCTTCTAAAAAAACAGCTCTTAGTGCAATGCCTTTATGCTGCCGTTCCACTGGGTTTGGTGTTTGGTTTTCTGTTTTTTTATAAAACCGATTGGTTATCTTTTCTCATTCCAGTACTAACTCTTATCTTCTGCTATGCCTTTGTGATTATTTTATACCGATTCAATCAAATTAGCATTGCCTGCTATTTGTTTATTGGTGCTATATGGTTAGTGCCGGCTTGGACTACAGCTTGTACTGGAGGAATTAATTCCCCAATGGTGATATGGATGATTCCGAGCATATTTTTAAGTGGCGGAATGTTGGGAAGGCTGCACTCCATTGCTTTAGGAACATTGACCATTTTGTATTTATTTTTTTTTGGTGTGTTAAATATCGAAAATCGATTACCCATAGTTTTCCCACAAATTAACATCGGTATTTTACAATCGACTCTCTTAGTTATTTCAGCCCTGATTTTGATCACTGTTTTTACATTTCTAATCTCTCGCCAACACCTAAAACAACTGACCCAGATCAATCAATCGCAATCAGAGATAGAGCAAGCGAATCAAGAAATTGCTCATAAGAACTACCTATTGGAAGGAGCACTCAATAAATGGAGGGAAGCCAATCAAGCATTAGAATTAAGTTATGAGGAATTAAAAAGCCATCACCAGGAGCTCACTCAAACTTACCAAGAACTGGAAAGAGCCACTGAGCTGGTCCAAGCAGCAAATCATGCTAAATCTCAATTTTTAGCCACCATGAGCCATGAGATTAGAACCCCGTTAAATGGTATTGTAGGTTTAAGTCAACTCATTGAATTAGAAGCAGAAGATTCTAATTTACCCCCAAAATTGATCCAACATCTAGCCACTATTGTGGAATCCAGCCAAAGGTTGACTCAGCTTACAGATGCCATTTTATTGTACTCCGATATAGAAAGCGGCTCATTCACTCCCAACTTAAACCCCATCGTCATCAATGAATTAATAAATCAATCTGTGGAAGAGTTAACCCCCCTAGCTGAAAAGAGAGAATTGATAATTGCCACAAAAATCATTGAGACAATAAATTTAAGCATCTCCTCAGATCCTTTTATACTGAAAACTATTTTTAATAAGATATTAAGCAATGCCATTAATTTTTCTAGCAAGGGTAAAAAAATACTGATAGAAAGCAAAGTTACACCAAAACAGCTGAGTATTCTGATTAAAGATGAGGGTATCGGAATAGCACCAGATAAATTAGCGCAAATTTTTGAACCCTTCACCTTGGGTGCTGATGTTTACTCTAGGCAGCGTGAAGGGGCAGGATTAGGTCTTGCTATTAGTGATAAATTTGCCAAAATTTTGGGGGCAAGGATTCAGGTAGCGAGTGAGTTAGGTAAAGGATCTTGCTTTGAACTTTGTATTCCGCTACCTAATGATAATCCTAAAAACCTCAGTTAAATCAGAATTAAGCTTACTTCAAGTTGAACTTATTTCAAACTGACGAGGGTTCGTCCATGCCGTTTTCTAGCAATTAATTGTTCTGAACAATCAACAACTGTATCTAAGGCAATCTCTTCAAAAACAAAACTGTCCATATGCGTTGGTTTCAAATCGTCCCCTAATCTATCCCACAGTGCTTTTCTTAAAATCATTGGGCAATTGGCAGAACTGACACCAAGTAGGCTCACTCCTCGCAAAATAAAGGGAAATACCGCAGCATTAAACTCGGCGCTCTGTGCAAGACCAATAGAAGCAACATTTCCCCAAAGCTGTGTTGAAGCGATCAATTGGCTTAATAATTTTCCACCAAGGTTATCAATCACACCGCCAAATCGGACTTTTTGTAATGGGCTATCGCTTAAATTGAGTGCTTCAGCACTCACAACCTGTCTCGCACCTAGCATCTTTAAACGTGCAATCTGAGATTCACGACCTGAAACAGCAATCACCTCATAGCCTTGATTTGCTAGAATATTCACGGCAAAACTCCCCACGCCTCCGCTTGCTCCAGTCACCACAATGGGGCCTAAAGCAGGGTTTTGTCCATTCACTTCCATACGATATAATGCCAATGCAGCCGTAAAACCAGCGGTTCCAATGATCATGGCTTCGCGGGTTGATAAACCCTGAGGTAAAGGAATCGTCCATTCAGCAGGGATTCTGGCATATTGACTCAAACCGCCATCATGCACTTCACCCAGACCACTCCCATTAGCTAACACCTTATCGCCAGGCTTGAAGGTATCATCTTTTGACTCAACCACTTCACCCGCTAAATCAATCCCCGCAATAAGGGGGAAATTACGGATAATAAGGCCTTTTCCAGTAACAGCCAGGGCATCTTTATAATTGATACCACTATATTCGACACGAATCAAAACCTCACCTTGATCAATTTCAGGCACTGGAATCGATTCTAAACGGGTCTCAATACCGGATGTTGTTTTATAGACACGCAATGATTGAAATAATAGTGGTTGGTTGTTCATCATAAACCTTAAAAACAGCAAAAAAAAATATAAATTAACTCTAATATTAACACATTTTTCAATTAAATCTGCGCTGTTCTGGGCAGGAAATTGCCGTCATACCTCTCTAAACGTTTAAATTAAACGGTTACAATATCCAAAAAACACAATAAAAAATATCGCTTGACAGAAAATAAATAGCAGGATTATTATTCGCGCGCTCACTAATAACTAACGGTTAAGGAAAATCTATGAAACACATAATACTGCCTCTATTGTTAACATCATCGGCGCTGCTGTCTTTACCTGCAATGGCAGACTGCGTTGACAACACTTGTTTCGGCAAAATAAATACCTTCGCTGAATCCCTCAAAGTCACTAATGATGGTGTCTTTATTTCAATCATCCAGGACATTGATAGAGCCGCATTATCCTGCGAACTTGATAAAAATAAACTCATCCGCATCCCCGAAAAATCCAAACAGTTTGACAGCATGCACTCATTGCTTTTGACCGCTTTCGCGGCCAATGCCGATGTGGTTATCGAGCTGGATCCAGAAGAGTGGCAGTGTCAGCTTGGTTCGGTAGAGCTGTTACCGATTAATTAATTGGTCGTTGTTTCAGCAACATTTGACTTCAATTTTCCAACTTGTTTTATCTAAAAACTATTATCCAACAACCAGATGTGATCAATGCTGGGTTGCGAGGAAGTGCATAGCTATGCGTTCAGGTTTCGTTTGGTTTTTATGGCTGCTCCTGTTGTCGATCAGCTCAACTGTTTTCGCCACTGACTACGATATTTTTACCGATGAATTCGGTGATATTTATCTCAAAGCGCCGGATAAATTAATTATTATTCCCGAGCGTAAGGCTATACCCGTCCGTCGTCCTGCCCATAACGGCTTGTTAAAATTGTTCGAGCTTGATGGCGTCTGGTCGGTGCAGGTATTGACGCCGGAAGAATGGGCCCGTCTTTTGCTCACGCCAGGTAATGATAACGTCGATGAAGTCAGGCGAGGTGACTTTGATGATGATGGTAGTGATGAGTTATGGATTGCCCTTCGTGACCAAACGAGCTCTCAGTTGCTGATTACAAATTTAAATGGCGTTCCGCAAGTTGAGTCGGCTTTTTATGAGTCACAGACTCTTGGCGGGGTTGCCCCAAGCTCGCCGGTTTCGACTATCGCAGCACCGTCGATCAATGCGCTGAGTGGCGGAGAATTTCGGGTAGACGAATCCGGCTCGGCCACCTATAGCATGCCGTTATCTTTGCCCGCAGGTATTGCCGGGGTAAAACCCGAGCTGGCTTTTAGTTACAGTAGCAACAGCGGTGATGGTTATATGGGCGCTGGCTGGGGCTTTGCCGGAGCATCGGCCATTTCGCGTTGCCCTAAGAACCTTGCGGTTGATACGGTGCAAGGGAATGTCTCTTTTAGCGCATCGGACAGGCTGTGTCTCAATGGCCAGCGTCTGGTGAGAAACGGGTCAAGCAATGACAAAGCCGTTACCGATGCGATCTATTGGAGCCTAAGCAGTCAGTTTCATACCGAACTCGACAGCTTTAACTTGATCCGTCAGCATGGCGCTGCTGGGCAAGGCCCGCGTGCACTGACGGTTGAAACCCGATCTGGTGAAATTCACTACTATGGTGCTTTGACGGCGGTAACAGGCAATGATTCTACGGGCAGATCCTTAGCGCTGATAGCCAAAAGCTATGGCAACGTTCCCGAAAATGGCGAAGATGCCTTTTTCGATACGTCTGCAGGTAGCAATATCGCCAGGTTGTGGGCGTTAAAAGCCATCAAGGACGTCAAAGGAAACTACATCCTGTTTAAGTACGCCGAAGATCAGGTGCTGGGCGAGCATTATCTGACCGAGGTGCATTACACCGGGCGCGCCAATGGCGCTGCGCCCTTTGCCAAAGTCGTCCTTAATTATGTTGACAATACCAAGATCGCGGTGGGTTGGCAGGCGCAAAAACGAGTCGCCATGAGCAAACTGCTGAACACTGTCGACGTACTGCTGGACGGCGCTATTTACCGCCAATACCGTTTGAATTATTTTAATTCCAATGTACTTGAAGAGAAAAACTACCTGTTATCCATTCAGGAATGCGCTGATACCGGCGCTGGCAACTGTTTGCCACCGACCCATTTTGAATGGAATCGGCCGCCTACGGTTAACGTCTCCTATGTCACTCGCTGCGATAATGAGCCGGGCGTGCCGCAGTACTGTTGGCAAGAGCCTATTACCGATAATTATGTGCCCTTTGAGATCAGTTACCAAATAAAGGGCACATCGTTCGATCGTTATTATCAGCAACTGATGGATATCAACGGCGATGGCTTTGTGGATTTAGTATACCCGCGCGCAGGCTACTGGCGGGTGCGTCTGGGCGGTACCAGCGCCAACTGGGAAGAAGTGTGTTCCACACCACCTGGCGAGCCCACCTTTTGTTATAACAAGCCGGCAGTGAGTAGTTTTGCCAACGAAATCACCTTATCCAGTATTGGCGTTGCTAAAAAGCAATATGCGCAAACAATCGACTACAACGGTGATGGTCAGCGGGATCTGCTGGTCGCCAACAGCACCACTTCCAGCTGGCACATTCTATCCTTTGTACCATCAACCAGCACGGTGCAACAATGTGAACCTTACCCTGACAATCAAGCATGTTCTGACTATAAGGTGACCTCTACTTATACTCTGATCTCCCTCGGTTTAAATGCGACTGGTCTTGAAGGCGGGGCGATAGTTGCCGATTATGACGGCGACGGACTTGAGGATATCGTCTTTATCAGCGGCGGTG
>Ga0210032_1001335_pt1 | contig 13895 bp, 10 predicted proteins | sample CryGeyCG2114_250_2_FD_185458 | JGI IMG/M metagenome (GOLD analysis project Ga0210032, IMG submission 185458) | Groundwater microbial communities from aquifer - Crystal Geyser CG13_big_fil_rev_8/21/14_2.50 (SPAdes) (version 2) | ecosystem: Environmental > Aquatic > Deep subsurface > Groundwater ... | reverse complement strand
AAAGGTTCCAAATGAATGTCACTGGCCCCCATGTCAATGCCCCGGGTGATGATATGGTTCACCAATTTGATGACGGGTGCTTCGGAAGCCATATCGCGGATATGCTCAGCACTCTCCTCATCATTTTCAAAACCGCCTTCTTCTTGGGCAATCTGGCCGACCATGCGGTCCATTGCAGAACCACCTTGACCGTAATAAAGCTCAATCGCCGCTACAATATCCTCTTCGCTGGCGAGACAAATCTTTACCTCCATGCCGAGTGATACTTTTAAATTTTCAATGGTGTACCAATCGAAAGGATTGAAGACGACCAATCTCAAAGCTCCTCCAATGATTTCCAATGGAAGAATCATTTTTTCGCGCAGGAACGATTCAGGAATATCTACTCCTTTAACAGGGAGTTCCTTGTTTTCAAAATCAACCTTTTTAAGGTAGGGGATCCCCAGTTCCTTGCTGAGTGTGTCCAATAGCACCTGAGCATGGATGTAACCATGATCGACTAGCACCTTGCCGATGTACTTGCCGTTGAGAAGATTTTTCTCTTTGAGTTCGTTGAACGCTTTAGAGTTGATCTTGTTGTGTCGGAGCAGAATGCGCTCTATAGGATCAGATTTTTTTAACATGGGCCATTCTTCAAAAAATGTGATTATCCAGCACTACCGGAAACATGAAACCGTTCTTCCCTGAAAGCAGGTGGTGGCACGGGAACAGGAACGGGTGCAGGTGCGGCTTGGGGTGGTGGCTGATGATTTGCTGAATCTTGCTTCCGTGAAGCTTTTTCATTATTACTGTGAACCTTGATTTTTTGAGGCGAAAAGTCTTTGGCTTTATGAAACATTTCTCCGCCTCTGCGCTCGATTTTTTGATCCGGTGACCTTTGCGTCAAATTGACCAACAGAAGTCCACCTCTCTTGTTGTCCATCGTGACGAGTTCTTTTTCAATCTTTACGATTTCGTAACCGCTGATCTGTTCACCAACGGAATAACCGCGTCGTTTGATGTTTTTCTTGGTGACTTTATTGCCCGGTTCGGTGACCGCGTAATCTCCTTCTAATATGGCGATATTTTTCCCATTCAGCAACAACACGCCTTTCAATTGTAAATTGGGCGGCGGTGGCGGTGGCGGACCGGGATCCACGATTGCCGAAGTTGGAGGAGGCGGTGGCGGTGGTGGAGGTGGTGCATATTCCTGCCTTTGTTTGCGGAAAAGATTGCCAGCACTCACATCGTCTACAGCATTGGGCGAATAGACCGGACGGTTCAGTTTCAACTTCTGGAAGATTTTGGGGACAGGGCGAAGAGCCTCACCATCCACGCGAGCAGGATATTTGGGTTGGGTCCAGGTTTTGATCCCCCAAACAGATAAGGCTAGAATCACCACGACCAGAGTAAAATTTACAGCCGGTATTATATGCTTCACAATTCCCCGGGAATTTTCAGTGAACTAATTATGTAAGTTAATGAATTTATTGGTGTTTGTCAAGTTTTGCCCCTTTGATGAATGGCTTTTGAAATGTTTGTTTTCCGTGCCGAATTCACACTTTGGTTTCTTATTCGCCTACCCATGCTATTATCTTTTCGGTAGTTGGGGCATGGGCCTTGACTTTTTTAAAGAGGAGTTTATTCTTGATCCTGTCAAAAAAACGTCCTCTTTCACTAATATTTTAATAGATAAGCAAAATGAGTGCCCAAAAAATATTATCCGATCTAAAAAAACATTTCCCGCTTCGTGTTTATGGGAAAGGCCAGGTGGTAGAGTTGTTCCGCGAGATGGGCTGTTACATCGACAAAAAGACTCCGCTCGAGGTGATCGATGCGTTTCGGGACAATGAGTCTGGGGAAATTGTTTGTTATGTTGCTTTTGGGGAACAGAAAGCCACGGCGGCTTTGACCAATTTGAAGCTGGATATCACGCACCCGCTTTACCGGGTGGTGAAAAACTATCGCAATGATGTGGCTCAAGCACTCGCCACTCCAGATGCGGGGAACATTAACAAAGGCTCATTCCGCATCGGCGATCTGTACAAAAAGTAGGCAGGCCACGCCTGCGCGGGATATAGAGCTTTTAAAAAAAGTCGCCTGACTGGTGTATCAATCGCGTCAGCCAGTAGCTTCCAGCGGCTTCGCCGATTGCGCAAGGCAGGCGTGGATGTATAAATGGCATTAGCCAATAGCCCCCGGCGGCTTCGCCGGTAGCCGCCAGCGGTTTCGCCGGATCAGTCGCTGGATTCCGAGTTGATGAACTTTTTGAGGAAGGGAAACATCGCTCCGCGTTTTTCGATCATCTCCTCGCGTGATTTTTTGACCACCGCTTCGTCGATCAGGATGATATCGCGTTCCTCGGCATAACGTTCGATGCCCTTGACCACCATTCCGCGCGCAAATGAAGGGATGCGTTCCAGGCGTTGCTGCGCTTCCGGTGTCCATTTCACACGGTACTCGACTTCCAGTCCCAGCGTGTCCTCGACTTTCAAAGTGATTTCCTTATTGCCGTATTTGCCCGGCTCGTAATCACAAGACGGATCTTCCGCCATGTAATTTCCCGTTTCCGCAAAAGCCCGAGCCCGGCAACCCGAGCACATCGAGGAAAACTCACAAGACCCGCATTTCCCTTCCAGTTTCTTGCGATCACGTAAATCCTGCATCAGTTTGGAATTGTACCAGAGATCTTTGAAGCTGGATGTTTTCAGGTTCCCGACCGGCTCCTCAATGAAGGGGCAGGGAGTGAGATTACCTTCGGGTGTGATCCGGCTGTAATGCGTAGCCGCCGGGCAACCCCCGGTATAAGTACGTGTGTAAACCGAATCGGCATCATTCTCGTAAACGACGCGTTTGTATTGCGGCGCACATTTCGAGTTGATCATCAAACGACCCTTGTATTGCATCTGCAGATCATAAAGCGTTTTGAGAGCTTCTTCGTAGGCCGCGTTGGAGATGTCGGTATTGCCCTGTCCGCGTCCGGTGCAGACGAGGAAATACAGATTGAAGGCCATGGCTCCGATTTTTTCCGCGTAGGCGACAACCTCTGGGATTTCCTTGTAGTTCATGTCCGAAACCGACATCTGAATCAGAAAATCGACACCGACCTCATTGAGAATATCGAAAGCCTTGGTGGAATTTTCCCAAGCCTGATCGACGCCGCGAAATTTGTTGTGTTTGATCGCATCCATAGAATCTATGCTGATGCCGACTCCATGCGCTCCCGCTTCTTTTATCTTCTTGGCATTGGCGTGGTTGATGAGGGTGCCATTGGTACCCAGCACGACCATGAATTTCTTGTCTGCCGCATAACGGATGATCTCGTAAATATCAGGCCGCAACAAAGGTTCACCGCCGGTGAGAATGAGGAAAGCGTTGGGATTGACTTCAGCGATCTGGTCCACAACCCGGAAACATTCCTCCGTGTTCAACTCGTCCGTGCGGAACCCGCCGCGAAAGTCGGCATCCAGGTAGCAGTGATCGCAATTCAGATTGCAACGTTTCGTGAGGTTCCAGGAAATCGAATAAGCCCTGAAGTCCATTTTTACAGGCGGTACTTGTACATCCGTTTCAGTAGTGCTCATAGAAATATATATCTCCACTCAGCGCGGGGAAGGGCAAAGGCCTGCCATGCACAGATTAAGAATAAAAGGATAACTGTCCATTTCATAAATGGATACCTATCATAAAACCTTTTGGCCTCACAAACAAACGAAAATGGGGGAAAGCTTATTGAGAAAATGAAAAAGAGGAGATCAGTGTTTAATTTCAGTTACCGTATCGCTAGGAAAAACTCAGTCCTTCTGAGGGGCATTGAAGAAATTTTACTGATAAACTTAATGATCTATTGTAAATCCAGCGGGGAAATGCAGAGCCACGGTCCCAATTCCGTCATTGCGAGGAGGCTGAAAGCCGAGGTGGCAATCCAGTTTGATTTTAGTTTTTCGGGATAAGAATAAGGGAATGATATTTGGAGTAATGGATCGCCATACTCCCTTCGGTCGTTCGCGATGGCGATTTGGAACGGTTCTCGAATTTTTTGAGTGCGACTCTGCTGACGGCTCTGATTGAAAGCACTTTACGACTGCGGGTGAACGGCTTGTTCGACAATCACTGTTTCTTGCTCGGTCAGTTCGCAAAGATCGTAATAAAAATCAGTAAATTCAGCAGGGGGAGGGAATGGTGTTTAAATATAGAAAGGGAGCTGGCAGAAGTAAAAAACCCCCTCAAGCTACGAGTGCTTGAGGGGGTTTTCGTTTTACAGGATGATGCTGTTACTTTTTCTGCGCTCCCACATAGTTGAGCGCGGAACCTGCATGGAACCATTGGATCTCGGTTTCGTTCAGGGTGTGCGTCAATTCGACGGATTCACTCGACCCGTCTTCATGTGTGATTTTCATGGTGACGGCTTTGTCAGGGGAGAGTTGATCGAGCCCTTCAAAGGTGATCTTGTCTTTGGCCTGAATTTTGTTGTAATCGCCTTTATCTGAGAAGAAGAAGGGGAGTACGCCTTGTTTTTTAAGGTTGGCTTCAAAAATACGTGCGTAGGAGTTAGCTACGAACGCGCGACATCCCATGTGACGAGGTTCCATGGCCGCATGCTCACGACTGGAGCCTTCGCCCAGGTTCTCATCTCCAAAAACAACCCAGCCGGTGCCTTTGTTTTCTTTCAGATCGCGGGCGATCTTGTTCAGCTCAATGCCTGTTTCCCCGGTCAGTGGATGGGTGCCTGAGCCGGTTTCGTCGGTGTATGCGTTGGTCGCACCAAGGAACATGTTGTTGCTGATGTTGTCGAGATGACCTCGGAATTCCAACCATGGACCCGCTTGGGAGATATGGTCGGTGGTGCATTTGCCCTTTGCCTTCAGCAGGACGGGCAGGTCTTTGTAATCAGCAACCGCATCCTGTTTTGGGAACGGGTCGAGAAGAGCCAGACGCTTGCTGTTTGGGTCTACTACAACACTGCCGGACATGGTGGGTGCTTCGTAACCGTTGTCTTTTGAAGTGTAACCGTTTTTGGGAAGCACGTCTCCCTGTGGGGGCTGAAATTTGAACTCTTTTCCGTTGTCGTCTTTGATGGAATCGGTCAGCGGATTGAATTTCATCGAACCGGCAAATGCCATGGCGACGACGAGCTCGGGACTGCTGATGAAGCCCAGTGTGTCGGGATTGCCATCGTTTCGTTTGGCAAAGTTGCGGTTGTAGGAAGTGAGGATGCTGTTGGGCTCACCTTTTTTCTTGTCTTCACGCTTCCATTGCCCGATGCAGGGTCCACAAGCATTGGCAAGTACGGTGGCTCCGATGTCCTCAAAATCCTTCAGGATGCCGTCACGTTTGATGGTCTCGAAAATGGTCTCGGAACCGGGGGTCACGAGGAAATTGGATTTGACCTTGAGGCCAGCATCTTTTGCTTGACGCACTAGGTTGACCGAACGTGTGAGGTCTTCGTAGCTGGAGTTGGTGCAAGAACCGATGAGTGCGGCAGACAGATCTGCGGGATAGTTTTTCTCATCCACTTCTGCGGACATGGCTGAAACCGGTCGTCCCAGGTCGGGGGTATGCGGTCCAACGATGTAGGGCTCAAGGGTGTTGAGATCGATCTCATAAACCTCATCGTAGTATTTTGCCGGATCTTGCTGGGTCTCGGGATCGGATTGCAGATGCTGTGCGTATTTTTTGCAAAGATCTGCGATATCGCCGCGACCGGTGGCTCGCATATAGGGATCGAGTTGTTCATCGTATCCAAAAATGGAGGTGGTGGCTCCGATTTCCGCGCCCATGTTGGTGACAGTGCCTTTACCGGTCGCGCTGATGGAGCGTGCGCCTTCGCCGAAATATTCAACAATTTTGCCCGTGCCGCCTTTTACGGTGAGCATGGTGGCCACTTTAAGGATGATATCTTTTGCGGACGTCCAGCCACTGAGCTTGCCGGTCAATTTGATGCCTACCAGTTTGGGCATTTTAGTCGAGAAGCCTTGTCCCGTCATGACGTCGACGGCATCAGCTCCACCGACACCGATTGCCACCATACCCATGCCGCCGCCATTGGGTGTGTGGGAATCGGTGCCGATGATGAGGGTGCCGGGACATGCGTAATTTTCATAAACAACCTGATGAATGATGCCTGAACCGGGTTTCCAGAAATCCATGCCGTATTTCATTGCCGCTGAGCGCAAAAAGTCATAAACTTCCTTATTTTCCTGCTCTGCAGTGACAAGGTCTTTCGCTGAGCCTACAGCGGCCTGGATCAAATGGTCACAGTGAACGCTGGAGGGAACGGCTACTTTGGGGAGCAGGGCGGACATAAATTGCAAGATAGCCATCTGTGCGGTAGCGTCTTGCATGGCCACACGATCAGGGAAAAGCTGAATGTCGGAAATACCGCGCTCCAGCTTAGAGAAGTCGGTATCTTCCATATGGGAGTACAAAATCTTTTCAGCTATCGTCAGCCCACGTCCCAAATTTTTACGGGCGGATTCAAATTTTTGTTCCAAAGATTGAAATAATTTCTCAATCGGGTCTTTTTCCAGTAACATGCAGGTCTCCTAGCAGTGAACGAATTCAACTAAAGTGGTTTGATTTAATTTTAAAGCAGATTTTTAAATTTTGCTTTATTTTCATTATAATTGGAGAAAAAATCGGACTATTCTTACACGATTAGATTTAATTATCAATACTTTTTGATTTTTTTTGTATATTTATAAGTCTTTTAAAACCAATAAATTAGAGAAATGGCAGTCGAAAATGACTTCAATATTTGATTCCTCTGAATTCAATGGAAATCTATTTTTCCCGCGACCGGATTTAAAACCCGTGCCTCCCACAGCAATGGATCTCTTTGTTCCTGCCAGTGAGCAAGTGAAATTGCATGTACGTAGATATCCTGACGAAGGGGCGCAATTTATACTCCTTTATTTTCACGGTAATGGGGAGATCGCTTCGGATTATGACGATCTGGCAGAAGTATTTGCATCGTTGAATGCAGAATTGATCGTAGCAGAGTATCGTGGTTATGGCAAAAGCGATGGTCGGCCGACGCTGAGGAGCGCATTGGAGGACTCACATTTGATCTATCAATACCTTGTGCAGGAAGGGTATTTGAAGCGGAAATGTTGCGTGATGGGACGTTCGTTGGGGAGTGCTGCCGCTATTGAATTGTGTTCAAAACATTCTGAAATTTCCGCCTGTGTGGTCGAGAGTGGTTATGCCGACCCGATTCCTTTGGTAGAAAGAAGAGGGTTGCGCATCGACAAAACGACGGACGAAGAAAATGCATTGTTCAACAATTCGTACAAGATCGCAGGGGTGCATTGTCCCACTTTAATCATGCACGGTGAAGATGATTTTTTGATTTCCTCGCAAGAGGCAGAAGAAAATTTCCGTTGTGTGGGAACGAAAGAAAAGACTTTGGAGATCCTTGAGGGGGTAGGGCACAATGACATGATGATGGCGCATGAGGGTGCTTATTTTAAAGCATTAAATAATTTTTTTAGTACTTATTTATAGTATATTTATAGATTAAAATATAATGTAATTATTTAAAATATTCTGATCTGGATTGGAGCCTTTAGATGGTCGATCGATATTTCAATATAGAAGGTAAAATCAGGAATGGTTTTAAATTGAGCCAGGATTACGAGACGCTTGATTTTAACTTTGTGAAATTAGGAGATGGAGGGGTCGAAGCCTTGTGTAAATCGCGCTCGGTAAAACAATTGCGACGCCTGACTCTTACTGGAAACAAGTTGGGACCCTTGGGAGCAAAGGCACTTTCTGATTCGGAGAAACTTCCCAATCTGGAGTCTCTCAAGCTTTATAAAAATAAAATCGGTGATGAAGGGGTGGGGTTTCTGGCCCAGTCCCCCAATTTTACTAATCTCAAATCACTTCGCCTTGCCTGGAATGATATCGGACCGGAAGGGATTCGACTGCTTGCAGAGGCCGTCAATATGGAGGGCTTGACTTCCCTTTCTTTAGCGGAAAATAAATTTGGGGACGAAGGGCTTAAATACCTTGCGAATTCCACAGCATTTAAGAATCTGGGATATCTGGATTTGCGGAAGACAGGGATCACGGATGAAGGTTTATTCGCACTGGCTGAAGGGGACAATTTCCCTAAATTGGAAAAGATTGACATTTCTGACAACGATATCACTGCTGAGGGCAAAAGAGCTATTGCCCGATTGTTGATCTTGCGACTTTGCAAAAGCCGCCTCAAGGATGACGGAACGGTTCTCGATGTCAGCAAGTTGGGGATTGGCGATACCGAATGCGAGTACATCGCTTCCTGTAAGGATTTTGAAAACCTGACCCACCTTTATATGGAACTCAATAGCATCACTTCGACGGGCGCGCACTTCTTGTCCGAATCCGAATACCTGCAGAACCTGACCTTGTTGTCACTGGACAGAAATAAAATAGGGGATGAAGGGGCGGAGTTTATAGCGAATTCTCCCATATTCTCTAATCTTGAGGTTCTGATGCTGGAATTCAACCTACTCACCGATCGGGGATTGCTGGCCATTGCGGGTTCGGAGCACATGTCGAACTTGAAGCGCTTGTACATCGATGACAACAATTACACGGAGGAAGGTTTCGAGGCACTGGGAACTTCCGAATTCCTACTTCAACTGGAGTACCCAGAATTCGAGCGTGAGGAAGAGATTGAGGAAGAAGAGGAAATCGAGGAGGAATTCGAAGATGTCGAAGAGCTTGAAGACGTCGAGGAAGAAGAAGAACTCGACGACGAGGAGGAAATAGGCTGATAGCATTTCCTTTGCGATTAAGTTTTCAGCAAAATTAATTACCTCATTACACGGTTCAGACGCCGTGTAACGAGGTGGCAGTCTATAGAAATCAAAAATTCTGCATGCGAATTAGGGCAAGTAGTCCTTTTAATGGCACTGCGCGCGAAAAGAAATACTTACCAGGACGTTCGCCAAAGCTCTTCCGAGCCTTTGAACTTGAAAATACTCGCGACGCGTTCTGCAAATTCCTGATCGCTGAAGGTTTTATTGTATTGATCGCCCTTGTGGCGGTAGGGATTCCACGATAGGGTGAGCCGTTCTATAAAGAGATCGTCGAGTTCGACGGTATTGATCTTTTTGATGATGTTGGTTTCCGAATCGACCAGTATGGCTCCCATCACATGTTCGTCTTTTTGGATCATTGCTTCGATGAAGCCGGGTGACTCCCGTTCCTGTTGCGCCGGATTGCAGGGGGTTTCGATGAACCAGCTCTCGCCACCGACGCCGAAGATGGGGATAGAGGGGAATTCTGACTCGGTCACCAGCTTTGCGCGCCAGGTTCCAGACCAGGACTCAATTTGAGCCGGGCTGGGGTTGGGAAATCGACCCACCAGCAACATATCTCCATTGGCAGAGAAGGAAAGGCCTCCTCCCGTTCCTTCAACCTTTATGGGGCATTGTTTCCCCACTTCAAAACTGATATTTTCTTCCATTTAAAATTTCTCGCGATCTGGGTCAATAAATTTAAGTAAACTTCCTGTCAAGGGAAACAGGAACATTATAAATGTCTGAATATTCAGATTGTCGTTGTCAATATCCAACGAACCCATCGAATTTTTGATTTTGGAAAACATAGAGATTAAAGTCAACCCTTAATCTGTTTTTTGGTTTATACTTCTCAACCAAATTAAAAACGACAACCTTTCGTTCGCGAAGAAATATCATGATTCAAACAACCTTGTTGAGCCACGCTTGCCTGCTGTTTCAGTCGAAAGAAACCAACGTGCTGACCGATCCGGTGTTTTTTGATCCGCACTGGGAGGATATCAATGTCTTGTGCCCCAAACGAAAACTGGATATTGAAAAACTGCCCCGGATTGATATTTTGAATATTTCTCACCGTCATCAAGACCATTTCGACATTCGCACCCTTGCGTATATCAAAGACAGCACTATTTTGGCATCCGATGCCGTTATTCTGGCACCGAAGGACGATATTCTTCTGGAGGTTTTGAAAGCTCTGGAATTTGACAATGTTCAAGTGGTTGGTGATTTCGAGCCTATGAAAATTCGGGATTTGACGTTGACACCCACACCGTCCCTCAATCAGGACGGTTGGCCGGAGCATGGTCTGGTGGTCAGCGATGGGGATGTGACGATCTGGAATCAAGTCGATACCGTCGTCAGTCCTGAAATCATTCAATACATGCACAAGCTTTGCGGTCGGGTGGATTTCGCCCATTTGAGGTTCATGCCCTTATTGGAGGGGAACTTTGCACATCATAAATCATTGAACCTTCCTTTCGAGGAATACAGCTCCTTTTTGAAAGTTGCCAATGCGGTCGCCCCAAAATTTGCCGTACCGGGATCTGCGGCGTTTCGTTATACCGACGAATACGGATTTTTGAACCAGTATTCCTTTCCCACCACGCCCGACGGATTTCTTAAAGATTTGAAAGATTTTTGTCCCGCAATCGGGTCTTCGACTTTTTTTTCAGGCGATGTCGCAAAAATTTCTCGCGATGGAACTGAGGTTATCCGTCAAGGTTCCGACTTTGTCTCCGTTGTTGAAGATGACAGTGTGCTTGTCGAATTCAAACCGGTGATGGAAGTCAAGCCAATCCACACACGCACCACATCCGTCGAGCAAAAAGCGGAAGAGAAACGACTCGTAAAGGAATTCATCGAAAAACGTCTGTTATCCGTTCTCAAGCAAACGAAAGTGATTTCAGTTTGGGAGCATTGGAAGACAACGTATCAACTGGAAGTTTTCGAGGATGAGAGACACGGTGATATCTGGTCGATAGATTTTGGAAGCTCAGAGCCTCAAATCGTTGCTGGCAGGTTGGAGCGCATCAATATTTATGAAGGCATCAGCTATTCGGAACTGGCCGCATTGATCCAGCAAAAGACCTGTTGGGATTTTGTTGGAGCCTCTGCTCAGTACCGTACCTTCAATAATATCTATAGGGTGGAAAAAGGTAAGTTTGAATATTTTCCCAACGAAAAGAAATTCCCTCATCCACTGACCGAAGCTTTCCCATCGAATAAGGAAATGGACCGTGAGAAATTCATGAAAGATGTCCGCAAGTGGAAGGGCAAGGCATTTTCTCATTAATAGAATAGAAAGTGACCTTGTACAAGGCTTCAAACGGGTACTTTTGCCTGAAAATAGATTTTGAAGTAATTTTAATTGCCAATTTGATTGGCTTAGAGTAAACTCTCCGCTTCATTTCATAGGCTTTGCTGTAAGGCGGTGTAGCTCAGTTGGTTAGAGCATACGGTTCATATCCGTAGTGTCCGGGGTTCAAATCCCTGCACCGCCACCAGCCTAGGAATTTTCGGTGGCTGTGTCCTGGAATGTTTGTCGCGGCGCAGTCGCGAAAACTTATGGATACGTTTCCAAATAAAGCGAAATTAACGGGGCTTAACCGATTCAGGTTGAGCCCTTTTTTTATTTGTATTAAAGGACATGATAAGTAACCGCGATCAGGTCCCGCAGAACGTCCGGTAAGGCATGTCTGTAGCTGGTGCGGGGACCGCATAGGCTTCGTTTCCAGCGACCTCGTCGAAAGGCTGGCTCACAACCGCCAACAGCTTCGTGAAAGGCGTCAAGTCTTCCTGATCGATTGCGGCATCAAGGGCTTCCTCGACCTTATGGTTGCGCGGAATATAGATGGGGTTGACACGATCCATCGACTGCGCGACTGTTTCCTCGGCAACTCCTTCCTGTTTTAGACGCTTGCGCCATCGTCGCGCCCAGACATCGAAAGCCCCGGATTGCTCGAATAATTCCTGTACCGGCGCACTGTCACCGCGCAAGGCTTGGGAGAGACGGCGGAAGACAAGCGTGAAATCCGCTTGTCCATCTTCCATCACCCACAACAAGTCGTTGATGAGATCGAAGTCTTGAGAATCTTCCGTCGACAAGCCGAGCTTGGACCGCATTCCAGCGAGCCAGTATTTCTCATACAGAGGTTGCACACGCTCGATCGTTTCTGTCAGCAACGCGATCGCGCGGTCCTGTTCGGGGTCGACAAAGCGGATCAGCGTTTCCGCCAATCGGGTCAGGTTCCAGGACAGGATCGATGGTTGATTCGCATAGGCGTAACGGCCCTGTCGATCTATCGAACTGAACACTGTGCCCGGAGCGTAGCGTTCCATAAAAGCGCAAGGCCCGTAATCGATGGTCTCGCCCGAGATCGTCATGTTGTCCGTGTTCATCACCCCGTGGATGAAACCGATTTGCATCCAGCGCGCTATCAAAGAAGCCTGAGCATTGGCGACCGCCTCGAAGAATGCCAGATAGGGGTTTTCCGCATTAGCCGTTTCGGGATAATGCCGGGCCATCACATAATCGGCGAGGGCGCGGACTTTTTCGACATCCCCGCGCGCCGCACCATACTGGAAGGTTCCAACGCGAATGTGGCTGGCCGCAACCCGAGTGAGAATCGCGCCGGGCAGGGGGAGTTGACGATAAATTTCTTCCCCCGTCGTAACCGCCGCCAGAGCGCGTGTCGTCGGCACGCCGAGGGCGTGCATGGCTTCCGCAACGAGGTATTCGCGCAGTACCGGGCCGAGTCCCGCCTTGCCATCCCCACCCCGAGAGAACGGAGTGATGCCCGATCCTTTCAACTGAATATCGCGCCGTCGTTGTTGAGAGTCGATGACCTCACCCAAAAGAAGCGCGCGCCCATCCCCCAACTGCGGAGCGAAGCCGCCAAACTGATGCCCCGCATAAGCCAGAGCCACAGGCTCCGCACCCTCAGGCGCGACATTGCCAGCGAAAATTGCCAGACCCGCATCCGAATCGAGCGCAACCGGATCAAGCCCCAACTCCTCAGCCAAAGCATGATTGAATTGAATCAACTTCGGCGCGACCGAAGGCTCCGGCTGACAAGGCACGAAAAACCCCTCTAGACTGCGGGCCAAACTGTTGTCGAAGTTGAATTGCACAGAGTTGTTCGCGTTCATTGCCTCAGTTGATTTTAGCACCTGTATACACTCCCGGATTGACTGAAAAATTAAATTTAAGAGCCATCGGCTCTGTTTGTTTTATGAAATTTCTTCCTCTAACAAGAATCAGTCTATTAGATGCCAGAGGGTGAGAAGAGGCTTTGAAATTCTTTCCCCGATACCGCGTTTAAATTAAGGGTAAAGTATTTAATGGAGTTCAAAGACAATCATTTTTGCTATGGTTGTCTTTGTTTGCCTGTAGGACGTTGCTAAAGAAAAGAAGGGTTTTGAAGTTTTAGTCAATGACGGATTCTATGAAAAAGGCCCATGAAGGATTATAAATTTCTCAAAAAATACGATCCAGAACTGTATAAATTATTGGTTTTTGCAGAAGGATATCCTGCAAACGACCCCCAGGCATGCCTGATACGGTTACGTCAATTCGGTGAATTACTCGCGCGATTGTGGGCCAATAAATTGAACGTATTTATTGAAGCAGAAGAATCCTACTCGGATCTTCTGAAACGATTGCAAGAGCGTGGAAAAATTCCTGTCAATATCTGCAATGAATTTCATCAATTGAGAGTAGCGGGCAACGAAGCATTGCATTTTTTGCAAGGGGACTCTAAAACCGCCAGAGCGAATCTCAATATTGCTAAAAAACTGTCCAAAGAATTTGACCTCACCTTTGCGAATCATCTAGAAAAATCAGGGATGCAAAACACTCCCGACCCTTTACCAGCTCGTTCCATACCGGATTTGTTGGATGATGATTCAGAAGAACTTCAGGAAGTCTTAAAGACAGACTCTCTTCAAACGGATTTCACTGGAAAGGAACTGATCGGGATGGATTTTTCTGGCAGGGACTTGCAGGGATTTGATTTCACCGGGGCCTATTTGAACAATGCAAAATTCTGTTTGGCGAATCTTAAAAACGTCAGTTTCCGCGGCGCAGATATCCGAGGGACAGATTTTAGAGGCGCGAAGTATCTT
>Ga0210032_1001334_pt1 | contig 13899 bp, 12 predicted proteins | sample CryGeyCG2114_250_2_FD_185458 | JGI IMG/M metagenome (GOLD analysis project Ga0210032, IMG submission 185458) | Groundwater microbial communities from aquifer - Crystal Geyser CG13_big_fil_rev_8/21/14_2.50 (SPAdes) (version 2) | ecosystem: Environmental > Aquatic > Deep subsurface > Groundwater ... | reverse complement strand
GAAAAATTGTTGAAGAACAATTCAGCACTGATGTTATAATTCCAAAAATCAAAAAAATATATGAGAATTTATGTTATCAATAAATCTAATGAAAATGATGAAAAATAGAAAAATAAAATTATTGTTTTTTCACACAAGTTTAGAATTGGGAGGTGGTGAAAGAATATTAATAAATATTTTAAATCATTTGGATAGAAGTAAATTTGATATAGTTTTGGCTTTGTTAGAAAAAAAAGGTGTTTTCTTAACTAATGTACCCAAGGATATAAAAATCATATCTATAAGAAAAGAAGAATATTTAAAAAACAAAAGTTTTTTTGTGCGTGCTTTTAGATACCTAAAAGATTTTTATGATATTTGTAAAATAGTAAATTCTGAATGCCCTGACATAGTATTGGATATTACGGGACAACTTACGCCAAAGATACTTTTTGCAAGATTATTTAGAAGAAAAACAAAATTTATCACAAGTGTTCACATTCACATAAGCGAATGTAATGTAGAGGCACTTTCCCGTTTGAAAATTAATTTTTTTTTTGATAGATTATTTATCATACTGTTAATGCGGGCATGCCGAAGAGCAGATAAAGTTATTTGCGTTTCTAAAGGTGTAGCTATAGATATTAATAAAAATTTTAGTGTGTCAAAAGATAAAATTGTTGTGATTTACAATCCGCTCAATATAAATGAAATAGATAAACTCAAAAATGAAGAAATATATGATGATTGGTTTAAAAATAATAATCTAAAAATAATATCGATTGGAAGATTACATGCCTCAAAAGGATATGAATATCTCTTAAAAGCATTTAAACTTCTTAGAGAAAGTGGAATAAATGCAAATCTAATAATCCTTGGTGAAGGGCCAGAACGAGAGAATTTGGAAAATTTAGCGAGAAATTTAGGAATTGATAGTCATGTAATATTAACTGGGTTTAAAGAGAATCCTTATAAGTATATGAAAAATTCGGATATTTTTGTGCTGCCTTCCCTTTCTGAGGCATTTGGATGTGCTATAATTGAGGCAATGGCGTGTGGTATTCCTGTAATCGCAACAAGATGTTCTGGACCTGTAGATATCATAACTAAGGATGTTAATGGTTTATTAGTTCCTGTAAAAGATGAAAAAGCATTAGCTAACGCAATCATTAATTTAATAATGGATAAAGAAAAAGCAAAAAAATTATCTGAAGAGGGAATAAAAAGAGTAAAAGATTTTGATGTTAAGAAAATTGTTAATGAATATGAAAAAGTATTTGTAGAATGTTATCATAATAAATAAACATAATAAATAAAGATGAAAATTGCTTATATTTCATACCTTGGTCAAGAAATAGTTAAAAGGTGGGCAGAATGGTTTGCAAAAAGGGGGCACGAAGTATATCTTGTTTTACCTGCACATACAACGAAAGTTCAAGCAGAGTTTAAAGGAGTACACATTCATAAGGTAAATATACAATCGTATGCATCAAAAATATTTCCATTCCCCACGATATGGTCAGGTGTTTTACCTTGTAGAAAGGTTATAAATGAGATAAAACCAGATATTGTTCATGGACAGAATGTAATTGAATCTGGACTTCCAGTTGTATTTTCCGGAGATTATCCAAAAATTGTTTCTATTCTTGGTAATGAGCCATTCTTAGAACTTATAGTATATAGATTGCTTGTAAAAACAGTATTTTGGAGAGTAAATGCAATACACTCTTTTGCAGAAAATTTAACAGAAAAAACAATTTCATTAGGTGTAAATAAACCAAAAATATTTACAATTAGACCATGTGCAGACACAAAAAAATATAATCCTTATCTTGATGGTTTTGATTTGAAAAAGTCCTTGAATTTTGAAAATAATCCTCTCGTTATAAGTACAAGGAATTTGTGGCCAGGTTATAATGTTGAATGTTTAATAGAATCAGTTCCTTATGTAATTAAAGAAATCCCTAACGCAAAATTCATGATTAAAATGGGACACATTATACCTGAAGAAAGAGTGGAGAAATTTAAAAATTTAGTTAAAAATTTAAAAATATCAAACCGTGTCAAATTTATTGGTTATGTCCCATATAACGATCTTCCAAAATATTTAGCATGTGCTGATGTCTATGTTTCCACATCTTTATTTGATGGGTTGGGAATATCAAATATTGAAGCACTTGCATGCGGAACACCTGCTGTTTTGGCAGATATTGATTCAACAAGAAATTTAATAAAAAAAGGTTTGCATGCTCGTTTATATCCTCCAAAGGATTCAAAAGCATTAGCAAAGGAGATAATTGCTTCAATCAAAAATAAAGAAAAGGAAAATAAGGAAATTCATAAAGAAAATTTTGAAATTATTAAAGAGCATTATGATTTTGATAAAAACATGGAAAAAGTGGAAAAATTATATGAAAATTTAATTGATAAATACAAAAAACACAAATGAAATTTTTTCAATCGTTGTTCATAATAAACCCTCCTGCAAAATTAAAATCTAAATTCAAAAAAGAACTTAAATTATTATGAAATATAATATATTTGTAAGCGGTGTTCAGGAAGAATTGAAAATTGAAAGAATAACAGTCAAAAATTTAGTTATTGAAAATCCCTTGCTGAAAGATTATTTTAAGGTATTTCTTTTTGAAGATTTGTCTGCAAAAGGTAAGTCATTTAAAAAAGTATATATTGATGAAGTTCGTAAATGTAATGTTTATATAGGTATTTTAGGGAATATAAATACGGAAACATTAATAAGGGCAAGATTTCAGCACTGAAAGAGAATTCTGTGCAGCTCAAAAAGGAAATAAAGAAATTTTAATTTTTATAAAGGGCGAAAACGACAAAATAAAAGATACATAAGTAAGGAAGTTAATTACAGAAATCTGCGATCCTGAAAGAGGATATACTTACAAACATTCAAGGATTTATTATCTTTTAAAAACTATCTGCATGAGAGTTTACTGGATTTTTTAAGAGATAATGGCATTGTTGGAAGAACTGCATTTGATAAAACAATAGAAACAAGTGCAACATTAAAGGACATAGATAATGATAAAATTAAATGGTTTTTGAAGACGGCAAGGGAAAAAAGAGGTTATCCTCTTGATATTACAACATCCGTTAAAGACACATTAATACATTTAAATCTTTTAAGAGAAAATAGATCGTATAACTCATCCATATTATTGTTTGGTAAAAATCCAAAAAAATTTTTCACACAATCTGAAATAAAATGTATAAAATACAAAAAATGAACTGGAAAAATAAAAAAGTAATTGTAACAGGGGCAGGAGGATTTATAGGAAGTCATTTAACAGAAAGGTTAGTTGGACTTGGAGCAGAGGTTTCTGCATTCGTCAGATACAACTCAAGAAATGACTGGGGGATGATTGAACTTTTTCCTGATGAAACAAAGGAAAAAATAAATGTCATCACAGGAGATATAAAAGATTCTGATGCTACGAGATGGGCTGCAAAGAACATTGACATTATTTTTCATTTAGCAGCGTTAATTCCGATTCCTTATTCCTATATACATCCCCGTGAGTCAATAGAGACAAATGTTATTGGTACTTTAAATGTTCTTATGGCTGCAAAAGAGAATAATGTTGAAAGAATAATTCATACCTCCACTTCTGAAACTTATGGAACAGCACAATATGTCCCGATTGATGAAAAACACCCGCTTCAGGGACAGTCGCCTTATGCCGCAAGTAAAATTGGAGCAGATAAGATCGCTGAATCATTTTATTTGTCTTATGGATTGCCAGTTGCAACTATTCGCCCGTTTAATACCTATGGTCCAAGACAATCGGCAAGAGCAGTAATTCCAACAATTATAACACAGGCATTAACAAAAAATGAAATTTATATTGGCTCAAGACACCCGACAAGGGATTTAACTTATGTTTCTGATACAGTTGAGGGCTTTATAAAACTTGCAGAAGCAAACAATAAAGTTTTGGGGGAAGTAATAAATATTGGCTCAAATTTTGAAATTTCAATTGGCGATTTGGCAGAAAAAATTGTTTCATTAATTGACAAGAAAATTGAAATTAAATATGATGAATTTAGAGTAAGGCCTAAAAAGAGCGAAGTTGAACGATTGTGGGTTGATAATAGAAAGGCAAAGAAATTAATAAATTGGGAGCCAAAAGTTTCACTTGATGAAGGGCTTAAAAAAACAATTATAGTCATTTTGACATCTTTTGATAATATTGTTTTTGTCCATATATTTATTCTTTAAATCATAATATGTAATGTTGATGTTCAAAATAAATAATCAAAAGTTGAAATTTTCACTATAAATGGATTTCTGAAAATATTAACAGATATAAACCCAATATTTATAATGTTTAGAAAATGAAAGCAGTAATTTTAGCTGGCGGAGAAGGAAGAAGATTAAAACCTTTCACATACGTGATACCAAAACCATTAATGCCAATCGGAGAATTGCCAATAATTGAAATCATCCTTAAACAATTAAAGAATAATGGATTTAATGATATTATAATTTCAACCGGCTATAAAGAAAATTTAATAAGAATGTTCCTTAATGGTGCAGACAAAAAACACAATTTAAATATCAAATATTCCCACGAGGATAAACCACTGGGGACTGTTGGTTCACTTTCACTTATTAAAGACGAATTAAATGAGGATTTCATTCTCATGAATGGTGATACATTATGCACTGTAAACTACAATGAACTTATGAAATATCATAAAAAATCAGGCAACATTGCAACAATAACGCTTCACAAAAAAGAGATTAAAATTAATTTTGGCGTCGTAAAGTTGGATAATGTTAGCATAATTGATTACATTGAAAAGCCAACACACACTTATTTTGTAAGTATAGGCGTTTATGTTTTTAAACCAGATGTCTTAAAATATATCCCGGATGGAAAATTGGATTTTCCTGATTTGATTAAAATTCTTATCAGAAATAATGAAAAAGTTGGAGGATATATTTTTGATGATTATTGGCAGGATATTGGAAGACAGGAGGATTATATGAAAGCCAATGAAGATATAAATAAAATTTATGACAAATTAGGAATAGGAGTAAATACAAGATGAAAAAAGTATTGATAATAGCATACCATTTTCCACCAATTAATGATTCTGGAACTTTCAGAACATTAGGGTATGTAAAATATTTAAGAGAATTTGGATGGAATCCATCTGTACTGACTTGTAAAGATTCAATGTCCTTTCTAAAAGATGAACATTTATTAGAAGAAATTCCACCGGAAGTTAAAATAGAACGAGCTCCACACATATTTTTCCCGTGGGGAATTCGAGCTATAACAAACAGGATACCTGACGGATATATCGGTTGGTTACCTTTTGCTTATTTCAAGGCATTAAATATGATGAAGGAAGAAGATTACAATATAATATATTCAACATCGCCCACACCTACTACTCATTTAATCAGTTATCTTTTAAAGAAAAAAACAGGTAAACCATGGATTACAGATTTTAGAGATGAATGGACACAAAATCCTTTTTTTAAGTACAGTTCCTTTTATAAAAATATTAACCAATGGCTGGAAAAGAAAGTTTTACAACATGCCGATGCAGTTATTTCTGTAAGTGAAGGCATAACAGAAGGATTGCAAACATTAATCAATAATGATGAAAATAAATTTCACACAATAACAAATGGTTATAATGCCTCAGATTTTATCAATTATAACCCAAAAGATACTTATGGCGATAAATTTAAAATAACATATACTGGTGGATTTTCTGGGGGTTATCCATCCGGGCTTAACTATCCATATCATTTTTTTAAAATAATTGGAAAATTATTAAAAGAAAATAAAATTGATAATAATGATTTAAGGATCGTTAAGGTTGGATATAAAGAGGAACTTGACCCGGAAATACCAAAAGAAAATATTTGTTATGTTGGTTGTGTTCCACATAACGAAGTATTTAGGCATGTAGAAAACACAACAATATTGTTGTTAGTTGTTCAAACAGAAAGAGGGAAAGGAGCATATACTGGAAAAATATTTGAGTATATTAATTCTAAAAAACCAATACTTGCATTAGTTCCTCAAGATGGAGTGGCAGCAGATTTAATACGAAAAACAAACACAGGAATTATTGTAGACCCCAATAATATTGAAGGAATAAAAAAAGCAATTCTTTACTTTTATAATCAATGGAAAAACAATACTCTAAAAATTAAACCTAATTGGGAAATAATTAAGCAGTATGAAAGAAAAAATTTAACAAAAAAACTTGCACAAATTTTTGATGAATTAGTAAGATGAAAGATAAGATTAAAGTTTCAATAATAATAGGTACAAGGCCAAACTTAATAAAAATAAGTCCTCTATTAAGGAAAATTAAAGAAGATCAAAGTATTGAGTTACAATTCATAAACACCGGTCAGCATTATGATTATGAATTAGATGGAATTTTTATAAAAGAATTAAATCTATTGGAACCTGTTTTTTTAAATATTGGATCTGGAACACAAGGAGAGCAAACAGGGAACGGGTTAATAAAAATAGAAAAGGAATTGATTAAATTTAAGCCGGACATTTCAGTTGTAATTGGCGATACAAATTCCACACTTGCTGGAGCACTTGCTTCAGCAAAATTAAACATTCCTGTTGCCCATATAGAGGCGGGTTTAAGAAGTTTTGACAGGAAAATGCCTGAAGAAATTAATAGGACAGTTGTTGACCATATATCAGATATGCTGTTTGTTCCAACAGAAAATGCAATTAAAAATCTTAAAAATGAAGGGATTCTTGATGAAAAAATTTTCTTTGTACAAGATATAAGCGTTGATGCTTGTTTACAAAACGATGAAATTGCAAAAAAGTCAGAAATTTTGAAAAAATTAAATGTAAATAACGATTTTATTTTAGTTACATTACACCGGCAGGAGAATGTTGATATTAAAGAAAATTTGTGCAATATTCTTGATGCGATTATAGAAATAAGTAAAAGCAGAGAGGTGATATTCCCAATACATCCAAGAACTCTTAAAAATTTAAAATTGTTTGATATTTTTGAAAATTATTCAAAAAAGATAAAAATTATAAAACCACTCGGATGCTTTGATTTTCTCAAATTGCTTGGTTGTGCATCTTGTGTTGTTACCGATTCAGGGGGCATACAAAAAGAGGCATTAATATTAAAAACTCCTTGTGTAACCACAAGAACAACAACAGAATGGATTGAAACCATAAACTTGAATGCAAATGTTCTCGTTGGTTCAGATAAAGAAAAAATAGTTGAAGAGGTTCCGAAAAGATCATCAAAAGAATTTCATAAGTTTATGAAAAAGATAAAAAACCCTTATGGGGATGGAAAAGCAAGTGAAAGGATAATAAAATATATAAAAAATGTGTGGAATTAACGGTTTCAACTGGAAAGACGAAGAATTATGCAGAGTTATGGCAGATGCATTAAAACACAGAGGACCTGATGATGAAGGATTTTACTTTGACAGCGATGTTTCTTTAGGGCATAGAAGGTTAAGTATAATTGATTTGAAAAGTGGGCATCAACCAATTCATAACGAGGATATATCCATATGGATAATATTCAATGGAGAAATTTATAATCATAAAAATATAAGAACCGAATTGGAGAGTAAGCATAAATTCTACACGAATTCGGATACGGAGATGATAATTCATGCTTATGAAGAATATGGTTTTGATTGTGTTAAAAAATTTAACGGAATGTGGGCATTCTGTATATATGATAAAAATAAAAATTTAATGTTTCTTTCACGAGATAGATTTGGAATAAAGCCGTTGTATTATTTTTTTGACAGCAAAAATTTCATTTTTGCTTCTGAAATAAAAGGGCTTCTTACTCATGTGAAACCAGAAGAAAATGATGGAATAATATATGATTTTCTAGTTAACAATAAGGACCAACATAAAGAAGATACATTTTTTAAATGTATTAAAAGTGTAATGCCCTCCACAAACTTAATTTTTGATTTAAAAACAAAAGAAATAAAGAAAGAAAAATATTGGGACATTAAAAGTATAAATAGAAAAACTGAAAGTAGTTTAGAAGAAGATGAAGAGTACGCAAAAATTTTTTCTGAACTTTTTAAAAATACTGTAAAGATGAGATTAATGAGCGAAGTTCCTATTGGAACATGCATTAGTGGTGGTTTGGATAGTTCTTCAATCGTTTGTATATTAAATAAACTTTTATTAGAAGGAAATGAAAAAATAAAGGAAAACATTGGAGAAAAACAAAAAACATTTTCTGCAGTGTATGAATATAAAAAGGTTGACGAACGAGAGTATATAGAAGAAGTAATTAAAAACACAAATCTTGAAAAACATTATGTTTTTCCTTCTGGAAAAGAATTGTTTAAAGAAATGGAAAAATTAGTATACTATCAGGAAGAACCATTTTTCTCAACAAGCATTTATGCTCAGTGGAATGTTATGAGATTGGCGAGTAAAAAGGTAAAAGTTTTGCTTGATGGTCAGGGAAGCGATGAACTACTTGCAGGATATTTAAATCCAGAGCTATACCCAAGAACAAGCATTGAAGAAATATTAAAACAGAGAAAGTTTTTAACGTTCTTTAAGGAACGACTTATGAAACCAAAGGTATTATTTAAAGATATAAATGCTATTTTGGACGCATTTGCTTTATATTTTATGAAACAAAATGTATTTACAATTGAAGAACTTTTAAATCAGATATTTTTAGGTGAATTTGAGAATAAAAAGAGAACATCAAAAGAAGCAAACGATTCCAAAGAAATAAAAGATATTGCAGATTGGTCATATGACCTTTTGATGAACGGTGGAATTCAGACATTGCTTAAATACGAGGATAGAAATTCAATGGCTTTTTCAATAGAAGCACGAGTGCCATTTCTCGATTATATGCTTGTTGAATATATTTTTTCTATTCCAATAAGTCAGAGAATAAAAAATGGTTGGACAAAATACATTTTAAGAAATGCTATGAAAGATATACTGCCCGAAAAAGTAAGAAAAAGAAGAAGCAAGCTCGGATTTCCCACCCCTCAAGAGACATGGTTTAAAAAGAATAAAGATAAAATACTTGAAATATTTAATTCAGAGAGTTTAAAAGAAAGAAAATATTTTAATCAAAAAGCAATTATTAAAAGTTTTAATGAATTTTGTAATGGTAAAAAATATGATTCAAATATGTTTTGGAAAATTATAAATTTAGAGATTTGGTTTAGAGTGTTTATTGTTTATTGATAATGGAAGGCAAAAATCATAAAAGATTAAAGATATTATTTTTACCTGCATGGTATCCAAGTAGGATTCATCCCATATCAGGAATTTTTATAAAAAAACACGCAGTAGCAGTTTCAAGATATTGTGATGTTGCTGTTTTATATGTAACTCCATATTCAAATTTAAAAGATAAAAATTATGATATTGAATACTTAGAAGAAGACGGAATATCCACTGTAAGGGTTTATTGTAGCAACACAATAAAAATTCCTGTCATCAGAATATTTAGTCAGATGGTGTTTCAATATTTAGCGATGTATCAGGGACTTATGTTAATAAAGGAAAAGTTTGGAATACCTGATATTATCCATGTAAATGTAGTTTCTCCTTCCATTATATTGGTTGGTTTGTTATTAATTTTTAAAAAAATAAAAGGGATTCCTTATGTTGTAACCGAACACTGGTCTGGCTATACTAAAGAAGACAATAGATATAATCTTCATTCTGCATTCTTAAAAAAGTATCTTGTAAAAATTATATTTAAAAAATCCTGTGCTGTGATAACTGTGAGTAATTTTTTGTTAAACTCACTAAAAGAACATAGATTAATAAGTAACAGATGTTTTGTTGTTCCTAATGCAATAAATATCCCAAATTTAGTGCCTAAAAAAAAAGATATCTCAGAAAAGATTAAAATTTTAACAATATCTCTACTTAGTAATGAACAAAAAAATATCTCTGGTTTGATAAAAGCATTTGAGAAAATAGCGAGCAAGTATAATAATATTGAATTGCACATTGTGGGTGATGGATCTAATAAGGAGAATCTTATTAACATCGCAAAAGGTACAGGATTACTAAATAAACATATTTTCTTCCATGGATATATTCCTAATTCAGAGTTATGGAAATATTTTCATGAAGCTAACTTTTTTGTGTTAAACAGTAACTTTGAGACATTTTCTGTTGCAACCGCTGAAGCACTTGCTCATGGTGTTCCTGTGGTCGTTACAAAATGTGGGGGGCCTCAGGAATTTGTTACAGGAGAGGTAGGTGTTTTAGTGGAAAGACAAAATGAAGATAGTTTGGTTGAAGGTATAAAATATATGATTGAAAATTGGCATAAATATGATCCTGTAAAACTTCATAACTATGCTATGAATAGGTTTAGCTACGAAAAAGTAGGAAAATTAATTTTAAATGTATATGAAACAGTGTTAAATAAGAAAAATGGAATATCGTAATTTAGCTATAAATTTTATTAAGAGAGGAAATAAAAAGTTAGAATATTATGATGGAGCACTCATAGGAGCAGACAAAAATCTTCATCAGCAGGTTTTTAAGGTAGTAACAGAAATATGTAAATCTAAAAATATTAAAAAAGAAGATATAAAAATATTAGATATTGCTTGCGGAAACGGTGCATTTTCAAAAAAAATGTATGACAATGGATACATAGTAGAATGTTGTGATGTAACTGATGCAGGATTTAAATTTAAAGATAAATTTAAATTTACAAAAATAGATATAAATTCGGATGAGTTTATAAATTTCTGTGAAACAAACGAAGAAAACTATGATATAATTATCTCAATGGAAACAATAGAGCATTTAGAAAATCCGTGGAGATTTATGAAGGGATTGAAAAAATTATGTAAAAAAGAAAGGTATATAATATTAACAACTCCCAATATAGAATCGCCTTGGTCAAAATATTCTTTTGTTGTTTCCAACAAATTTTTTCAATTTTCAGAAGGCGATTTATCTTATTGGCATATCAATCCACTTACAGAATTTGAAATATTGCTAATTGGAAAAAATCTAAGGTTAACGTGCGAAGAAGTTATGGGGGGAGGAGAATATCCAATTATATGGTTGCCTGAAAACATTATTGAATTTGACTTGTATAAAATCGCCTGGACGCTCTTACATCTTTTCGCTTTTCCATTTTGTAAAAAAGTAAATCTGTCTTGGTGTAAAATATATGTTTTAAAAAAACAAAATGACAATCTGTGATAAAGTTAATCAAATATTAGGATATACGCAACAAGAGATTCGAATTATGTTGAGGAATATAAAGATGCTTAAAAATTGGTATCTCTACTATTTATTAATAGGTAAAGATAAAGTATTTATAACAAAATCAGGAGACAAATTCTATGTTGAGGGGGAAAATAGATGGGAAGAAAAAAAAACTCATTGATGTTATCGCAGAAGTATATTATTTGCACATGTATGGCCAACATTCTACCTTTGATATTGAAGATCAAGATATTGTTGTTGATGTTGGAGCAAATATTGGTATTTTTACAATATATGCGGCAAAAAGAACGATTCATGGAAAGGTGTACTCTTTTGAGCCATTTCCAAAAACTTTTGAGATATTGAATAAAAATGTTTATTTAAATGGCCTTAAAAATGTTGAGACATTTAAAATGGGAATTGGGAGGAAGAGAGGTGTTCAAAAATTTTATATCGCTTCGTTTAGTATTTTCAATACATCATATCCTGAGTTAAGAAATGGAGAAAAATTGGATGAAACTATTGTTAATACTCTTTCTATTAATGATCTATTTGAAGGTCTGAACTGTAAAAAAATAGATTTCCTTAAAATGGATTGTGAAGGAGCAGAATATGATGCCATATTTAATACAAAACCAGAATATTTTGAAAGAATAAAGAAGATTGTGATGGAATTGCATTATCCTATTCAAAATTACACTTATGATGATATGATCATATTTTTAACAGAAAAAGGATATAAAGTAGATTATGACGAATCCAGAAAAGTGAAAATTATGAATGAGAAAATACCTTTTGGTATGATGCGGTATGCAGAAAGAAAAAACAAAAATGAATAGAAACAAAAAAGTAGAGAAAATAATAAATGAATGGAAAAGGTGTGTTGAATTGTATAAAAATAAAAAGATTACAGTAGAAGATGCTAAAAAAATATATTATATGGAAAGAGAGATAAAACTTTCATCAAAAGATCTTAAATATATGTATGATGACTATTATTTTAGAAATTGTGTTGAGAATAAAACATTAGCTGATAAATTCTTTGAATTAAAAGGTTTAAATGTAAGTGAATATAAAAAACTGCCATTAAAACTTGCAAATGTTAAGGCGGGAGACAAAGTACTTGATGTTGGATGTGGCAGGGGCGTAATCATTTTTCAAACTGCAAATCTTGGTGCAATATCAACAGGTTTGGATTTTTCGTCTGATGCTATTAGGATTGCTCAATCTGTCAGAGAGATGCACTCGTCAGAAATAAGAAATAGAATAAATTTTGTTCTTTCCGATTGTGAAGAAATTCTGTTTCCTGACAATACATTTGATAAGGTATTTTTATTAGATGTAGTTGAACATCTATCAAATGAAGAAATTAATGCTATTTTTTTAGAGATACGAAGGGTATTAAAACCAAATGGTTTACTGATTATTCATACATCTCCAAATGGATGGATCAAAAAGTATGGATATTTAATTACTTTCACAATATCTTTTTTCCTTCATCGTAATATACTTATTCATCCTCGCATACTTGAACTCAAAGAAAATCTATATTATATTCTTCATATTAATGAACAAAGTATTTTATCTCTAAAATTGCTTTTATATAAATGCGGATTTAGAAGTGATGTATGGACACAAAAAAGCAAAATAGGGAGTAGGAACGATAATATTATAAAAATATTATGTGGGTGGATTTTTGATCATGAACTATATGCTCTTGCCACTCCTAAAAAACAAATGTAACATTTCTCTAATCTCTACAAAAATATCTTTTTCTATAATGTAAAGAGCCGTAAAATACACAACAATTCCAACAAATATGAAGATGAATAATGTGTAAATAGATGATTCTATCGGCATTTTTGTCATCATAACAGAAAAAAACATTATTATCGCTGCTATTGTTGAGGATTTAAGAGTTTCAATTATCACAGAAAATTTCATGTTTAAAATCTTGCATATGGATATTAATGTGATTACACAAGCAAATATTGTAGAAAGGGTTACAGATAATGCCACACCAATTATATTCCACTGCAATAAAAAGATATATATTGTAACTAAAATAGATAGCAACCATAATGCCACAATTTTTACCACTAATTTAGCTTTTCCCATCGCATAAAAAACATTCCATACAGGGGCCAAAATAGACCAAAATAATCCGTAAACAGCAAATATTTGGAGTACAGGTATTGATTCAATCCATTTTTCTCCTAAAATGAATGTAACGAGTTCAGGTGCTATTACAATTGTTCCAAATGCAATCGGAATTGTCACTAAATTTGTATATTTTAATGCTTTAAGAGACGCGTCTTTAATTTTTTCTTTTTCATTCTGAATAGTTGAAAAGGTTGGAAAAAGAACATTGTTCAATACCGTTGCAATTTGGTTCGCTCCTATCAAACCCCAGTTATGCCCCATATCATAAATACCTAATGATGATGCGTTTAAAAATTTACCTATAAAAAATTTATCTGTGTTTTTCATAAAAAAGCCCAATAAATTTCCAAATGTAATCAATCCTCCAAATCCAAACATCTCCCTTGCTACTTTTTTGTTATAAGAAATTTTTGGTCTCCATGATGAGAAATACCAGTAAAGAATAACACCTAATGGAGCCACTAATAAACTCCCATAAACCAGACTCCAGTATGAAAATCCAAGAAATGCT
>Ga0210032_1001327_pt1 | contig 13984 bp, 12 predicted proteins | sample CryGeyCG2114_250_2_FD_185458 | JGI IMG/M metagenome (GOLD analysis project Ga0210032, IMG submission 185458) | Groundwater microbial communities from aquifer - Crystal Geyser CG13_big_fil_rev_8/21/14_2.50 (SPAdes) (version 2) | ecosystem: Environmental > Aquatic > Deep subsurface > Groundwater ... | reverse complement strand
CAGCCCCCCCATTTTTTCCACATCAAACAGAGGTCCAAAGCGACTGATATAGCCACGTTGTTTTAAAGATTTAATCATATCAATCAGTTGCTGCTCTGATAAGTCAAATTGTTTAGCACAACGCTGAAATGGCCTATGTGTAATAGGTATACCCAGTTGTAATTGATTAATAATACTTTTCTCTGTTTCATTTAACATGTTTAAATTCAACCTCCATAGAGAGTTTAGAAGAAAAATATTTAGCACCATTTTGAGAGAAGCACCTTGTACTAAACAAAACATCAAATGGACCCTGTAAATGATGTTTTTGGCGAATACTCAGGATCTTTCTTTCTACATCGTCTCGATTTTTTCCATGGATCATCGTAAATAAATTATAAGGCCAATAAGGCAATACTCTTGGTCTTTGATAACATAAGGTCACAACATCTTGATGAGCTAATAGATGTCCCACTGCATCTATCTGCTCATCTTTAATGTCCCAAACCACCATTGCATTGGCGGTATAACCCAATTTTCTGTGCTGTACAATGACACCAAATCGGCGAATGAATTGGTCATTTTGTTGCTGTTGAATGAAATTCATTAAATATTGTTCATCACAACCTATTTCTTCGGCCATTTTTAAATAAGGTCGTTCACAAATAGGTAAACCTTTTTCAAGCCTAGCCAAAATGGATTTCTTTAATTGCTGGAACATAATTTAAATCCCAAATCAATATGAAATCTTTTGATCATAGGTAAACTTAAGACCCTGGTATGAGTAATTTTCTCGGCATTTTTTATCACTTCCTGCAAAGTGTGCTGATTCGGTGCAGTGATCACAAACCATAAATTATAAAAGTGTTCTCTTTGATAATTATGATTAACACCGTCTAATAAACTGATTTGATAAGCGACAGAATCTAACATGCTAGATTCTACATGCACTGCAGCTAGTGTAGATGCACCTATTTGAGCAGGATCTAACACCACACCAATTCGGCTTATATAACCTTGTTTCTCAAGAAATTTATATCTTTCTATGACCCGATTTTCTGTCACATCAAAGGACTCAGCAATGAATTTAAAGGGTCTTTCGCAAAGAGGAAAATTTCTTTGATATTGATCTAATAATTGTAAATCAAAATTTGATAAATCATGGATTGTTTGATCCAATTCACTCATGATGCAACCATCCAAAGTTTCACTTTCATTCGTCTCATTTTATTCATGTTAAAGCCCTAGTTCATGAGCACGATTAGTAAAAAATATACCACTGGGTGCTTTTACCTCAAGAACCTTCAGTAATTGAAAGGTTCTGCTGTCGTAAATTTTCACTTGGTTTAAGTCTCGTACCGAAACCCATACTTGTTCACCACGAGGAGTGAATTGTAGATGCATCACGCCTGGGCCAACCTCGATGGTTTGAATAACCGCTTCAGTTTTAGTATCAATGACTTGAAGCCATTGATTATCTGGGAAGGCAAAATTTACCCAAATATTTCTAGCATCAGGTCGAGCCATAACGAAAACCGGCTGACCTTTCATAGGGATTTTTTTATCTAACAGCCAAGTGCTCGTATTAGCCACAAGCACTTGATGCTCGCCCACTGCAGGGAAAAATGCACGTTCTCCAGCAAAGGTCCAACCTTCAAGATGAGGCATTTTATAAATAGGTAAAGTTTCTTCACCTTTACCATAATCGGGTAATATTCTTTTCACGCCATCTTGGATATTCCATAAATCGACTTTTGCCATGCCTTGCTCACCAAATAATCCAGCAATATAGGTGCGGCCATTTGGAGAAAGCAAGCCGTCGTAAGGTAAAGATCCAATATGGGAAAACTTAGTAAGTTTGGCATGTTGCTTAGGCAATCCATTGAGATCAGCCAACCATATTTCACCAGCATCATATAAACTAAAAACTAATTGATTATTGGGACCATCCGTTAGCCCCACCACTTTGGATCCCTGGGGGAAATCCTTAGTCATAGCGGCAATAGAATCGACTTGTTTAAGAGTTTTCGCATCAAATATTTTAACGCCACCGGGTGTATAATTTGACACAGCTACCCATCGCCCATCCTGAGAAATAGCACCACCAATGGCGTTACCTGATTGAATGACTCTATTGACCAATCGGCCATTTAGAATATCGATTTGGCTCAGTCCGCCGTCTCGACCAAATACATAGGCATAACGTTCAGAGGGTGAAAAAACCATTGATGCATGAGAGAGATCACCCAAACCTTCCACTCGACATAAAATGTTATTCCCCTCACGAGTCACAATCACTACCGAACCAGAGGCTCTTTCGATAATTACACCCAATTGGCCACTCCCATTATTTGGATGACAACCTGAAAATTGCTCAGTTTTCAATTGACTATCTTTTGCAATTAAAGCTGTAGCAAAAAACAATAAGAAAGCACAATGGTAAATTGGTTTCAAATTACTTAACATTTTCTTTACCGGTATTGGTTCGCATCAGTTGTTGAGAGAGGACTTGGATGGAAGATAACTTTTGTTGCCATATCTCTGTTCTAAGTTGTCCGATCAGCCATTCTATTTCAGAATCATTTAAAAAATTTTTCCAGGGTGGCATTGGCGTTTTCAATCGGCCATTTTTGATAGTTTCAAATAACAATTCATCAGGTTTACCTTGCAAATTTTTCGCTAAAAGTGCTGGCCCCAACCCTCCCATCAATGTTCTTCCATGACAAGAACCACAATCATCTAGTAAGAGCGCTGTTAACTGTATCTTTCTCTGTGCTGTGATTTGTTGAGTTGTCACTTTGGCCATTGAATCGGTAGCTAATAAAAAACAACCAATAAACAAAAGGTTAAAGATGCAAACAGCCTGATATTGATTTGTTTTAAACAGAGTCACTTTTAGCTACGCAATGATTTATTGAACGTCAATTGTCTACTAAATATTTGAACTGTGCATTGATCTAAAACAATAGCTAGCCCTTTGCTTTTACCAATCAGGCTTAAATTATCCATTGCTTCATTCATCTGTTGTGAAATGATATATAGAAAGAGAGAGCTAATGCGCTAACTGAGTGATTTGGCTATACAATAAGGGTAATTTATGTGGCAGGTGTTCAGGTTTTTGAATGACAACAAATCCCTGCTTGCCAAAAAGATGAGGAAGATAGTCCTCAGCCATTTGGTCAATGGTCACGCAAAATGGAATGATACCAGATTTTCTCGCCTCTAATATGGCATGCCTGGTATCCTCAACACCATATCTCCCTTCATAAGCGTCAAGATCATTAGGTTTACCATCACTGAGCAATAAAAGTATTTTTTGCTGTGCGCCTTGTTGGATGAGTTGCTTTACGCCATAACGGATTGCCGCGCCAAGTCGAGTATAAAATCCTGGCTCACAACCTTGAATACTGGCAAGAACTTTTTCATCATAAGCTTGTTCAAAGTCCTTAATTTTAGTAACTTGCACCAATTCGTTTTTCTTTGACCAAAATCCCGCAATAGCGAACTTATCTCTTACGGAGGACAGTGCTTCAGCCATCATCACCAGTCCATCTTTTAAAACGTCAATCACTCTTTGTTCATTACTAACCCATGCATCGGTAGATAAAGAAAAATCCGCTAATAAAAAGCAAGCAATATCTCGATGTTGATGACGTAACTGGCAGTACAACTGTGGCTCAGGTTGATGTGTGTAAAATTGCCTCTCAGTGTTAAAAGTTTGCCAAGCATCCATATCAATTTCTGAGCCATCCATTTGATTTTTCAACCAAGCTCTTTGAGGCATTAAACTAGAGAGTTGACGCCTGACTTGACGTATATCTTTAATTAATTGTGGATGAAGAGGCTTAAGTTGTATTGAACAGCCATTGCTTAACTCTTCGCTTAAGCTGGTTTCAACGACTCGACAAAAATCCTTTTTAAGTTGTTGCAGCTTAAAATCCCATTCAGGTAATAAAATACCCGCTATTTTTCCCAATTTGGCAGCTTGTTCAGAGGGTAAATCAAGATCAAATTTCAATCTACCTGAACCCGATTCTGCTCTTGTAATAGCCAATTCATCTAAATCATCAACAATTTTCTCAGGGTTATCATCGGGATCTTCATCAATTTCACGATTGACATTAGCATGTTCCGCTCTGGAGAAGATACTTTCAAAACGATAAAGCATAATGCCATCATTATTTTTATTCAGTTTAACTCGTTTCGATTTATAGCGTTTATGCTGTTTTTTGATCTCAACTTGTACACCTTGTTGTGCTTGTGACGGCTCTCCCTCAACAGTTGCAACCCCATCAGTTTGAGGAGGATTTGGATGCGGCCAGATCAGAACGGGTGAAACCTCAATTGAATCTGGAATATTATGAAATTTTACAAAAGGATCTTGTAGATACTTTGTTAAAATTTTCTCTGCATTTTGAAATTTCAAAGGCATAGAAATTTGAGTTCTCTGAGCCAAATAATAGTTAACAAGTCTCTGATAACGATGACTAAACCCTGTCCATTGCGATAAGGCTTTTTGCGTCACTAACAGGTTATTCAAAAACCAAAGATTGTTTTGCTTAGGTATGGAAAATTGCATACACAACCACAAATAACAATCAAAATTTAGCTGTTTTTCTGGAAAGATATCAATGACTTCTGGTAATACTAAAGCTTCATCATCTACCCAACTTAATTCGATTTTTTGACCTGTACCAGCCAATTTTTGCAACCAAGTTCTAGCTGTTTTTTGTACACTAGCGCTTTCGGAACAAAGTTTTAACGCAGCATGTCCACCTAATGCCCGAAAGCTAATGGCTAATGATGAGGATATATCTTCAAGGAACACTTGAGCCTCAGGATAACCTGAATGTGCTTTCTTTTGGATCCATTGATCCCAGATTTTCCCTACTTTCTCTTCCATTATGAATGATCCTTAGCGCTGATTCTCCATAAGGGTAAACCCATTCGTGCTCTACTCCAGTTCCAAACCGCTGTTAAAATAAATAAGGAATGAAACAAAGTAAAATAACTAATAATCAGTGCCCAGCGAACAGCGGGTTGAATTGATTCAAGATAGAAAATAACCAAGGATAAACCAAATAAAGCAAAACCAGCGATCAGATTAATTGCCAACCCAAACTTTAGTTGATATTTTTCAAAAATAGTTAAGTAAGGTTGTGTGGTTTGACGGTAAGTTAAGACTAACAAATAACTAAAAGCAATTAAGGGCAACAGGGTTAGATTCAACAATGAAAACAATGCAATTTTAGCGGCTAAATCGTACTGAGAATCTAGACTATTTGTTGCGCCATATTGATTTAGTTTTGTTTTCATTGACTAATCACCAAAAGTAGCTTTTACCACTTCCATTAACCCGGTGATGGTATCTTCATCATCAGTTAAAGGTTCAACTAATGCCGCTTTGCAGGCCAAAACAGGATCGAATCCATCTTTGAGTAAACGCGCAACATAGACAAGTAATCTGGTACTTGCGCCCTCTTCTAAATCCACACCTTTAAGACGCCTTAATGCCTGAGCTAACTGAACAAGCTGCTGGCAACCCGCTATGGGATATCCCGTTTCTTGATGTACCACTTTCACTTCTAGCTCAGGTTGTAGATAGTCAAAACTCAGCGAAATAAATCGTTGTCTTGTAGAGGGTTTTAACCCTTTCATTAGGTTTTGATAACCTGGGTTATACGAAACTACTAGCATAAAATTATCTGGTGCATGTAAAATTTCTCCCGTTCTATCAATGGGCAAAATTCTTCTATCATCGGTCAATGGATGTATCACAACAGTAGTGTCTTTGCGTGCTTCAATCACTTCGTCGAGATAACAAATCCCACCATTTCTTACGGCTCTGGTTAAAGGTCCATCTTGCCAAATAGTATCTCCAGCCCCAATAAGATGCCGCCCGACTAGGTCTGTTGCGGTCAAATCATCATGACAAGCAACTGTATATAAGGGTAATTGTAATTCATTGGCCATGTGCTCAATAAATCGTGTTTTTCCACAACCTGTTGGCCCCTTGAGTAACAAAGGCAGTTGATTGGCATGGGCATAACGAAATAACTCAATCTCTTTATCTTGGGGAAGATAAAATGGCACGGAATGTTGATTATTGGCATTCATGGTTATTTCCTTTCAAACATTTATTTTCTGAAAAAAGCCCGGTATAACCCGGGCTTTGAACAAAGCTTAGGCTTTGGCAGGTTTATCTTCTTTGATAAAGAAGCTAACGATATAGCAGATTAAGCCAATAAAAAATATCACACCAGCAAGTTCACGCAGCCAGTAAAAGATAGTAATTTTATCTTGCACAACCATGAAAGGTTCTGGATTTTCAGTGTATCTTTGGAACCACACCTGAATCACACCAGCAGCCGTTAAAAACAAGGTGATAAAGACCATGGCAACTGTCATTAACCAGAAACTCCACATTTCCCAAAGCTGAGCGCGTTGGCAATTAGCGCCTGCTCTACCTCTGAGTAAAGGCATAGCATAAGATATCATTGCCATCACAATCATGGCATAAGCGCCATAGAATGCCATGTGTCCATGAGATGCGGTAATTTGAGTACCATGCGTGAAATAATTCACTGGTGCCAAGGTATGTAAGAATCCCCATACCCCCGCTCCTAGAAATGCCATAACAGGCGTCCCTAAAGCCCAAAGAGTTGCCGCTTTATTAGGATGTTCACGACGTCTTCTATTCACCATATTAAAAGCATAAATAACCATTAAGAAAAATGGAATAGGTTCTAGCGCTGAGAAAATTGAACCCAGTGGTTTCCAATAGTCGGGTGTACCAATCCAATAATAATGATGGCCTGTACCGATAATGCCTGAAATGAGAGTGAGTGCAATAATTAAATACACCCATTTTTCGATAACTTCTCGGTCGATGCCAGTGATTTTAATTAACACAAAGGCTAGCATACCAGCTAAGATTAATTCCCATACACCTTCAACCCATAGATGAACAACCCACCACCAAAAGTACTTATCCATGACTAAATTATCTGGATTGTAGAAGGAAAATAAAAACATGACAGCCAAACCCAAAAGTCCAGTCAGCATCACCATGTTAATCACGGTTTTACGACCTTTGATAACAGTCATACCCACGTTATAAAGGAATCCTAATGCAACAATAACTATACCTATTTTGGTAATAGTTGGTTGTTCCAAGAACTCTCTTCCCATGGTAGGAAAATACTCATTTCCTGTCATCTTGGCCAGCCCAGCATAGGGTACCAACAAATAACCTAAAATGGTCAATGCGCCCGCTACTAAAAAGATCCAAAATAAAACAACAGCGAGTTTAGGACTTACTAATTCTCTCTCTGCTTCTTCAGGTATCAGATAATAGCCTGCCCCCATGAAGCCAAATAATAACCAAACAATTAACAGATTTGTGTGAACCATTCTGGCGACATTAAATGGTATAGCTGGGAATAAAAAATCGCCCCAAACATATTGCAGCCCCATGACTAAACCGAAAACGATTTGGCCAACAAATAAACCAATAGCAGCAATAAAATACAGCTTGGCAACTGATTGTGATTGATATTTCATAGTCGTTGCTCCTCTACCCTTCTATGTTAGGTGGCCAGTTATTAGTATCGATTTCACCGGTCCATTTAAGAAATGCCACCATGTCGTCTAACTGTTTTTCAGTCAGATTAAATTGTGGCATTTGGCGACGACCAGGTATTCTTGTGGGCTGCGATTTGATCCAAGCTTTGATGAAATCTCCACCTCGTCTTTTGTATACATTACCCAGTTCCGGTGCAAAATATGCCCCCTCACCGATAAGTGTATGACAACCAATACAGTTGTTTTCTTCCCAAACTCGCTTACCATCAGCAACCGATTGTGTCAGGTTTTGACGGTGATCGTGTTTAGGCATTCTATTAACAGTATCAAAAGTTAACGCAAGAAATAAAAGTACGAAGAAAAGACTGCCTCCGTAATAAATATTCCGCGCCGTTGATTTAGTGAAAACTTCACTCATAGGACGCTCCTTTCAGTTATTAGGCAACCAAGAACCTTCTAATAAATAGTTAACTTCTGTGAGTTAGCTTTAGTTCAATGGTTCTCAGCAATTACCAAACTAATTTGGTTGGATATTACTTTACGGAGTCTCATGGTTTTTTTCCTTGATCATGGTCAATTTAGATCATTTAACCTATTTTCATTGCGTTTCAGTCTTCTTGATCGGAGTCAAGGAAGTCATTTTAAAAAAATGCGCTAATGCAATCTGTTTATAGTAATTATTAATTTGTGTTCCATCTATTGAGCTAAAAAACCTATCTAACCTATCAAGGGGAATTAATTATGAATAGAAAATCTTTGGTGCTGCTCTCAGCTTTGGCATTAGCCATGGGAACAGCTTGGGGAGCAGAAGAGGGAAAACACCCCGATAAAACCCAACAATCATATGAAGGCGCACCGTCCCCTATCCAAGAGGTTAAACGTGTTATCACGCCAGGCGCACCAGATATGACTCAAGAGGAATTTGATGAAGCCAAAAAAATATTTTTTGAACGTTGTGCGGGTTGTCATGGCGTATTAAGAAAAGGCGCTACAGGAAAACCATTAACGCCCGATATCACTCAAGCCAAAGGTACTGAATATTTGAAGGCCTTCATTACCTATGGATCACCAGCTGGGATGCCTAATTGGGGAACTTCAGGTGATTTAACAGAAAAGCAAATTGATGTTATGGCGCGTTATATCCAACACGATGCACCAATTCCTCCAGAATGGGGCATGGATAAAATGATGGAAAGCTGGAAGGTTGTTATCCCATCAGAAAAACGCCCTACTAAAAAAATGAATAATTATCATATTGAAAATATTATGAGTGTCACTTTAAGAGATGCAGGTCAAGTGGCCTTGATTGACGGTGATACCAAAGAAATCATTAATATCGTCAATACTGGATACGCTGTACATATTTCCCGTCCTTCTGCCAGTGGTCGATATATTTTTGTGATCGGACGCGATGCCAAAGTAGACATGATCGATTTATGGATGGAGAAACCAGACAAAGTTGCTGAAATTAAAATCGGCCTTGAAGCTCGTTCGATTGAAACCTCAAAATACAAGGGTTATGAGGATAAATATGCAATCGCTGGTGCCTACTGGCCACCACAATACGTAATTATGGATGGTGATAATTTAAAACCACTGAAAATCGTCAGTACACGCGGTTATACAGTAGATACACAAACTTATCATCCAGAGCCTCGGGTTGCAGCAATTGTGGCCTCTCATGAGCATCCAGATTTTATTATCAATGTGAAAGAGACTGGTCAAATTTTATTAGTGGATTATTCAGATATTAATAATCTGTCCGTCACTACTGTGGGAGCCGCCCGTTTCTTGCATGATGGTGGCTGGGATTCTACCCAACGCTACTTTATGGACGCAGCGAACAAATCCAATAAAATTGCCGTACTAGACTCTAAAACACGCTCTCTAACAGCCTTAGTAGATGTAGGTAAAATCCCTCATCCAGGTCGAGGTGCTAACTTTGTTGATCCCGAGTTTGGCCCAGTGTGGTCAACAGGTCATTTAGGCGATAATACCATTGCCTTGATTGGAACCGATCCCGTCAAACACAAAAAGTTTGCCTGGAAAAAAGTGCGATCTATCGACACTCAAGGTGGTGGAAATCTCTTTATCAAAACCCATCCTAAATCACATAACTTGTGGTTCGATAACCCATTAAACCCAGATGATAATATCCATCAATCTGTCGGTGTTTATGATATTCGTCACTTTGACCAAAAATTCCAAGTATTGCCCATTGCTGAATGGGCCAATGTGGGAGAAGGCGTCAAACGTGTGGTACAACCTGAATATAATGCCAAAGGTGATGAAGTTTGGTTCTCTGTATGGAATGGTAAAACCTTAGAATCTGCCATCGTGGTTGTCGACGATAAAACTAGAACCCTGAAAAAGGTGATTAAAGACAAGCGCTTAGTCACCCCAACAGGCAAGTTCAATGTGTACAACACCATGCATGACATTTACTAATCAACCGTTTGGATTCTATTGAATCCACTTAGGGCGCCTTTTTTAGGTGCCCTTTTTTTTGAATCAGTGATCGCAGAATTGTCGATTTTTAAAACTATTTGTACAAGATTAAATCAGATATTTTATGTTAAACTCAGATCTTTGATCATTTTACTCAACTCAACGAGGAATATTGCAGATGAGGTCATACTTATCCACGGCCAAATATACGGCCTTAGCCATGATATATAGTTTTTTTATTGCAGGTTGTACACCTATAGCCCACCAAAGTAATAACAAGGTTGCCGCAGTAGCAAAGGATAAGGTATTTAATTACCCCTATACTGAAAAGCAACTTCCTAACGGGCTTAAAGTGGTTCTCGTCAAAACTCAGTATCCTAACTTGGTTTCTCTATATATTCCTGTCAGCACAGGCTCTCGTAATGAAATGGAACCCGGCAAATCCGGATTCGCTCATTTTTTTGAACATATGATGTTTCGCGGCACAAAAAAATATCCCTCTGACAAATATGGAGAAATTCTAAAAAATCTAGGGGCCGATCAAAATGCCTATACCACAGATGACTATACCAACTATCACACTACATTTGTAGCCGAAGGATTGGAAACCATGTTGGAATTAGAAGCCGATCGTTTCCAAAATCTTGAATATTCTGAAGCAGACTTCAAAACAGAATCACTTGCTGTTAAAGGAGAATATTTAAAAAATGCCTCAAATCCTGTACGTAAAATATTTGAAGTCATGAGAGATAAGGCTTTTATCAAGCATACCTACAAACATACCACAATGGGTTATTTAAAAGATATTAACGATATGCCCAATCAATTTGAATACGGCAAAAAATTCTTTAAGCGCTGGTATAGCCCAGAAAATACCAGCATCATTGTAGTCGGCGATTTTGATGAAGCAAAAGCCATGAAATGGATTGAAAAATATTGGAGCAATTGGAAGCCTAGCAACTACAAAGCAGACATTCCTGTAGAACCAGAGCATCATCAATCTGAATATGTTCACATCACTTGGGATAAAAAAACGCAACCTTGGTTAGCCATTGGTTTTCATGGTCCTGCTTATGATCCATCAAAAATTGATATGCCAGCCATAGATATTCTAGCAACCCAATATTTCTCGCCTTCTTCTGAACTCTATCAAAAATTAGTCACCAAAGAACGCGTAGTTGATCAACTTTTTGCCTCATTTGGTGATCATAAAGATCCAGGATTATTAATCATTGGAGCACGTTTAACCGATGACTCACAAATGAGCTATGTTAAACAACAAATCACAGAAACCTTAGCTAAAGCACGTAATGAGGCAATGAGTGACACAGAATTGTCTCAACTCAAATCAAATTTAAAATATCGTTTCATCAACTCCTTAGATAACTCAGAAGCGATTGCATCAAGCCTTGCTAGCACCATGCATTTTAAACGAGATCCAGAAGCGATTAATAAGTTATATAACACCTATGAAAAACTCAATCCAGCTCAAATAAAAGAAATAGCCAACCGTTATTTCACCAATGGACATAACGTGACCGTCACACTTTCTCAACAAAAAGAAGTGGCAAATTTTTCACAACAATTATCATTAGATGAAGAAGTTGCAAAATTACAACAAGACAGAAAGCAATATTTTAAAATTGTAAATAAAACCAACACATCGCCATTAATTGACATTAATTTAATGTTTAAAACGGGTAGCATTCAAGATCCAGAACATAAAAAAGGACTTGCTATGTTAACCGCTCAAATGTTAACAGACGCAGCCACTAAGAACACCTCTTATGCCGAAATCAAAAAAACTTTCTATCCTATCGCCGGCTCGTTCTCAGCTCAAGTGGGTAAAGAAGTGACCACCTTAACGGGAAGAGTCCATCAAGATAATTTCGCTCACTGGTATCCCTTAGTGAAAGAAATGTTACTAAAACCAGGTTTTTTAGAGGAGGATTTAAAACGCATTAAAGCGCAAACCATTAATGCAATTCGCTCAAATTTAAGAGCAAATAATGATGAAGAACTTGCCAAAGAAGTTCTCTATCAAAACATCTATCCTAATCCCCATCCTTACCATAGCCTAAATTATGGGGTTATTTCGGATCTGGAAAAAATTACCCTTGAAGATATTCAATCTTTTTATCAAAATAATTATACCCAAAAAAATCTCACTCTTGGGATCAGTGGTCATTTAGCAAAAAGTGATTTTAAAACCTTACAAAGTGATTTAAGCCAATTACCAGCGGGATCGGATCTAAACTCAACACTCCCCTCTCCTGCCGCTATTGATGGTCGTCAAGTCACAATTATCGAAAAAAATTCGGATTCTGTCGCTGTGTCATTTGGATTTCCTATTAATCTGAATAGAAGCGATAAAGATTGGGTTGCACTCTGGCTAGTGCGTTCTTGGCTGGGAGAGCACCGCAATTCAAATAGTTACCTCTATCAAAGAATTCGTGAAGCCAGAGGAATGAATTATGGAGACTATGCTTATATAGAATATTTCCCCAATGGCATGTTTTTGAACAAACCCAATGCAAACTTCGATCGTTCTCAGCAAATTTTTCAAGTTTGGTTACGACCATTGCGCAATAATAATGATGCATTATTTGCAACGCGAACGGCTCTTTTTGAAATGAATAAGCTCATTGACAACGGAATAACTGAACAAGCCTTTGAAGCAACGCGTCAGTATCTTGATAAATACGTTGCGCTATTGACAGAAAATCAAAGCAGAGATTTAGCCTATGCCATGGATAGCGAATTTTACCAAATACCTAACTTCGTCAACTATGTCCGTGAAGGATTAAAAAAACTCACTTTGAGTGAAGTAAACCGTGTGATTAAAACCAATATGCAGACAGATAATATGCAAATGGTCTACATTTCAAAAGAACCCAATGAATTGAAACAAACCATGATTTCTAACCAAATCAGCCCTATTCAATATATTTCACCTAAAGAAAGAACATTACTTGATGAAGATAAAATGATTGAGTCCCTTCCATTGAATATCAGCGAAGATCATATCCAAGTGATCCCTGTTGATACATTATTTGAATAGTTGAAATAACCCCTAATCATTTTAATGTGAAATGGTTAGGGGGTAAATAATCTCATGCAACCAAACTACGAAACAATCCATCACCCAAACTTTTCAGTTTTGCTTCTCAGAACTAAACGCAAGAAAAGCATATCCATTAAAATTAAAAACAATCAAGTTTCTATGTCTGTTCCCAAATGGTTGGATAATGATGAAATATCTCGCATACTTGAAAAAAAATCACAATGGGTCATTCAGAAGTTAACTGAAGTCAAACTAGAAAACATCAACCAACCTCATCAATTTGTAGACAACGAAGTTTTTCTCTATCTTGGTAAAAAATACTATTTATCGCTTAAAACTCACAAAAAATCAGCCATGGATCTCCATGAAAATAACTTAGTTGTCACCCAAACCGTTCGGAATAACAGATTACAAAATCGGCAAAATATGATCAAAAAATGGTATCAACAAAAGGCTAATCATATTCTTTCACAAAGAATGGAAAAATATTGCCAACTCATGCATGTTGAATACAATTATCTAAAAGTAAGAAGCTATAAAAGCCGCTGGGGAAGCTGTAGCTCAAAAGGCGTGATTAGTTTTAACTGGTTATTAATTATGGCGCCACTGGAAATAATAGATTACGTTGTAGTCCATGAACTCTGCCATTTATTAGAACACAACCATTCTCCCAGCTTTTGGGCGCAAGTCGCTAAATTCTATCCCGAATACAAAACAGCTAAACTCTGGTTAAAAACTCATGGTTCCATGTTGATTTTTTAAGACTGGTGTTAATTCCCACCTGATTTTTGCAACTTATATGGCCCTTTAACAACCGTCACAGATAAAAATATTTGATATTTTTGTCCCCAATATTTGATAAAAACAAGCCCTGCATATGGTCAGTTCTATTGTTGAACGAAGCCGCTA
>Ga0210032_1001322_pt1 | contig 14005 bp, 5 predicted proteins | sample CryGeyCG2114_250_2_FD_185458 | JGI IMG/M metagenome (GOLD analysis project Ga0210032, IMG submission 185458) | Groundwater microbial communities from aquifer - Crystal Geyser CG13_big_fil_rev_8/21/14_2.50 (SPAdes) (version 2) | ecosystem: Environmental > Aquatic > Deep subsurface > Groundwater ... | reverse complement strand
TCATTTTGTTGCAGAGATGAATTTGTTAAATTTCAGGTAAGATTTAATAATGATAGGTTAACGCCATGAAGCTGAAATATCTTACTCCACTATTTCTTTTTCTCCTCTTCTCAACGCTCAACTTTTCACAGAACGAAAAGCGAACTGAGTTCCAAATCTCCAACCATTCAACCTTTGGAACCGGAGAAAAAATTATTGTTTCCCTTTATGCCCCGCCGGAAGTGAAAAGCTTCACCTTTCGACTCCTCCGGTTAAACGATCCGGTTAATCTGTTAAAGAGCGGAATGGCTGCCCGCATGAGAAACAACTTTGATATTTGGGGAAAGGATAAAGAGCTTCTTACAAAATATTTTTCACTTGAACGTGAATGGAATGAAGTAATTTCCCGTAGTTCCGGAAATTGGTACGACAATAAAATTACAATAAAACCAGTTGACAAAACTGGAATTTATATTCTCCAGGCTCTGCGCGATGACCAGGTTGCTTACTGTCCGATTGTGGTAACGAACTATGCCCTGGTCTATAAGAATTCCAACTCGGAAGTGTTAACTTTTTTAGCCGATGCGAAAACGGGAACATTTATTCCGAAAGCGAAGTACAGTTTTTATAAAAATGATAGTTTAATTGAATCGGGCAATTCCGACAAAGATGGACTCTTCTTATTGAAAAGCGGCGAAAAGTTAAAAAGAGACGACGTGTTTTTAATTACCGTAGAAACAGTGAATGAAGTCATCTTCAGCAATCCCTATTTCTTTTTAAACAATGAGAGCCAGCTTTATTCCGCTTATTCATTCACAAATCAGCCGGTTTACCGCCCCGGACAAAAAGTCTTTTTCAAAAGTATCTTCCGCAAAAAAAATGAGTTTGATTTTTCCGTTTTAAAAGATGAAGAATGCAAAGTCGTCATCCGTTCGCCAAAAAATGCGGAGGTTTTTTCCGGTACGTTAAAGACAAATGAATTCGGCAGCATTTGGGGTGAGCTTGTTCTTGATGAAGAAGCTGAAATAGGATATTATAACATTCAAGTTTCGCATGGCGAGCAAATTTTTTACGGCTCGTTCATGGTTGAAGAATACAAAAAGCCCGAATACAAAGTTGAAGTAACAACCACAAAGAAAAATTATTCGGGCGAAGAAACCATTTCAGGAACGGTTAAAGCCGATTACTATTTCGGTTCTCCGGTAACCTCTGCAAAAGTAACGGTGCAGATCTTTAAAAAAAGATTTTGGATACCCTGGTGGTATTGGTCTGAATACCGATGGTTTTACGGAAGTTTTGATAGGATTGGTTATTCCTCTTACGGACAGGCGGATTTTGTTAAACAAATGGACGGCGAAGTAAACGAAAAGGGAGAATTTCAGTTTGAATTTTCTGCGGAGAAGCCGAATGAATTTGATTTTACTTATGAAATTTCCGCAAACGTAGAAGATGCTTCCCGCAGAGTAATATCAAACTCATCGAGCGTTTTTGTAACGCGCGGAGCTTTTTCGCTTTCCGCTTCAACAGATAAATATTTTCTTTCGCTTGGCGATTCCGTTCAACTTCGCATCAATGCATTTGACTTTTCTCAACTGCCGGTGCAAACGGAGTTCAAAGTAATTATCAACAAAGTCGCCCGCTCCGAAATCAAATTTGAAGAAACCGTTGAAAAGTTTTCAGGCTTAACCGATAAAAATGGAAAAGCAAACATAACGTTTCAACCGAAAGAGATTGGCTATTACAATTTTACCGTTATTGCTGTTGATAGCAATAAGAATGAAACTTCCGCCTCCGGATCGTTCTTTGTTAATGATAAAGAGAATTTCTTTTGCCAGCGGACAAGTAATGGAATTGAAATAAATACAGATAAAGATTCTTATGAAATGGGGGATACGCTTACCGCCATTATTTCTCTTCCGAAAAATAACATAGATGTTTTTGTTTCGTTTGAGAAGAAATCGTTTTTAGGATTTCAGAAGTATTCTGTAGCGGGAAACACTCTCGTTATCAAACAAAAACTGACGGAGAAATTCAGTCCGAATTTTTCACTTGCAATACTTTATGTGTATGAGAGAAGACTCTATTCAAATTCAAAAATGATTGTCGTCCTTAACAAAGACAATTACCTTTCGTTAGAAATAAAACCAAGTAAAGGAATTTACAAACCCGGCGAAAAAGCGGCTTACAGAATTTCGGTTAAAAACAACAACGGAAAACTGATGGCAAACACCGAACTTTCTCTCGGTTTAGTTGACGAGAGCATTTATGCAATTCAAGAAGAGCAGACTGAAAATATTCAAAATTATTTTTACAAACCGGAATATGCTTATATCCCGACTACATCAACATTAGCCGGGAATAGCTTTTCATCTGCAAGCAGAGCAACTTCTTTTCTCGATAAAAATCTTTTAATGATGAAAGAACGAAAAAAAATAGGCGATTATTCGCTTGAAGGAAAAATTGTTTTTGATGTTGGAGAGTATGATACTATTTCGATTAATTCGTTATCGGTTAAAATTGACGGCTATTTTTTGTTGGTTAATGAAGATGGCTATTACATTACCAAAGTTCAACCAGATGGAAAATTTATTTTCAAAAATATTTCCAGAGGAGATTACGAGTTTTGGTTGTTATCAAATGAAGGAGAATTTGGATTTCTAAAAAAAGTTTCGGTGAAAAAAAAGGAAACGAATTTTGAGGAGTTAAAACTTTCAAGTTTTGATTGCCTTAAAATCTTAGTGAATGATGCAAGTTCCACAACTACACGCATAAGACCGATAATACATAAGGATTTTACTAATGCAACGGTGCAAGATCGAATGGTAATGATGGAAACAACGGTAGCGGGACAAGCTAAATTAGTTACTCCTGAAGTTCGAAAGAATTTTGTTGATGCCGCTTTCTGGCAGCCAAGTTTTGTTACCGATGAAAACGGTGAAGCGGAAATTTCTTTAACACTGCCGGATAATTTAACTTCGTGGCGCGCAACGGTTCGCGGAATAACTAAAAATACTGAAGTCGGACAAGGAACGAACATCATTATTGCGCGGAAGAATCTGTTAGTACGAACCGAAACTCCCCGCTTTTTTAGAGAAGGCGATACGCTTTTAATAGCTACGAATATTCATAACTATCTTAATGAAAACAAAAAAGTTAAAGTTGCGTTCAAATCGAAAAATGTAAAACTGCTTTCATCAAGCATCGGAAAGAAAGATGAAATTTTTGTAAAAGAAAATGATGAGGCGAGAATTGACTGGAAAGTCTTTGTGGAAAAATCGGGAGGTGACGCAGAAATTTATGTTGAAGCGTTGACGAATGAAGAGTCCGATGCAATGCAGGTTTCCGTTCCGATTCTTCCGTACGGAGTAAAACAAACCGTTGCATTAAATGTTGTTGTTCAAAAAAATTCTTCCGAAGAAGAGTTAACATTTAGCATTCCGAAAAATGTTGATTTGCATTCTGCCGAAATTTCTTTTTCGCTTAGTCCAACGCTTGCAGGCACAATCTTAAAATCAATTGATGATCTTGTTGCATATCCTTACGGCTGCGTTGAACAAACGATGAGCAGATTTCTTCCGGCAATTATTGTGGCGAATACTTTTAAAGAACTTCAAATTCCTTTAAAAGAAAAAACAACAAAAGAACTTCCCGATGTTATAAAGAAAGGACTAAAACGACTTTACTCGTTTCAACATTCTGATGGAGGTTGGGAATGGTGGCAAAATGATCAAACGCATCCGTACATGACCGCTTACGTTGTTTACGGATTGAGTCTTGCCAAGCTTGCCGGATATGAAATTAATGAAGAAGTTTTTCAAAGAGGAAAAGAAAATCTTCTCCAACAATTAAAAACCGTAAAGAAAGAGGAGCAGACAACCATCGCGTTTATGTTTTATTCCTTGGTTACTGCTGAAGTAAAAGATTTTAGAGACGCCAAATCTTTACTCGATGAAATTTCTAAAAAAGAATCAAACGCTTACACACTCGCGCTGCTTGCTTCGGTTTATCAGAAGCTTGGCGATAAGGAAAACGAAAAGAAAATTTATGAACGGCTGATGAACAACATAAACGTGAGCGATAAATTTGCCTATTGGGGAGGAACATCGTGGCATTACACCTGGCAGGAAGATAAAGTTCAAAGCACGGCATTCGCGTTAAAATATTTATTGAGCAATGATCCAAAATCTCCGGTGATTCCGAAAATTGTCAGTTGGCTTTTACGTCAGCAAAAAGGTTATTCATGGAACTCAACACAGCAGACGGCATCCGTACTTTTTGCGCTGACAGATTATCTGAAAATCACAAAAGAATTAGAACCCGATTATACCGTTTCTGTTCTTTTGAATGATGAAAAAATTGCAGAGAAAAAGTTCAACACGCAAAATATCTTCGAGGAAAGTGAAAAGCTTTCATTCGGCGTTGATCAATTAAAAAAATTGAACAACGGTGAAAACAAAATTTCAATTATCAAAAGCGGCAAGGGAACACTTTATTTTAGCGGTTACAACCGTTACTTTGCCAAACCGGAAAACATCGTAAAACAAAATTCATTTACTGTTGAAAAGGAATATTACAGGCTGACGCAATTTAAAGGAGAAAGCGGCATCATCTATAAAAAAGAAAAAATTAAGGAGCCTTTGAAAAGTGGCGATGATGTTTTTGTGAAACTTACTGTTAAAGCAAACGAAGAAGGTTTGCAATATTTTATGCTTGAAGACCAATTCCCATCAGGTTTTGAAATTGTAAAGGATGAAGAACATTACAATATAGATGGCGAAAATGCTTATCAGGAACATTTCATCCGGCGCGGGAAAATTATGCCTTGGCGGTGGAATTATGCTTCCAAAGAAATCCGCGATGAAAAGATTGCGTTCTTTGTTACCTATCCGCAAAAGGAGATGGAATTTACTTACATCATCAAAGCGCAAATTCCCGGAACATATTCGTGGCTTCCGGCGGAAGCAAGTCTGATGTACTACCCCGAAGTGAACGGACTGAGTGGGAATTACGAATTGGGAATTGGGAATTAAATGGTTAACAAAAATATTCTACGTAAAATAGCAAGAATATTTTTAGATTTAAAGTAGAGACGGGGCATGCCCCGTCTTTACAGAATAAACCTTTGGTTCTGGTTTTGCCAGATTAGGAATTGGGAATGATTATGAGACCGGTGTTTTAAAAGTCCCCTCTACAGAGGGAATTTACTGCCTTATCAGTAAAGTTCGTGTAATTCGTCGCGGCGAATTGGCAGAATATTATTTGTAAAATTGAATATCGAACATTAAACAAGCCTGCCCGACTCAGTCGGGGAATAATGAATGATGAATTTTTTGTCCTTCGATATTCTGCATTCCTTGTTCGATATTCATTATTCATTTTTAATTACAACTCTGCTAGATTAGAAATTATTAACAACACACCCCCCACCCCCTCTCGAGAGGGGAGAAAAGCAAAACCAATTACCGCTTTCTACCATTTATAATTTGGTTAATAAAGTATTTTAAAAGTATGTTTGTACATATTTAAATCAACAATTTGATTCTGTTATGACAAGCGAGCAAATAAAAATCCTTACTCCAAGACAGGCGCTGAACAAAGCGTATCTTAAAGAGAAAATCCTCCGAAGCGAGATTGACCTTTTTAAAGAAAATCTCTACACTCTTTTTGCATCCATTGACCATGAAGAGCGGGAGGAAAATGTTAAAACGCTTCTTCGCGACTTCCTCAACAACACTTACTACAAAAACAAACATTTCATAAATACGTTACGGGATGTTGATCTTGTTATCTATCTTGAAAACAACCAAAACAAAGCCGCTGTTTTAACCGAGGTTAAACGACCGAAAAATAAACTTGAGATGATAACGCGGGATAACCTCAACGCAAAAGCAATGCATGAGCTTATCCGCTATTATCTTGAAGAAAGAATTGACCACAAAAACAACGAGATAAAATATCTTATTGCCACCAACGTTTACGAGTGGTTTGTCTTTGATGCGGCACTCTTTGAACATCTTTTCTACAACAACAAAAAATTGGTTAAGGATTACGAACACTGGCGGGACAAACAGAAAACTTCCGGCAATACCGATTTCTTTTATGATGAAATCGCAAAACCGCTGCTTGATTCACTCGATTCGGAAATTTCTTTCGTCTATTTCAATCTGGAAGATTCCAAATCTCTTTTCGAACTGAGCGAAAAAGAAAATGAAAAGAAACTTATCGCCCTCTATAAAATTCTTTCGCCGGTTCACCTGCTTAAACAATCATTTGCAAACGACAGCAATTCGTTAGACCGGAATTTTTACAACGAACTGCTCCACATCATCGGACTTGTTGAAACAAAAGAGAAGAACAAAAAACTAATTACCCGCAAACCGGAAAAAGAGAGAGATGCCGGTTCAATAATTGAGAACGCTATTCTTATTCTTGAAACAGAAAACACAATCGCGAAAATAAAGCATCCTGAAAAATATGGCGAAACGCTCGACGATCAATTGTACAGCCTTGCATTGGAACTTTCCATCACATGGGTGAATAGAATTCTCTTTCTAAAACTGCTTGAGGCGCAGCTTTATAAATATCACAGCGACGATATGCATAAATTCCTGGACAAAAATTTCATTAATGATTTTGATGAGCTTTACAAATTATTCCACCAGGTGCTTGCGGTTCCCCACAAAAAAAGAACCGATCTTATCAACAAAAAATTCTGGTTTGTTCCCTATCTGAACAGTTCGCTTTTCGAAATCGGCGAGCTTGAAAGTGACACCATAAAGATCAACAGCCTTGATGATAATACTCCGATTGAGTTGTACAAGAATACCGTTCTTAAAGACCGCACCGGGAAAAAGCGGCACGAAAATCTTCCGGCAATGTATTATCTGTTTGAATTTTTAGACGCGTACGATTTTACTTCCGAAGGAAATGAAGAAATCCGTGAAGACAAGAAAACGCTCATCAACGCTTCGGTGCTGGGACTCATCTTTGAAAAAATTAACGGCTACAAAGACGGCTCATTCTTTACTCCCGGATTTATAACCATGTACATGTGCCGCGAAACGCTGCAGCGCGCGGTTGTGCAAAAGTTTAACGACATTTACCGCTGGAAATGCAAAACGCTCGCTGATGTTAGAAACCATCTGGCTGACCGGCGGAACACAAAAGATATTTTGGAATTCAACGCAGTTATCAACTCGCTTAAAATTGTTGACCCGGCGGTGGGCAGCGGGCACTTTCTTGTTTCCGCGCTTAATGAATTGATCGCAATAAAATCGGAACTTGGACTGCTTGCCGACAAAAACGGTCTTGTGCTGATGGATTATGAAGCGAGAGTAGAAAACGATGAACTTATCATTACCTGCAATTCCGGCGAAGATATTTTTGAATATCGCGCCCCCAGAAAGCCAACCTTTTCAGAAAGCGGTATCTATGATTCGAGTAGAATGATCTTTGTGCGGGAGGTGCAGCGCGTACAAGAAACGCTTTTTAGAGAGAAGCAAACGATAATTGAAAATTGTCTTTTCGGCGTTGACATCAATGCAAACTCCGTAAAGATCGCGCGCCTCCGTTTGTGGATAGAGCTGCTGAAGAACGCTTACTACACGGAAGAAAGCGATTTCTCAAAACTTGAAACGCTTCCCAACATAGACATCAACATTAAAGAAGGCAATTCGCTCATCAACCGGTTTCCGCTTAACGCCGATCTGAAATCAGCGCTTAAAACTATCCGCTACACCATTGAGGATTACAAAAATTTCGTCCGGAATTACAAAAACACGAACGATAAAAATGAAAAGAATAATTTTAGAAGATTTATCGAAGATATTAAAAACAATTTTAGAACGGAGATAGGCAATAATGATCCGCGGAAGAAAAAACTTAGCAGCATGGTGTTTGAACTCCACAATAAATACCAGACCGAGCGGCTGATAGACGTTGAACTGAGCAAAAAAGATAAAGAGAAATTAAAACACGAAGAGAAAAAACTTGAAGAAGCGATAAAGAAATTAAAAGAAGAACTTGACGGCGAAGCCGGCAACGTAATTTATAACAACGCATTTGAATGGCGGTTTGAATTCCCCGAAGCGCTTGACGATGAAGGAAATTTTGTCGGGTTTGATGTGGTGATCGGGAATCCGCCGTATATAGGGATTGAGGATATAGTGTGGGATTTAAGAAGATTTTATGAAAGTATTTATAAATCAGCCGTAGGAAGATTTGATTTATATTCTCTTTTTATTGAAAAAGCAAATCAGATAAAATTATCAAAAGGAGCTTTTACTTTTATAGTCCCTGGAAAGTTTTTAAACAATAAACAATTTGCTACTACTCGTAGAATAGTTTGTGAAAACGGCGGTGTAACGGTTGTAAAAATCGATGATAAGGTTTTTGAAGATGCACAAGTAGATAGTGTAATCGTAGAAAATTATCATGCCATAAATGCAAAATATAAAACCTTAAAAATTACAATGCAGGAATTGCAACCGCTTTCAGAAACAGATGTATTAAGCATATTACAAGACAAAGAAATTATTTTCCGCTTAGAGATTAACGCCAAGTTTGACAATCTAATCTCTAAGATTGAAAGCAATACAATGAAAGTAAAAGAAATTGCAGAAGTGAAGGACGGCATTGTGGCAGGCGGAATTAAAGACCTTTTATTTATTGACAAAAAATTCGATAACGACAGCCACAAACTTTATTTCGGAAAAAATCTTTCAAGATTTCATTTGGGTGATACGGCGGTTTGGGTAAACTATAAACCTGAAGAAATGATGAAGAAGGAAATAGAAAGACAAGGAGATAAAAGAACTGGATTGTGGATGAGAGACAAAAAGATTTTTGAAAGAGCCAAAATTATTTATCGGAAAGTGGGAAAAGAACTTATCGCTACCTATGCTAACAATGGAATTTACTACGAGCAAACAATTCATAGTTGTCATATTACAGACAAGAAAATTAAAACAAAATTCGTTTTAGGTCTTTTCAATTCGACTTTGTTCAAATTCTATTATCGCAAAACAAATTCTCAAGGTGGCGACATTTTTCCACAAGTAAGAATTTCATCAGTTGAAAATCTGCCCATCAAACTTGCAGACAGCAAAACGCAAGAGAAAATTGAAATATTGGTTGACAACATCCTTTCCGCCAAAAAGAAAAACCCGGAAGCCGACACAAGCGCGATAGAAACCGAAATAGACAAACTCGTTTACCAGCTCTACGGCTTAACGGAAGAAGAAATAAAAATTGTGGAAGGGAAGTAAATGATCCGGCGGTTATCTGAATCACTAAAAGCACTGCAAGAAAGGTTAAACGAAAAGCAATGGATATAACAGAACAGCAGTTTGAATACTGGCTTACAAAAAGAGAAAAAGAAAATCTTGAATTCAAAGAAGCTAAGATTCAGTTTGATTATAAAAAAATGATGAAATATTGCTGTGCCATCGCAAACGAAGGGGGCGGTAATTTAATTTTCGGAGTAACGGATAAACTTCCCCGTCAAGTTGTCGGATCGAATGCATTTCAAAACTATAATCAAATAAAAAAAGATCTGTTTGACACATTCCGACTTCGTTTCGAAATCGAAGAGTTTTTTTACGGCGGGAAAAGAACGTTAATTTTTTCAATTCCTTCACGTTCAACAGGGCTGCCCTTATACTATGAAAATATTCCGTGGATGCGCGTTGATGAATCTCTGATAAGCATGACCCCCGATCATCTTAAAAAAATATTCAATGAATCGCAACCCGATTTTTCAGCTCAAGTTTGTGAAAATGCTGTAATAGATGATTTAGATGAAATCGCAATTCATAATTTACGTCACTTATGGTCAAAAAAATCTGGTAATGCTGCCATGCTAACTATACCCATCATGGAGCTTTTACAAGGAGCTGAACTTTTAATTGACGGGAAGTTGAATTATGGAGCTCTCATCCTTCTTGGTAAAAAAGAAGCGCTCGGCAGACTATTACCAAATGCAGAAATAATTTATGAATACCGAAGTTCTGAATCATCAATTTCAGCGCAACAAAGACAAGATTATAGAATCGGTTTCCTGGCTATTTACCAAAAACTGTGGGATTTGATAAACCTTAGAAATGATATCGAGCATGTAAGAGAAGGTTTGTTTATTAGGGATATTCCAAATTTTAATGAAGAAGTGATACGCGAAGCCTTGCTTAACGCTGTAACTCACCGCGATTATCACCTTCAAGGCTCTGTCTTCATAAGACAGTTTCCTAAATTATTAGAAATTGAAAATCCCGGTGGTTTTCCTACCGGTGTAACCCCGGAGAACATTTTATACAAACAAAATCCAAGAAATAGAAGAATTGCTGAAGTTTTTCAGAAGTGTGGACTCATTGAGCGTTCAGGACAGGGAGCCGATAAGATGTTTCGTTTTTCAATTGAGGAAGCAAAATCTTTGCCCGATTATACACGTTCAGACACTTATTCAGTCAATTTAAGACTAAGCGGTGGAATTCAAGATGTGCAGTTCTTAAAATTTCTTGAAAAGATCTCCGAAGAAAAAAAGATTGATTGGACAGTTTCGGATTTGGTTCTTCTGGAATATATTCATCAAGGGATTAAACTAACTCCTTCCTTTCATGATGCGCTATATAGACTAATCAATCAGGACATCATCGAAGTTTCGGGCAGAGGCAAAGGAGTAAAATACATTCTTTCTAAAAAATTCTACACATTTTTAGGAGAAAAGGGTGTTTATACAAGACGCAAAGGGCTTGACACTGGAGCTAAAAAAGCGTTATTGATAAAACACATTGAACATTATAGTAAAGCTAAATTCGATGAATTTAATGACGTGATTCCCGGTTTAACCAGGGATCAGTTGAAAAATTTACTCAAATCTCTGCGGAAAGAAGGGAAAATAGAATTCTTAGGTGCGCATCGTAATGGTTATTGGGTTCTGAAATAAAGCATTGCCCTATAATGCCCCATAAATATTGGTATAAATATCGTTTTCAGGACATATTCAAATTATTTTAAGGTCAATATTAATTTTAATTAAAGCGATATTGCCCCAGAACATTTTGTTCAACGGTTAAAAAAGCTCTTTGGTGGTAGTTTACTTAATTTCAAAAACTTGAAGATGAGTTACAAAAAATAACGGAATTTCTAATTGGCAAGATATGATGCACTAAGACAAAGAAGAATCCGGAAGCAGACACCAGCGCGATAGAAACCGGAATAGACAAACTCGTTTACCAACTCTACGGCTTAACGGAAGAAGAAATAAAAATTGTGGGAGGAAAAGTTTAAAAGTCCCCTCTCGAGAAGGGATTTAGGGGTGTGTAAGGATTGGGCACTTAGAGAATCGCTATCGCTAACATGTTAACGATAATTGAATAACGAATAATGAACAAGAAATAATGAATTTCGAAGTGAATGCAATCCGTATTTTAACTTCATCATTCGAAATTCCTTGTTCGATATTCATTATTCCTTTGGGGTTCTGGCTTGTCCATGTTAGAAATTATTAACAACACACCCACTTGCCCCTCTGTAGAGGAGAGAAAGACAAAAGTAAAAAAGGAGAGAGTAATGTCAAATAAATTATTAGTGCCGGCGGAAAGCGTTATAACAAAAATAGTTGTAATCAAAAACCAAAAAGTGATTCTTGATAGAGACCTTGCGGCTTTATATGGCGTTGAAACCCGCGCGTTAAAACAAGCGGTAAGAAGAAATATCAAAAGATTCCCCGAAGATTTTATGTTTCAATTAGGCAAAAAAGAAATCGATCAGATGGTATCACAAACTGTGATACCATCAAAAAGTTATTTCGGCGGCGCTAATCCGATGGCGTTTACCGAACAAGGGGTTGCCATGCTCTCATCGGTTTTAAAAAGTGAAAGAGCTATTGAAGTGAATATTTTAATAATGCGTGCTTTTGTAAAACTGCGTGAAATAATTTCCACCCACAAAAAAGTTGAAGAAAAATTAAAGGATCTTGAAAGCAAATTAAAAGAACACGATGACCAAATTGTTGAGATTGTCCAGGTGATAAATCAATTAATTGCACCACCGGAAACTCCCAAAAAGAAAATTGGGTTCACGATTGATTAACGCCGGAATAGACAAACTCGTTTACCAACTCTACGGCTTAACGGAAGAAGAAATAAAAATTGTGGGAGGAAAGTAAATTTAAAAGTCCCCTCTCGAGAGGGGATTTAGGGGTGTGTAAGGATTGGGATTAAGAGTATGATTAAGATTAGGTTCTTAGAAAATTGCTATTGATAACATGTTAACGATAATTAAATATCGAATATTGAACAAGGAATAGTGAATTTCGAAGTGAATGCAATTAGTATCTCATCCGCCGCGGATCATAATTCGAAATTTCTTGTTCGATATTCATTATTCATTTTTTCCTTTAGCTTTTTTCACAAGCAGGGTCTTGGGAAAAACGTAGGCTCTTAGAGAACCGTTAGCGCTAACATGTTAACGATAATTGAATATCGAATACTGAACCACCGCAAAGCGGGACAGGCAAGGAATAATGAATTTCGAAGTGAATGCAATCTGTCTTTTAACTTCATCATTTAAAATTCCCCGTCTGAGCCGGGCAGGCTTGTTCGATATTCATTATTCATTTTTTCCTTTAGCTTTTTTCACAAGCAGGGTCTTGGGAAAAACGTAGTATCTTATCAGTAAAGTTCGCGTAATATTGGGCAGAATAGTAACATGGTAAATAAAGCGAAAGAATGACTGAATGAAAATGAATGGATGGATGTTTTTCATTCAACCATACAGCCATTCAATCATTCTAATGTGATAAATTGGTTCTGGCTTGTCCAGGTTAGAAATTATTAACAACACCCCCACTTGCCCCTCTGTAGAGGAGAGAAAGACAAAAGTAAAAAAGGAGAGAATATATTATGAAAAAAGAATTGGTAGAAGAATTATTCCGAAAATTTGAAAATGCATGTCATCTCTTGGAGGGAGTTGAATGTTGGAGCGCTAGAGAGTTGCAAGAGGTATTTAATTATACACAATGGCGGAACTTTGAAAACGCTATTGAAAAAGCGAAGAGAGCTTGTGAAAACGCAGGGGAAAAGCTTTCCGATCATTTTGCTGATATCAGCAAAACGATACCAATGCCTAAAGGAGCCTCCAAAACGATTGAAGATATCGCGCTCACAAGATATGCGTGTTATCTTGTTGCACAAAACGGCGATCCCGCAAAACCCGAAGTAGCTTTTGCACAAACATACTTTGCGGTGCAAACCCGCAAACAAGAAATTATTGAAAAACGATTGCTTGATGTTGCCCGCGTTACTGCGCGTGAAAAACTTTCTCACTCAGAGAAGAAACTTTCCGGCATTATTTACGAAAGAGGAGTTGACGAAAAAGGATTTGCTATTATTCGTTCAAAGGGAGATCAAGCGCTTTTCGGCGGATTGAACACCCAAAGAATGAAAGATAAATTAGCCGTTCCTTCCGGAAAACCATTGGCTGATTTTTTACCAACACTAACTATAAAAGCAAAAGATTTTGCAACGGAATTAACCAGTCACAATGTAGTTGAAAAAGATTTACAGGGACATGAACAAATTACCAACGAACATGTGGATAATAATTTAGCAGTTAGAAAAATGTTAAAAGAACGCGGTGTTCAGCCGGAGAATCTTCCTCCCGCCGAAGATGTTAAAAAAGTAGAAAGAAAAATTAAAAGCGAGGAAAAGAATATTCTGAAAGAAACAAAGAACTCAAAAAAGAAAAAGTAAAATTGTAAGGTGATTTAAGTCCCCTCTCGAGAGGGGATTTAGGGGTGTGTAAGGATTAGGATTAAGAGTATGATTAAGATTAGGTTCTTAGAAAATTGCTATTGATAACATGTTAACGATAATTAAATATCGAATATTGAACAAGGAATAGTGAATTTCGAAGTGAATGCAATCTGTCTTTTAACTTCATCATTCGAAATTTCTTGTTCGATATTCATTATTCCTTTGGGGTTCTGGCTTGTCCATGTTAGAAATTATTAACAACACACCCACTTGCC
>Ga0210032_1001320_pt1 | contig 14017 bp, 15 predicted proteins | sample CryGeyCG2114_250_2_FD_185458 | JGI IMG/M metagenome (GOLD analysis project Ga0210032, IMG submission 185458) | Groundwater microbial communities from aquifer - Crystal Geyser CG13_big_fil_rev_8/21/14_2.50 (SPAdes) (version 2) | ecosystem: Environmental > Aquatic > Deep subsurface > Groundwater ... | reverse complement strand
TCCATCCGCTCCACCCGCCAGCATTCGCACCAGCATCGCGGATCGAGAGGATGCGCGCCCACCCTTTGATCTGATTCCCAATCCGTTCCGCCTTGCAAGATCCGGACGGACATCCGGTGAGATCCGTGGCATTGAAACTGATCCATCCGAAGTGTTCACTCCAGGCATATCCGGAGAGGTCTCCGTTTGCTTCGGGTACCTTCACGCCGTAACTCGCGATGGTGCCCGCAGGACACCCGGGATGTACCCTCACTTCGGAAAGATCGACAATTCCGTTGTCATCCGTATCACAATCGGTGCTGTTGAAACTCACCCAGCCGAAACCATTTTCATCTCCGTCGATAGCGCCGTTATTCGGTACTACAAAAGCTCCGTTCGTATCCACCGCCTCGTTCCCACCCCAGGCGAAACCAAATACATTGTTCTCCGTTCCAGCGGAGGCACGCAGAGTGACACCGACACCGAGTGCGAGTAGCGCCACCATAAACGTACCCAATATTTTCCCAAACACTTTTATTTTCATATATTTCAGAGGTTATTGTTTAAACTTTATTCACAGTTCTCTGCCAAAAGTATACTCCAGAAATATTTTTTTGCAATGTTCTGTATGCATCCTATGATGCATATCAGAGGCGACCACGAATCAGCATGTTACTCACGAGAAATTATCACCAATTCTGCGATGGTCGAATCTAGTCTGAGAACAACACTCACGTTGAGTCCAGTGCTCAGTGCAGAACGGTCCACTGGCAAAGCAGAACATACGTTCTGAGTCTCGACATCCGTTACTGCACCACGTTCTTCCTCAGTCATAGCGCGACAGGTTTCCGTATGAAAAGCAGTTTCAGGATCAAGTGCGACGTCCACCTGACCATCTTCGGTAGTGATGCCCAACGATCGATCAGTCATAGAAATGATTTTACCTGTTATGATAGTCTGTGCCATTATTTCCACAGGGTAAGTATCAAGAGTCGTCCCTGACTGATAATTCTCCTTAAGTATGCCTCCAGGCACATCAGACCGCCTATTTCCATAATCCAAGAAAAACAGCCACAACAAGGAAAAGACGACAATCAATAGAAATATCCCAAGGAACCAACCCCTCGACATTCCCGACATCTTTATGCTCATATTTTTTTCTTTAATAATCGATTCTCTGGTTAGTAGCGGACAAGCCACTTGAGATTTTTCACTGAGCCGATTCCCGCTCGAAGGTACGTGTAACTTTTGACATCGATGCCGAGTCCCGAAGACGCATTGCCCTGCGGATCCAAATCGACGAGCAGGACTTCCTTCCCAGTCTCAGTAAAATAACGCACAAGATTAATAGTCGAAGTAGTTTTTTCCCACCCCGCCCTTCTGATTGATGAATCCGATGATCTTTGCTATATTTCTTCTCTCATTATAGACCATCGACACGGGATTATCAATTTCTGATGCTGTCTCCCTCTTCTGCGGAAAACTGCTCCCTCATTCCCGTGTTTCGAGAACTTTACCAATAAGCGCTTCCTGGCTAATCAACCCAAACACAGAGCTGTCGTGGCTCCCGCTTGGATCGTCCCCGAGGACGATGTACGTATCAGCCGGCAATCCGTTCCCGTACATTCCTTCATATAACCGAAGGGTATTCTGTCCCGTAAACACATACTCCTTCCCCTCGCTGTTTACAAGGATTATTCCGTTTACGAGAAGCCACTGTGATCCGTTGGGATCATCCACAAAATCAAACACATCTCCTGGAATCCCGACGACCCGCTTGATGAGAATCGGAGAATCGAGATCGGGAGCAAGATCGAGTATAACAATATCACTCCGTCTCACGGGATGGCATCGATAGAATCCATCCGCAACAACTACCTCATCTCCCTCCAATAACAGTGGCGCCATGGAATTCCCCCGCACCGTTTTAGTCTCACGTTCAAAGCAATCCTGCAATCGTGATTTCCCTCCCGATAAACCGTTTCCTCCGACAAAAAGAAGCGTTATACAGAAACTAACGATCAGGAAAGAAATATAGAGAGTAGATCTCACTGTCATACTACATCAGATACAGTTTAACGCCCAAAGAGATACAAATCAAGAACCGTCCCTGAATATATAAAAGACGGTTCATTGTAGACCATAAACAGCCGGGGTGCGACTCATTCCTCAATAACGACAGACTGGGCTACCATGGCATTTCCTTCCATCATGACTGAACCATCCTCAACATATGCCAGATAGACGAGTATCCTCGTTCCAGCCGATACATCACTGAGAGAAGCCATCGTCCTCTTGCAACCCAAAACGCCCTCGCACATCTGACGCACTATGAGGGTTCCGTTTTCCTCATCCGTCTTCACCGAGATCATCACTTTCCCATCGTACTCTTCATCATCCACCGCGTCGCCTGAAATCACCGAATTGGATACGTCGGTCACATTCACATTGAAAATCCCTTTCGTATACTTGATCTTCAGGTCAAGGTTCATCTGCCGTCGCTCCGCAGAGACCTCCTCCTGAGACGGCGATGTGACAGCAGGCACAGTGTTTCCTATCAGCTTATCTGCCACGGGCTGTGCCGTTATTCCTACTCCTGGGATTGGACGAGTAGACGAGATATAAACCCCGAAAAGCACGCCGATAGCGAGTATTGCGACCAACACAAGAATAATGATGAGATGCGTCTTTTGCATAAAGTTCCCGTATTAATTAGTTATCAATTAATCCTTCACACAGTCATACGAGACCCAGTAATGATCACCATCCAGAAATGCGTTAAATTTTTTGATCATGGTAGTGATATTGGCAGCACCGCCAACCGTACCGCTCCCATTGGTATTCATCTGGGTTGGCACGGTAGCCAGAGTAACAGTGAAGCCTGCGTCACAGACTAGACGAGCGTTCGTGCATGTCGTCATAGGATATCGCTTTTCACCGCTCCATTCCGGCGTGAAGCCCGCATCCCACTGCTGTATACAACTTCCGTAGTGCCCGCCCCGGACATACCCTGCGGATGCGTCAACATATGCCTTGGTTGCCACGTCCTGCGGAGCGATCGGGTCGGCGACTCCTGTAATCCTGTGGCTGACCATGTCGAGTATCCCATTCAAGGTAAGAAGACTTCCCTCAGTGACGAGTCCATCACCCTTCACCTGCGGGCTGTTACCAGTCGTGATCGGTCCCCCGACATTCCCCAGGGGAGGAGCTTGCTTCGGCGCGGTCCAGGCTTGGGCGAACTGGAGACCAAATCCGAAGATTACACCAAGAGAAACGACCTTGAACCAGTAGGTAACTTTCTGGCTGATACTTTGCTGTTTGTGCATAGACATTTTTATTATGATTTATATTTACGATTTAATATTCACAGTTCTCTGCCAAAAGTATACTCCAGAAATATTTTCTTCGCAATGTTCTGTATGCATCCCATGATGCATATCAGAGGCGACCACGAATCAGTATGTTACTCACGAGAAATTATCACCAATTCTGCGATGGTCGAATCTAGTCTGAGAACAACACTCACGTTGAGTCCAGTGCTCAGTGCAGAACGGTCCACTGGCAAAGCAGAACATACGTTCTGAGTCTCGACATCCGTTACTGCACCACGTTCTTCCTCAGTCATAGCGCGACAGGTTTCCGTATGAAAAGCAGTTTCAGGATCAAGTGCGACGTCCACCTGACCATCTTCGGTAGTGATGCCCAACGATCGATCAGTCATAGAAATGATTTTACCTGTTATGATAGTCTGTGCCATTATTTCCACAGGGTAAGTATCAAGAGTCGTCCCTGACTGATAATTCTCCTTAAGTATGCCTCCAGGCACATCAGACCGCCTATTTCCATAATCCAAGAAAAACAGCCACAACAAGGAAAAGACGACAATCAATAGAAATATCCCAAGGAACCAACCCCTCGACATTCCCGACATCTTTATGCTCATATTTTTTTCTTTAATAATCGATTCTCTGGTTAGTAGCGGACAAGCCACTTGAGATTTTTCACTGAGCCGATTCCCGCTCGAAGGTACGTGTAACTTTTGACATCGATGCCGAGTCCCGAAGACGCATTGCCCTGCGGATCCAAATCGACGAGCAGGACTTCCTTCCCAGTCTCAGTAAAATAACGCACAAGATTAATAGTCGAAGTAGTTTTTTCCCACCCCGCCCTTCTGATTGATGAATCCGATGATCTTTGCTATATTTCTTCTCTCATTATAGACCATCGACACGGGATTATCAATTTCTGATGCTGTCTCCCTCTTCTGCGGAAAACTGCTCCCTCATTCCCGTGTTTCGAGAACTTTACCAATAAGCGCTTCCTGGCTAATCAACCCAAACACAGAGCTGTCGTGGCTCCCGCTTGGATCGTCCCCGAGGACGATGTACGTATCAGCCGGCAATCCGTTCCCGTACATTCCTTCATATAACCGAAGGGTATTCTGTCCCGTAAACACATACTCCTTCCCCTCGCTGTTTACAAGGATTATTCCGTTTACGAGAAGCCACTGTGATCCGTTGGGATCATCCACAAAATCAAACACATCTCCTGGAATCCCGACGACCCGCTTGATGAGAATCGGAGAATCGAGATCGGGAGCAAGATCGAGTATAACAATATCACTCCGTCTCACGGGATGGCATCGATAGAATCCATCCGCAACAACTACCTCATCTCCCTCCAATAACAGTGGCGCCATGGAATTCCCCCGCACCGTTTTAGTCTCACGTTCAAAGCAATCCTGCAATCGTGATTTCCCTCCCGATAAACCGTTTCCTCCGACAAAAAGAAGCGTTATACAGAAACTAACGATCAGGAAAGAAATATAGAGAGTAGATCTCACTGTCATACTACATCAGATACAGTTTAACGCCCAAAGAGATACAAATCAAGAACCGTCCCTGAATATATAAAAGACGGTTCATTGTAGACCATAAACAGCCGGGGTGCGACTCATTCCTCAATAACGACAGACTGGGCTACCATGGCATTTCCTTCCATCATGACTGAACCATCCTCAACATATGCCAGATAGACGAGTATCCTCGTTCCAGCCGATACATCACTGAGAGAAGCCATCGTCCTCTTGCAACCCAAAACGCCCTCGCACATCTGACGCACTATGAGGGTTCCGTTTTCCTCATCCGTCTTCACCGAGATCATCACTTTCCCATCGTACTCTTCATCATCCACCGCGTCGCCTGAAATCACCGAATTGGATACGTCGGTCACATTCACATTGAAAATCCCTTTCGTATACTTGATCTTCAGGTCAAGGTTCATCTGCCGTCGCTCCGCAGAGACCTCCTCCTGAGACGGCGATGTGACAGCAGGCACAGTGTTTCCTATCAGCTTATCTGCCACGGGCTGTGCCGTTATTCCTACTCCTGGGATTGGACGAGTAGACGAGATATAAACCCCGAAAAGCACGCCGATAGCGAGTATTGCGACCAACACAAGAATAATGATGAGATGCGTCTTTTGCATAAAGTTCCCGTATTAATTAGTTATCAATTAATCCTTCACACAGTCATACGAGACCCAGTAATGATCACCATCCAGAAATGCGTTAAATTTTTTGATCATGGTAGTGATATTGGCAGCACCGCCAACCGTACCGCTCCCATTGGTATTCATCTGGGTTGGCACGGTAGCCAGAGTAACAGTGAAGCCTGCGTCACAGACTAGACGAGCGTTCGTGCATGTCGTCATAGGATATCGCTTTTCACCGCTCCATTCCGGCGTGAAGCCCGCATCCCACTGCTGTATACAACTTCCGTAGTGCCCGCCCCGGACATACCCTGCGGATGCGTCAACATATGCCTTGGTTGCCACGTCCTGCGGAGCGATCGGGTCGGCGACTCCTGTAATCCTGTGGCTGACCATGTCGAGTATCCCATTCAAGGTAAGAAGACTTCCCTCAGTGACGAGTCCATCACCCTTCACCTGCGGGCTGTTACCAGTCGTGATCGGTCCCCCGACATTCCCCAGGGGAGGAGCTTGCTTCGGCGCGGTCCAGGCTTGGGCGAACTGGAGACCAAATCCGAAGATTACACCAAGAGAAACGACCTTGAACCAGTAGGTAACTTTCTGGCTGATACTTTGCTGTTTGTGCATAGACATTTTTATTATGATTTATATTTACGATTTAATATTCACAGTTCTCTGCCAAAAGTATACTCCAGAAATATTTTCTTCGCAATGTTTCTATTTTACAAAAACACACTGATGCGATACTTCGGTACAGATGTATTGAATATCGCCATCCTGATCAGTACGTCTGATGACGATGTGTTTTTCTTCGAGACGCTTGAGGACGTCGGGACTCGGATGTCTATAACTATTCTTCCCTACAGAGATGATGGCTTCTTTGGGAGTGATCTGACCCAAGAATACACTGCTCGTCGAATAACGTGAGCCATGATGAGACACTTTCAAAATATCTATCGGACCTGTATTGGGTATAAACATCTCTTCACTCGGTAAATCTCCTGTAAAGAGCATCATCGTTTCTCCGTATGTAAAACGTATCACCAGACTCCCCTTATTGGATTCTTTGGTTTCTGGCGGAAGAGGGGTATCAGGGAAAAGGACTTCCATGGTGCCACCTCGAGGCAGATTGATGAGACTCCCCTCAAAGATACGATCTTTGGTAACGTGGTTTTCTTCAAGACTTTTTCTCAGAAGCGAAAAAATATCAGTTTCACTCTCGGCACCAGTGAAAAGAAACTGATTCACGGTATAGGTGCGTGCGAGATCAGGCAAACCTCCAATATGATCGGCATCAGGGTGAGTAGCAATGACGGTTTCTATTGTGCGGTCCCAGAACGGTATGTGGCGACCCAGATGAGAGAGGAGATCTTTACTCCTTCGTCCTCCATCGATAAGTATCTGGTTCGATCCCTGAGAAATGAGGATGGCATCCCCTTCTCCGACAGAGAGAAAGGTCACCGTCGTTATGCTTTCATAGCGATGAAACCAAAAAAGAGACAGCGTGATCGTACTTGAGAGAAGTATAAGAAAAATGAAACTACTGTATATCTGTCTTTTTGACATAAGAACGAAAAATATATTTTCTCAGAAAGAAAAAGAGAAGACACAAAAGAACATACCACAAAACAAAGATACTGAGAGGAAGCGTCACTACCTGCGAAGCACCCTCTCTCTTCCCAACCTGCTCGACACTAAAGGTAATCATCCGAAGGAACAGGTAGGCTATCCCAGCTGGCAGAATATGCAGTCCAGGAAGGATGAGAAAGGAGAGAGCAGTAGCAAACGATGTCATCATAGCATACGGTACGAAAGGGAGGACAAGCATATTCATCATCAGAGCAAAAGGTGAGAAAATATGGAACTGATAAGCGATAATAGGTCCAACAAAAAGTTCGACAGAAAGAGTGAGGAGAAATATTTCTAGTAAACCTTTTCCGAAGAATGGTTTGGGGAAATATACTCGAATAAATGGAGCCGAAAGAATGATTGAGAGTGTCGCCAAAAAAGAAAGTTGAAAACCAATATCAAAACGAAGCAGAAGCGGATTGAAAAGAAGCATCGTTGCACTGGCCAAGGTAAGTATATGGATTCCCGAAGACAAGCGCCCAGAAAACAATCCTAGAAAAACACAACTTCCCATAATACCCGCTCTCACCGCCGAGGCTGGCGCTCCCACAAGAAAAACAAACAGTACAATCGATACGAGAGCAAACCAGAGCGCTTGCTTCCGCCACAGCCCAAGAAAAAGACCGAAGATAATAAACCCCTGTGCGATAAGAGCAATATTATAACCAGAGATAGCGACGATATGTGTGAGTCCAGTAGTTACGAAAGCCTGAGAAAGTGCTTCGGGTAAGCGATGATCTCCACCTACCAAAAGACCCAAAGCCAGCCCTGATTCTGGTGCCGGAATACTTCGTTCCAAAGCGCGTTCGAAAAATTTCTTGGGAGTAAAGAGGAGTGTATACAGTTTCGAAATATGGTCTGGCAAGAGCGGTGTAAAAACGGTCGCTTTCTCACATACATAGGCAATGTTTTCTTTGGCAAGAAACATACGGTAATCAAATGCGTCATCAAAATTTTTTGGCAACGAGAGGAGACACGAAAAATCTATTCTCGCGCCCCTTGATATATCCAGTGTTATTGGTGCGTGCCAGAGTATTTTCTTGTTTGGACAAAATGACGAGGTACACACGTCGGTCGAAAGAATAACTTCCTCAAAAAAATTTTTCATTTCTGGATCACTCACCACTCTCATACTGCCGGATACCGTTCCAAGAGGAAGGTGCACTTCACGAAACTCATCAAGTGATGCTCTCACGGAAAAAATACCGAAGAAAAAAACACCAAGAAAAATGAAAAAAACAAACATCAGTCGAGAAGGAAAAGAAAGTGTCAAAGTAATCCAAAGTGCGAAGCAAAGAAGTATCGCAAACCACGGCACAAGAAAAAAGGAGCCCACAAAGACTCCTAAAATAAAACTGATGCACAGAAAGAAGAAAAACTGATCCTTACGCATATGAGAACATTTCCCAAAAGATATTAAGGCATTTCTATCACTTTTTTCTTGCTTTTCTCACCCGATACAACACGGAGTAAACTCGGTGCAATACCAAAATGTTTTGCGAGCAACTTGATAAGAAGAGCATTTGCCTTGTCATCCACCGGTGGTGCGGTGAGCCTCACAGTATACGTGAGAGCAGAAGTACACTCCACTTCGTTCTTGGATGCACGAGGAATCACTTTCACAGAAATTTTGGTCATAAAGATTTTTCTACCTTTTTTCTCAGGAAAAATACAGTTTTCTATTTCTTACCAATGGTTTTCTCAGAAGTGAAAAATATGAATAGAAAATAAGGAAATATTCTTATTCTAGTGTCTCAAGCGCCTTGCGAAAACTCTTTGCGCTTCCAAAAGATTTATAAACACTAATAAACCGAATATAGGCAACCTGATCAGCTTCTTTCAATTTCTCCATTACCAGCGTCCCTATTTCCTTGCTCTGAATTTCGCTCATATGTTTCTCGTGCAGTGCGTATTCTATTTCACCAAGAATTTTCTCAATTTTTTCTTCCGCTGAAGGACGCTTCTCAAAAGCACGGCGCAACCCCTTTTCAATTTTTTCTCGATCATATTCTTCTTTGTGTCCATCCTTCTTCACAATAAGTAAATGAAAAATTTCTATCTCTTCGTACGTACTGAAGCGAGCATGACATTTCTCACACTCACGACGACGACGAATAGCGCGACCTTCTTGGGTATCGCGAGAATCCACTACTTTCGTTTCAGTATGATTACAAAATGGACAAAGCATAAAGAAATATTCTATAAGCGAAAAAGAAATGAACGGCATCACACATCATTTATACTGCATCTTCTTCTATTATACACCGCTCTTTCTTTTCAGAAAAGAAAAGATGCTCCCGTCAAGAGGAGCATCTTCTCTGCGGAAAGAAGAAAAAAAAATTATTTCTTCATTTTACGACGAATAAATGCGGGGATCTCCAAGTCTTCTGTTTCAACCAATTCTTTGGATTCGGTGCGAGGGTTCATAGTACGTGGTTGAATTTTTTCTTCGATAATCATCACTGGTTGCTCGACTCTGCGAGAAGAAAAATTGAGAGCATCTTCCTCATCATCTTTCTCTTCTTCTATTCGAGTATGCGTACTGGTAGAAATGCTCGGCGTCGCTGTATAGCGAGACTGAGCAGGAGAAGAAGCAGATGTTTCTCCAATATTCACTGAAGAGGAACGGTTGGTAATGAGTCCGATCGATGGTTCACTCACACGTGCTGTATCAAAACCAGTAGCCACAACCGTAATCTGGACTTCTCCTTTACGGATTTGATCATCAGCCACAGCACCAAAAATGACTTTTGCATTCGGATCGATATTCTCTGTGATGATATTGGCCGCTTCACTGATTTCGAGCATCGTCACATCACTGGATCCAGAGATATTGAAGAGTACGCCTTTGGCACCGTCAATAGAAAGTTCGAGAAGAGGACTGTTAATAGCAGCCTTGGCAGCCTCGACAGCACGGTTATCGCCAGAAGCGATACCAATACCCATAAGAGCGCTCCCACTATCTTCCATAATTGCTCTCACATCAGCAAAGTCGACATTAACCAAACCCGGCTTCGTAATGAGATCAGAAATACCTTGTACGCCTTGACGAAGCACATCGTCAACAATACGGAAAGCATTGATAAGAGTCGTTTTACGATCGATGATAGAAAGCAACTTATCATTGGGGATCGTGATGAGAGTATCCACACGATCCTTGAGATTTGCGAGCGCTTCTTCAGCAATAGCACGGCGCTGAGATCCTTCAAAAGCAAATGGCTTGGTCACGACGCCTACCGTCAGTGCTCCGAGCTCTTTGGCCGTTTCCGCAACAATAGGTGCAGCGCCAGAACCCGTACCACCACCGAGACCACAGGTCACAAACACCATATCAGCACCTTTCAATACTTCTTGGATTTCATCACGGTTTTCTTCAGCTGCTTGACGACCGATTTCTGGATTCATACCCGCTCCCAATCCTTTCGTCAAATTTTTTCCAATGTGAATTTTTTCTTGGGCCTTCGAATTGTGGAGTGCCTGAGCATCGGTATTGATAGCCACAAATTCCACACCCTTAATTTTTGCATCGATCATCCGTGAAATACCATTCCCACCGGAACCACCAACACCAACAACCTTAATCTTTGCAAATGTCTCAATATCGGGTTTAATTTCTGCCATATGTGTACCCTTAAAAAAAGTTGGTTAAGTATAAGAAATAATGCTCTTGCAATCTTTTTTTGATTTTATACCCTAAGAAGGAGGTGCTTCTTAAGTAATTACTCTATCACACGGCACAAAACAGTGTCAAGACAACAAAAAAATATGGATAAAAATACCCAAAATACGCTCTTTGTATTTTTATGTTTTTTCCTGCAAACAAATCGGTTATGGCAAGAATTGCTTCAGCCATTTTCTGATCTTTTCTAGTATATCATACACGCTGGATGGAAGTATACCCCCTCCTTTACCAGAGCTATAGCTCAGTGTGGAATTCGTTTGGGCTAAGAGAAGGAGTCCAACAACCGTCGAGAATGGTGGCGTATCCACCTGATCAAGCATTCCTCCGAGTGGTTTCGGATATCCTATTTGTGCAGGAAGACGCAATACTCTTTTTGCTAAATCAATAGAACCAGGAAGAAGCGATCCTCCTCCAGAAAGTACAACGCCACCAGGGAGCAATCCTTCACGATGAATTTTCTTGAGTTCTTCATTCACGAAAGAAAAAATTTCTTCGAGGCGTGCCTCTACAATCTCTGCCACATGTTTTGTAGAAACATATACATCCTCCTGAGAATCAAACAAACTGAGATCAATTTCATCTTTTTTGTTAATTTCTTCAGGAAGTGCACTCCCAAACTTCACCTTCACTGCTTCAGCAACTTCAATAGAAGTACGAAGACCGATAGCAATATCATTGGTGATGTGACCGCTCCCAACAGGAAGAACGGCAAGATGAAGGAGATCGCCATCTTCAAAAACAGCAATTGATGTCGTGCTTCCACCGATATTGACCAGCACGGTACCAAGTTCTTTCTGACGGACTGATAATACCGATTCGGCGCACGCCAGCGGTTCAACTACGAAACTCTCTGCTGAGGTACCTGCTTGATCAAGACTCCGTGCAATGTTTTTCAAATAAGACGTACTGCCACTTATTACCAGAGCATTCATCTCAAGGCGCACTCCTTTCATACCGACAGGATTTTTGATATCTTTCTGATCATCAAGTCGATAGTTCTTGGGAATCACGTGAATAATTTCACGATTGAGTGGCATCGTCAGTCTTGCTTGGACTTCTTCAAGTACGCGCGCCATATCATCTTCTACCACTTCGCCATCAGCACGACCTACTGCGATTACTCCCAGCGCATCCTGACACACGATATCGGTACCGCCCACACTCACCACAACACTCTCAGCTGCATGTCCTGCCATACGTTCTGCTTGTTCGAGAGCGCTGTTACAACATTTTGCGACACTATCAGCATCTACTACAATTCCTCTTCGCATACCCAAAGAAGGCGTCGCTCCAACACCTATAACACGAAGTGGTTCTTCAGGAGAAACCTCCTGAGCAATGACGGTTCTCACTTCCGAGGAGCCGATATCGAGACCAACATAATAACGATCACGCGACATAGAAGAATAAAAAGAAAATAATGAGCCTTAACAAAAAATGGAGCTCCTTAATGTATAGTATACCCTGAAAATTCCCAAACGTAAAATAAACATACGCCTACAAACGGAAAGAGGTGAAGAAATACGGCGAGAAAATAACGAGTCCAATCGCGATAGCAGAGAAAGTAGCAAGAAGGACTGCTCCAGCCATCACGTCTTTGATGACTCTTGCGTATGGATGAATCCTCGGTTTCAAGATATCCATCACACGTTCAAGAGCGGTATTCGCAAGTTCGAGAGTCAGTACCAATACAATAGAAAGAAGAAGAAGCGATCGCTCTGAGCCAGAAAGTGGGAAGAGGAACATCAAAAAAATCACAAAAACAGCAACGATGATTTCTATTTGAAAATTTTTCTCATTCCGCAAAGCAAAAAGAAGACCTTTTGTTGCATAGAAAAAACTGCGGGTAAATCTCTCCATAGGAAATATTTTTTTATTTTTATACTCAGCACACTTGTTATGCACCCTTCTCTATAGTATACTCTTTTTTTCCGGTCAGCACATCTGTCACCTGCTCCTGCAAGGTAAACATTTCTTCTTCATGATCAAAACCGATAAGATGAAGCACTCCGTGAGAGAAAATATACGTCATTTCACGCTCAAAAGTCACCTTATCCTCTTCGGATGCCTCCCGAATAAAATCTGGGCACAGAAAAATTTCCCCAAGGAAGATAGGTGATGTTGTTTCTCTCGCAAAGTCTTCTTTTTTTTCGTACTCCCCAAAAGAGAGCACATCGGTTACCTTGTTTATTCCTCTATAGTCTGCGTTCAGTTCTGCAATCTTTTCACGAGAAATACAGGTGACGCTTATATGTATTTCTATTTCGGCAGGAAAAGAAGAAGGAACAAAAGCCGTCAGAGTGCGGAGGGCAACAGTAGCGAAGAAATCTGGAGAGAAAGGCGCATCAACTTCGGCATCATAATCGAGGGCAATATGCATAAGAGTCTTATGCCAACAGCGAATCAACGACGCGTTTCACATCATCACCAGAAGCATTTTTCCCTACCTGTTTCATCACAAGTCCCATCGCTTGACCCATTTGTGCTTTTGCAGTGATGCCGGCTTCGGCCAAGACAGATTGCACCAGTGTATGAAGCTCTTCTTCTGCCATGGCTTGTGGCAAGTATGCAGAAAGAATATTCAGCTCTGCTTCTTCTTTCAATGCTAAATCCTCCCTTCCTCCTGTGCGATATTGCTCGATACTGTCTTTCCTTTGCTTCACCAAACGACGGATGACATCTATCACCTCATCATCAGTGAACGCTTTCGGGTCTTTTCGTTTATCGATAGCGACATTTTTGAGAGCACTCTGAAGCAGACGAAGTGTATCTCTACGAAGCACATCACCTGCTTTCATTGATGCAATAAGGTCTGCACCGAGGGTTTCATATAAAGCCATACTCTTTTCATTCAATAGAATTACGGCTTTATTGTAGCACATTTTTCTTAAACTATCAAAAAAAACCACCGACATACGCCAGTGGTTTTTCCCACAAAAAAAGTCTACATTTTCTTCTTGATGTCGCGCAGAGCATCTTCATCAAACTTACCAAGTTTCTTGAGACGATTGATTTCTTTACGAATCTTGACTTTGTAGAGAGCTTCATCGCGTCGTTTCACACGGCTTTGCTCTTCGGCATGAAAACGCAGTTTGCGTACTTGACGGAGCACACCACTTTGTTGCACACGACGTGAAAAACGTCGAATCAAACTTTCAGCTGTTTCCTTCTCTTTTTTTCTTACTTGAATCATATAAACGACCCCCTTTCTCTAGAATGATCTCTATATGTGACCTA
>Ga0210032_1001305_pt1 | contig 14133 bp, 15 predicted proteins | sample CryGeyCG2114_250_2_FD_185458 | JGI IMG/M metagenome (GOLD analysis project Ga0210032, IMG submission 185458) | Groundwater microbial communities from aquifer - Crystal Geyser CG13_big_fil_rev_8/21/14_2.50 (SPAdes) (version 2) | ecosystem: Environmental > Aquatic > Deep subsurface > Groundwater ... | reverse complement strand
GAGCCCGCAGGGTGAATCCAGCATGAGGTGAATAAAGTGGGTCGGATGCAAAAGTAGATCGGATGCACTGGCTGAATGCAATCAAAACAAAAAAAAGTCAAAAGACTGCTCCCGCCACCAAATCATAACTTTAGTGGCGCGAAAACCTAGCCGAAAACAACAATAGATTAGGTTGCCCTACAAAAAAAGATACTGAGCGTGGCTTGGGTTTTGAGGGGTATCCAAACAATAACTCACAGATCTTATAAGGTTTCGGTTTTGTGAAGGCGCATAGCATTTTTAATCTCTCATTGCTGAATCAAAATACTCAAGGCATGTATGTCCTTAATCATCATTGAATCAAGCGCTTGATAAACCAGTCTGTGACAAGCAATGGTCGACTTTCCTAGAAACTGTTCAGATTTAATATGCACTTGAAAATGCCCAGCGCCTCCAGCTGCACCCACATGACCGATATGCTTAGCGGACTCATCTATGATTTCAAGTTGTGTTGGTTGTAGCTCCATTTGTAGCAAAGTACGTATTCGATCGATTCTTGATGATGTCATTTTTAATTCCAAAAGAGATGAGTTTGATTGTATTAAGGCAGGAATTGGATAAAGGGTTTTACCGTCACTTTTTGATAAACACCTTGAATTAAGAAGGGATCCGTATTTGCCCAGTCTTGGGCTGCTTCTAAAGAGTCAAATTCAATTACAATAAAACTACCGCTAAAGCCACTTTGTGCAGATAGGTCCTGATCTGCTATGGGGCAAGGTCCAGCGAGTACTAGACGGCCATCAGCTTTAAGTTGGTGCAATCTTTGACGATGCGCTTGGCTGTATTTTTTTCTTAACTCTAAACTATTGATATTATCCTCTGCGATGATTGCGTATAACATTTAATCTACCTTTTCAGTTTCGGGTTGATTGCTGATGTTTGTTCCAGACTCTTCTTCTGGTGTCATAAAAGGGAATACAAAGTAGAGAGAAAGCATCATAATTGAAAATTGTGCGCCCATACTTCCCCAGACCTTGAAATTAACCCAAGTCGCTTGCGAATAGTTGTATGCAATATAGATATTGATAATGGCTAAACTGACATTGGTTAGTATCCAAAGGAAAGTGAGTTTAGATATTAAAGACCTTGGCAGCGGTTTCATACCTTTATCAATGAGTTGAAAGAACATTTCTATAAAAGGTTTTTTTGAGAAAAAGTAATTGATGCTTAGGTATAATGCAAACGCTGAATAGATGATGGTAACTTTCCATTTAAGGAAGAGATCGTTATGGAAGTATACTGTCATGCCACCGAAAGCAAGAATGGCTAAAAACAACCAGACTTTTGAAGAAGTAAATTTACCATCTCGTATTCTGTAATAAGCTAACTGTAATGCACTGGTTGCGATTAAAATGTAGGTAGCAGTATAAATACCCAAAAATTTATAGCTGATAAAAAAAGAGAGTAATGGAAAAAAATCGACAAAAAATGACATGATTTCAACTTTGGTAAAGTATTTGGATTTTTATTATAAGGGATCTGTACCAATAAGTTACAATAAAATTATTACAACTTGTTTCTAGATTTCACCAAAAGAGGTTTCTTTGTTAAACAAAACAGATCTTCATTGTCATACTCTATATTCCGATGGCAGTTTATCTCCACAACAGATAGTAGAACGGGCTGCTCAAAATGGCGTATCATCCCTTGCGATCACCGATCACGACTGTATTCAAGCTGTACTAGACTTGTGGCCAAACCGAGACAAATTACCTTTAACTCTGATATCTGGCGTTGAAATTTCCTCTAGTTGGGAGGGGAAGGATATTCATGTGATTGGATTAAACTTCGAGCCTTATGATCAATCGCTCCAAGATTTTCTTAAACAACAGCAACAGTTACGTTTTGAGCGTGCACAAGAGTTGATGCAAAAACTGACAGATAAACTTGGAATTCTCGATATAGAACAGAAACTGCAAAAAATCTCACAGGGTTATTCCATTTGCCGCAGCCATTTTGCAGCGCTTATTGTTGAAGAAGGTAAGGCTTCAGACTTTGGCAAGGCATTTAGTAAATTTTTGGCAAAGGGTAAAAGTTGCTCAGTAAAGAGCCATTGGGTTTCCACTGAAGAAGCTATTTATCATATTCATCAAGCTGGAGGCGTCGCTGTATTAGCTCATCCTAGTCGCTATCAACTTAGTAACTCTAGAACGTTCGAACTGATTAAATCTTTTAGTTTCGCTGGAGGTAAAGCGATCGAAGTTTGCTATTCCTCACTAAAATCTCAAGATCAGAGGCGTTTAATTCGAATCGCTAAAGAGTTTTCTTTGTTAGGATCTGTGGGGTCTGATTTTCATCATCCGTACCAAACATGGGCTAATTTAGGTCAAGTAGCACCGCTTCCTGCCGATATCCTGCCTATATGGCAGAACTTTTAATATTCTACTATATTTATTGATAATCATATAACTTTGCAATGCAGCTGTTTTATAAGCCTGTATTTCGAATGAATATGGGCATCACGCTCGTTTGTCATTATAATTGTCCCAATAAACGGTGTTCAGGATAGTCAAAAGGTAGGTATTTTATGTGGGGTAAATCTAAACAAAGAATAATAGATTTAGAATCGCAGGTGGCACAATTACAACAGAAAAATGCACAATTAAAATTACAAGAGAAAAATAATCTCGAATTGAAACAACAAGTTGAATCAGCAATGCAGCAGATGGAAGCGATGAATGATGAATTTACAAAAGTACAAGCATTATGGCTGCGATCTGTTCAAGGTATCGATTCTGTTAGAAATGGTATCGCAGCATCTTCAGAAGCATTGAATAATGAAAGATCCAAGCTAACACAGTCTAAAGCAATATTTGGCCAAGCCTCAAATACCATGAATCAAATTGTAGCCTCATTAAAAGATATTGAAACGGATGCTAAAACATCCTGTCATCAGGTGGACTCCTTAAAAAAAGGTGCGGAAGATATTTCTCGATTCGTGGGAATGATTCATCAAATTTCTGAACAAACTAACCTTTTAGCGCTTAATGCAGCCATTGAAGCGGCTAGAGCGGGTGAACAAGGGCGAGGGTTTGCAGTGGTAGCAGATGAAGTAAGAAACCTAGCTAAACGCACAAGTGAAGCAACCACTCATATTAGTAGTTTAGTGGGAACCATTGGGGCAGAAACGGATCAGGTCGATAACAACAGCCGCTCCATTGCAGATAAATGTATGTCTTTATCAAATTCTGCTGAACTCGTTTTAAATACTGTTGCAGAGGTGATGACAATTTCGGATCATATGAACAACACCATTAGTCGTAGTTCCGCCGACACTTTTATACAAACAGTCAAACTCGATCATGTTGTTTGGAAATCTGATGTCTACGCATTATATATGGGGTTATCAGATAAGACTTTGCAAGACTTTAGTGATCATCATTTGTGCCGTTTGGGTCAATGGTACTATAAAGGAGAGGGAAAACAATTATATCAAAGTACTCCTGCTTACCAACGTTTGGAAGTACCCCATGCTGAAGTTCATCAATTTGGTGTTGCGAGCATCAATGCTCACCAAAACAATCGCCAACATGAGGCGATAGAGTCTTTAAGCAAGATGGAAAATGCCAGTAACAAAGTGATGGAACTTTTAAATTCTCTACAGCAGGACATTCTTAAACAGATCAATTCAGCTTCTATTTCTCAGGGGAAATCTCGCTCAGATTCTATTGACTTATTTTAAAAGGTTAAAGCCATAAAAATGAATTTTGTAACAGTGAGTTTCTTGTTCAAAAGACAAAATATTAGTAATCTGGACATTGTTTAGCGTGTATAATCATTTTATTTATGAGCGAACTTTACATGGCCCAATTCTTTGAAATTCATCCAGATAACCCTCAAACACGGCTGATTAAACAGGCTGTCGAAATGTTGAAAACGGGTTCAGTCATCGTTTATCCAACAGATTCTGGTTATGCCTTTGGTTGTCAAATTGGTGATAAAGATGCATTGCAGCGGATTCGAAGAATTAGGAACATTGATGAGAACCATTATTTTGCTTTAGTCTGTCAAGATCTCTCTCAAGTCTCTAACTATGCAATTGTAGCAGACGCTGCTTATCGCATGATAAAAGCCCATACCCCCGGACCCTATACTTTTATCTTAAAGGCAACCAAAGAAGTTCCTCGTCGACTGATGCATCCTAAACGAAAATCCATTGGTTTGAGAATACCCGCTAATAATGTTGCATTAGAACTTTCCAAGGAGATGGGAGAGCCTATTATGAATACCAGTTTAATTCTGCCTAATAGCTCGGGTATGCTTACGGATGCGAATGAAATCAGAGAAAGATTGGAAAAGCATGTTGATCTGATTATTGATGGGGGATTTTGTGGAGATAAACCCACAACAGTTATTGATTTTACCGATGCTTTACCACAAATCGTGCGTGAAGGGGCTGGGCCTATCGAAGATTTTGTCCAACACTAGAACAGGATTGTGTTAGTATTGCAAAGTTTTCAAGATATCAATGTTAAGAGCATATTCCCTAAACAATCTGTATTAATAGTCAATTTTCAGGAGTTAACAAAGCCCCATGTCATCAAATAATCGCATATTATCCGGTATGCGCCCGTCAGGTCGTTTGCATTTAGGACATTACCATGGAGTTCTTAAAAATTGGGCCAAATTACAACACGAGTTTGAATGTTTCTTCTGTGCTGTAGATTGGCATGCCTTAACGACTATGTACGAAAACCCCAAGAAAATTCAAGAAAGTACTTGGGAAATGGTGATTGATTGGTTAGCTTCTGGCATTAATCCAGGATCATCCACCTTGTTCATTCAATCACAGGTGATAGAGCACGCTGAGTTGCATTTGTTGCTTTCTATGATGACTCCTTTAGGATGGTTAGAAAGAGTGCCTACCTATAAAGAACAGCAAGAAAAGCTTAAAGATAAAGATCTGCAAACCTATGGGTTTTTAGGTTATCCCTTATTACAAGCGGCCGATATATTGATTTACAAAGCGGCGCAAGTGCCTGTGGGCGCTGATCAGGTTCCCCACATTGAAATGAGTCGAGAAATAGCCAGGCGTTTTAACTTCTTATATGGAAGAGAAGCAGATTTTGAACAAAAATCTGAGCTATCCATTAAAAACCTTGGTAAGAAAAATGCTAAATTGTACCGAGAATTCAGAAAATCTTATCAAGAAAGTGGTAATGATGATGCCTTGGCCAAAGCACGAGCAATGTTACGCTCACATGCTAGTATTTCTTTGGGTGATAAAGAAAGATTATTAGGTTATTTGGAAGGCACTGGAAAACAGATTTTGCCAGAACCAAAAGCATTATTAACGCCGCATTCTAAAATGCCAGGATTAGATGGTCAGAAAATGTCTAAATCCTATAATAACACCATCTCTTTAAGAGAAAATCCCCTTGATGTAGAGAAAAAGATTAAAACCATGCCAACAGATCCAGCGAGGATGCGTCGTACTGATCCGGGTGATCCTGAAAAGTGTCCTGTTTGGCAATTACATCAAGTTTATTCAAATGACGAAGTAAAAAACTGGGTTATTGAAGGCTGTAAATCAGCGGGAATAGGTTGTTTAGAATGTAAAGTCCCTGTGATTGAAGGTATATGTAAAGAACTCAAACCCATACAAGAACGTGCTAGAAGTTATACTGAACAACCTGAAGTCGTTCATAATATTATTAATGAAGGCAGTGAAAGGGCAAGAGCTACAGCCAGAGAAACAATGGAAGAAGTAAGGGAGGCTATGGGATTAAATTATCGTTAATGGATCTTCCGATATTTATTGGGGATTCATTCAATTAGATAAAAATTCTATTCTGTTATGACTGAAGCTGAAACAAATCTGCAGGAATCAAACACAGCTCATTCAGTTCAGGTGGAGATGTCATTGGCTATGGTTCATGGAGAACCAGTCACACAGATCCCGCAAGATCTCTATATTCCACCCGATGCTTTGGAGGTTTTTCTTGAAACCTTCGAAGGTCCTTTGGATCTTTTGTTATATCTGATTAAACGCCAGAATCTGGATATTTTGGATATTCCGTTAACTGAAATTACACGTCAATACATGGAATATGTTGAGATAATGAAAGGCATTCGTCTTGAGTTAGCGGCAGAGTATTTGGTGATGGCTGCGATGTTAGCTGAAATAAAATCCCGAATGTTGCTGCCTAAAACATTTGTCGATGAAGATGAAGATGATCCAAGAGCAGATTTAATTAGACGTTTACAAGAATATGAACAATTTAAACAAGCTGCTGAGGATCTGGACACCATACCTCGAACGGGCCGAGATACCTTCCAAGCGTCAGCTAAAACCCCAGACCTAAAACTGGTCAAAACTCTTCCTGACGTGGATCTGAGGGAATTATTGTTAGCATTCAAAGAAGTTTTGCAACGAGCGGATATGTTTAGTCACCACCAAGTGGCTCGAGAGGTCCTTTCTGTGAGAGAAAGAATGTCTCGGGTTTTGGATAGTTTATCAAGCGAAGCATTTGTGGATTTTATCACCCTGTTTGATGTTAGCGAAGGAAGAGCTGGTGTGGTTGTTACCTTCTTGTCTATTATGGAGTTAACTAAAGAAACGCTTATAGAATTAATTCAAACCGTTCCCTATGGCCAGATCCATGTTCGGGCAAAAACAACAGCATTGGAACAATCATCGGATCAAAATGATGAGCCTTACTAATCAAAAAATTAAAAACATTATCGAATCAGCCTTGTTTGCTGCAGGTCACCCACTACCATTGGATAAAATTGCCGAGCTTTTTTTAGAGCATGAAGCACCTTTGCGTTCAGTTTTAAAAAATATCCTTCATGAATTAGAGATCGATTATCAAGATAGAGGCGTTCAATTAGTTGAAGTTGCTTCAGGCTATCGATTTCAATCAAAAGACGAATATGCTGAATGGTTACAACGATTGTGGGATGAAAGACCCTCAAAATATTCGAGAGCTTCTTTAGAAACACTGGCATTAATTGCTTATCGTCAACCTGTTACTCGAGCAGAGATTGAAGAAATTCGCGGTGTGAGCGTCAGCTCAAATATTATTAAGTCCTTGATGGAAAGAGAATGGATTCGAGTCGTTGGTCACAGAGATGTGCCTGGTAGACCCTCCTTATTTGCCACCACAAGAACTTTTTTGGACTATTTCAATCTTAAATCTCTCGATTCTTTACCTAGCTTGGCGGAAATAAGAGATATAGAAAGTCTGACACCCCAGTTTGAATTGACAGATAAACATATCGACGAAGTACCAAACAAAAAACTAGAACAAAATAATTCTGATGAATTTGCCACGGAAGATGATGAAGTTGACAACGAAGATACTCAAGAACCACTCCCATCAGAGATCGAAAAGGATCGAGATGAGTAATTTAATGATAGGAATATCAAATGGTAGAAGATGAAAAGCTACAAAAAGTCATCGCACGTGCTGGCATGGCCTCTCGACGTGAAGCTGAAAAATGGATTGAGCAAAAAAGGGTCAGCGTCAATGGAAAAACCGCAGATTTAGGTGTTCGAGTCTCTTCACTAGATAAAATTCGAGTGGATGGTATTTTACTTTCTGAAAAAGCAGTAGAAAAACCTGAAATTAAAATCTTAATGTATCATAAGCCGGAAGGAGAGGTTTGCACGCGAAAAGATCCAGAAGGCCGAAAAACGGTTTTTGATAATCTGCCTCGAATACAAAATGGACGCTGGGTGCAGGTAGGAAGGCTGGATACCAATACCAGTGGCTTACTCTTATTTTCAAATGATGGTGAGTTGGCCAACAAGTTAATGCATCCCTCGAGTGAGATTATTCGTGAGTATGCGGTACGAGTACGCGGTCAAGTAACAGATGATATTTTGGATACTTTAAGAACGGGTGTTCAGTTAGAAGATGGTTTAGCCAAATTTGATAAAATTCGTGATGCAGGAGGTGAGGGTGCCAATCATTGGTATCAAGTCACTATCGCAGAAGGCAGAAATCGAGAGGTTCGCCGACTATGGGAATCCCAAGAAATTCAAGTTTCTCGATTAATTCGGGTTAAATATGGTATTTGTGAATTAGATCGTTCAGTGCCTCGCGGGCGATGGCGCTTATTGTCTGAAGAAGAGTCTAAGGATCTGCTGAAAAGTATCAATTACAAAGGCACTGTGATGTCACAAAAGAAACCTTTGGGTAAGCGAAACTTGAAGGCTAGACCACTCAATGACACCAAAAAAACTCTTAAAAAGAAAACCTCGTCTCCCGTGCCTCGAAGTCGTTTATAAATATTCGCAGAGATTATCCAGAAAACGCAAGGAGGCGTTTTATTTTAGAACAAGGTGTTAATACCAAAATATTTCCCAATCCCACCAGAATAAATCCCATAAAAGTAAATTCAGTCCACTTGAAAGTCTCAAAAATAGTGCTGAGTATCACAGCGCCTATGGGAAATAATACGATATTATAACTGGTTTTTTCTGGGCCAATAATTTTTAATAAAACATAGAATCTATAAAAAGCAATACCAAAGCGATAGAGCAATGAGGCTTCAACCGCATCTCCCAATTGATATTCAATCATTAACCCAGTAAATCACCTGAATCAGTATGTCTGAGTTAATTTTGTAGGGGCCAGCAGTAGGAGCAATAAAATTACAAAGGCCATAACCAAGAGAAAATAGCACCTGTTGCCAAACCATAAATCATACAAAGTTATCATGAATCACTCCGAAAATTTGTGACATTAGCATAATAAAACTCAGTTAGGGATAATAAGGGTCTCAAAAATCAGTGTTTTTTGAGACCCTCTGTGTCAATTTGGCTCAAAACTTCCTGATTTGAGTCACAAAATAATTCTTTCGCAAGTCTTAATTCAATACATCCAAAAAATTGACCATTCTTATCCCGAGAACTGCTGAATAAGAAGTTTCTTTACATCATCATAACATCTCACTGTGAATAAGTTGTTTCAAGTTTGATTAATAATGACTCTCAGTCCTTGCATTACTAATTGTGCTTTTTGTATAAAGTTTTCACTAATTTCAATTTTTTTCTGGATATATTGAATTTCATCGTTTCTGATCATGGGATTGATTGCTTGCAAAGATTGCATACGGTTTAGTTCTTGTTCAAGATCTTGACGCATGCTTTGTTGTGCATTTAACTTGAGATCAGGCAATGTTTTATTGGCAGTTTGTTGAGAAATGTTGATCAAATGATCGATCTCATCTTTTAATTTCGCCACCACGGTGGTAGAAATTTTTCTAGGAAGGCTTTTACAGATTTCATTCAAACTCTTATGCGCAACCGCTTTGGACAAATTTTTGCCATCTAAACTAAATAAAAACCTTTGTGGATTCAAGGGGAGGTAGCGTTCAAGTTGTAAATCTCTTGGTGCTAAAGTTTCTACAGTGTATAAAGACTCTAATAAAATTGTTGAGGGTGGAAGCCCTTTCACAGAAATAGTGGCAACAGAGGCTTTTCCTAGCTCATTTTCTTGGATCATTTCCATGACTTCTTGAATCATAGGATGTTCCCAGCTAATAAATTCTATATCTTCTCGAGATAGAGCTTTGTTTCTATCAACAGTGATGGTATTTCCATCTGGAGAGAGTCCAGGAAAATATTCCGATTGCATGTGTTCCCCAGGCCTTATCACCCAAGTGTCTTTACTATGTACTTCATTTTCCACGCCCATTTCATCGAATACTTTAATCATGAAGTCGGCGAGCAGATGGTTGTTTTCTTCAACCAATAGGTCCTCAATAATTTTAGTAGCAACCTGTGGTTTACAGGAGTTAAGTTCGAGTAACTTATCTCTTCCCTGATGCATCTCCTGCCTTAATTTTTCTGCATAAAGTGTAGTTTGTTGGAGTAGTTCTATAGCTTCGTATTCAGGCTGATTGAGAGCCTCGGTTAATTGTTCTGAGAAATGCTGATAAATGGCGTAGCCTGCTGAGCAGCTTTGTTCAAATAAGTTAAGACCCTGATGATACCAGTTAAACAGTACTTGCTGTGCACTATGTTTTAAATAAGGCACATGGATATGAATGGTTTGTTGTTGGCCTATTCTATCGAGTCGGCCAATTCTTTGTTCAATGAGATCTGGGTTAAGTGGGAGATCAAATAATACCAAATGATGTGCAAATTGAAAGTTTCTGCCTTCGCTCCCTATTTCTGAACATACCAATACTTGCGCCCCAGACTCATCATCTGAAAAATACGCCGCCGCTCTATCCCGTTCTACAATACTTAATCCAGGATAGAAGGCTGTGCTGCGGATACCACATTTTAAATTTAAATGCTTATCGATTATTTTACAGGTACTGGCATGGTGACAAATAATCAACGCTTTGGCGGGTTTTAAGTTTTTGAGATGTTGAACCAACCATTCAACTCTAGGATCTTGATTCAGCCAAGTATTTTCTGGCTGGTTGAACTCAGGAAATAATCTGTTTTTAATGTATTCTTCATGCGTTGATGAGTCGAGATAGTCTTCAGGACAATCCAGTGGATAAGCGTGAACTTTTCGTTCTGGAAATCCTTGGATTGAACTTCGTGTATTGCGGAATAAAACTCTACCAGTGCCTTGTTGATCAACCAATCGATCTAATAATTTTTCGAGAGATTGAATATCTGCAAAATCGATGGAATCGTAATTTTTCAGTAGCTTAGGGAGTTCATTTTGGATACAAGACTCAATTTTTTTGCATTCTTTGGTGCTAGCGCCCGCACCCAAAAAACTGATGAGTTGAATAATATGGTTGGCGATATCATTGGTCGCATGATAATGAAGTTGTTCTACCTTAAAAGCATCAAGGCTATAAAAACGATCAGGATCTAGCAATCTTAATCGAGCAAAATGCCCTTCTATACCCGCTTGTTCTGGGGTTGCGGTTAACAACAATAAACCACAGTTTTTCGCTGCAAGTTGTTCAATACATTGATATTCAATACTCACCTGATGTGGAGACCATTCGAGATGATGAGCCTCGTCGACTATAATTAAATCCCAATCAATCTCTAGAGCCTGCAGTTGAATTTTGGGGTTTTCACTGAGTAAACTCAAACTACAGAGAATCTTTTGCTCTGAATCAAAAGGGTTGGCATTTTCAGGAAAATCCTTGCGAAGTTGTTCTATATCTTCATCTTCCTCATCAAATTCGTAAACAATGGATTCAAGCGCTTCAATATGTGTTTTATCAAAAATTGAAAAAGCTAAATTAAAGCGACGCAGCATTTCTACTAGCCATTGATGTACAAGACTATCTGGTACCAGTATTAATACTTTACTTGCACGGCCCGAATGAATTTGTTGGTGTAAAATGAGACCCGCTTCAATCGTTTTACCTAAGCCGACCTCATCGGCTAAAAGCACGCGAGGTGCATGTCGATGAGCGACTTCATTGGCAATGTATATTTGATGAGGAAGTAGATCAATTCTTGCCCCTAACAGCCCAGATATAGAGGATTGCTGGAGGCGATGTAAGTGATTCAGGGCTTCAAAACGCAAACTAAAGGCACTGTTACCACCGAATTGACCACTGAGCAAACGTTGTCTAGGCGTGGTAAAGTGTACAAAGCAATTCAGATGTAACTCTGATAGTTTCTGTGGTTTGTTTTGTTCGTTGATACAGTTATAAATGACCAGTCCATTTTGGGATTCAATGTTTTGTACCTTAAACTCCTGTCCATTCATATTGGTGATGATATCACCTACAGCGTAAACTATTCGGCTAATAGGGGCATTATCTTTGGCGTAGTTTCTAATTTCATTAACGGCTGGGAAGCTAATTACCACAATGCGACCGGTGATCTCAATAACAATACCTAAACCAAGATTTGATTCTGTGTGACTGACAAAACGCTGACCAACAACCATATTCATACTGAGCCTGGAGAATGATAGAATGCACAAAAGCCAAATATTTTACCACCTGTTAACATTAAATAGCAGTCTTTAAACGCTATAAAGTAAAAAAACTAAATGAGGTTAAACATTCCTATGGCAAACTCCTTGGGTGATCAGTTTTTAAAAATGGGTTTAGTGGATAAAAAGAAGCTAAAGTCTGCTAAAAAAGAAAAACACAATCAGGCTGTGCAGCAATCAAAAAAAGGTGTGCTTAGCGAGGCACAAAAGCTGGTACAGATTGAAAAAATCCAAAAACAACAAAGAGATAAAGAACTTAACCGACAAAAACAAGCACAAGCGCAAGCTAAAGCCATTGCTGCACAAATTAAACAGTTAATACAACTGAATTGCCAACCTCGTGAGGGAGGTGATGTGAAGTATCATTTCACTCACACAATGAGTGATGGTAAGCAGTTTGTGAAGTCCTTATTTGTGACAGCTCAAATGTCTAAACAACTTGCAGACGGATATTTATCAGTAGCATTCGATGGAGAGAATTATCAAGTAATTCCCTCAGTCGTTGCCCAAAAAATTGCCCAAAGAGATAGCTCAGCCTTGATTGTATTTAATGCGTCCACTGAATCTTCTGAAGAAAAAGACGATCCTTATGCGGATTTCCAAGTGCCTGATGATTTGATGTGGTAATCATTGAGATGTACCAATGAAAGCCGATCTCAAACTTTGTGCTTGTGGCTCCTTAAAGGGCTATGCAGATTGTTGCGCCCCATTTATTCAGGGGATCCGCAATCCTGTAACCCCAGAACAATTAATGCGATCTCGCTACAGTGCTTATGTCATGGGCGATTTGGGGTACTTACAACAGACTCATCATCCTAGGTATAGAACTGCTGAGGAGGATCTCAAACCATCTCCGGGTTTACCTAAATGGTGTCGTCTAGATATTATTGCTGCTAGTCGATCTCAAGTTGAAACAAATGCTACCGTTGAATTTATCGCCTGGTATCTGGGAGAGAATGGCTTAGATGCCATTCATGAAAAATCAAATTTCATTCAAATTGAAGGGAGGTGGTTGTATACAGATGGGCAGTTTTTGCCCTTACCAAAGCTAGGACGAAATCTGAGTTGTCCCTGTGGCTCTCAAAAAAAATATAAAAACTGCTGCTACCCAAAGCCGAATTAAATATCTCATGCCCATTAAGGATCTAAAGATGACTGAACAAAGAGTGATAATCACCATCGAGCACCAAATCGCTACAGTGATATTAAATCGTGCTGAAAAACACAACGCATTGGACATGCCGATGTTTAAATCTTTAGATGCGGCGATAAAAAGCTTAAAGAAAGATCGTACGATACGTTGTATTATTATTGAGGGTGCAGGAGAAGATTTCTGTTCCGGTTTAGATACCAAAGCGGTGATGAAAAATATTTCTCATGGCATCAAATTGTTATGGAAATGGCTTCCCGGAAGCGCTAATCTAGCCCAGAGGGTGACAGTGGGTTGGCGTGCAGTACCCGTACCCGTTATTGCGGTGATCCAAGGACGATGTTGGGGTGGTGGATTGCAAATAGCATTGGGTGCAGATATGCGTATCGCCAGTGACAATGCCTCCTTTTCTATCATGGAAGCAAAGTGGGGACTGCTTCCTGATATGGGGGGCACATTAGCTCTACGAGAACATTTATCAATAGATAAAGCCCTTGAACTCGCTTGGAGTGCCAAAGTCATCGATAGTCATGAAGCACTTCAGCTGGGGCTTATCTCCGCTGTTGAGTCAGAGCCTATGGTTGCAGCAAAAAAAATAGCAGCGTCTTTCGTTCGAAACTCGCCAGATGCCATTGCTGCCATTAAAAAGCTTTATCATAAAAGTTGGGTTAACAATCAAGCTCAGATTTTGAGAGGTGAAACTGGGTCACAATGGAAAGTTTTATCGGGTAAAAATCGCTTACAGTCGGTCAAAAAGGCGACTAGCGAACCCAATGCCTCATTTTTTAACCGTATGAAATGGTAATGTATTTGAAGTGGATCCTTTTGAAGAATAATTATTTACTTGAAGTGAAAGAGCAATATGAAGATTATCCTTACCCAGAGCGAGATCCCGAAGCGGAGAAGTATCGGTTACTCAGCACGCAAATGGATGATTTGGAAAAGTTAAATCATTATGGTTTTGCTGGAAGCCAAACCTTTCAACAGGCACAACTATTGGTGGCAGGATGTGGTACCGGGGATGCGGTTATTTTTCTAGCGGAACAACTTCGTGAAACGAAATCA
>Ga0210032_1001302_pt1 | contig 14173 bp, 11 predicted proteins | sample CryGeyCG2114_250_2_FD_185458 | JGI IMG/M metagenome (GOLD analysis project Ga0210032, IMG submission 185458) | Groundwater microbial communities from aquifer - Crystal Geyser CG13_big_fil_rev_8/21/14_2.50 (SPAdes) (version 2) | ecosystem: Environmental > Aquatic > Deep subsurface > Groundwater ... | reverse complement strand
TGATTGACATCAACTTCATTCATAGTTAAAAAATTCTCGGGTTGTGTGCCGACAGTTTTTTGACAACTTTGTACAGTATAAGGATTGCTCTGCAATTCCTTTGCCAGAGGTAATACCATGCTGAAAGTAGCACCGGCACTGGTGTTGTTACTCCAACAAATCTTACCACCAATAGAAACCACAATGGCTTGGACAATGGCTAAACCCAGTCCAGTCCCTTTGGGTTTACAACTAATAAAAGGATCAAAAAGTTCATTGGCCACTGATTCACTCACGCCAGTCCCATTGTCTGACACTTTGATGATCAGTTCTTTTTTCTGAATTTTCGCTTGAACTTTAACTTGAGGTTTTTTAATTGGTGCAGATTGAACCGCATCACAGGCATTGACCGCTAAATTCAATACAGCTTCTGTCAAAGCTTTAGAATTCGCATATAAAAAACCACTAGAGGAACAATCCAATGAAATTTGAATGGGTATTGATCTGGTTTTGGACATTTCTTCAAGCTGTTCTGAGAGTTCCTGCCACCAATCATTGATAGAGAACCTTTTGGCTTGATCCATACCTCCCCGAGCAAACATCAACATGTCTTCAATTTGACTATTCATTCGGTTGAGGCTATTTTGAAGCTTAGTTGCCATATCATTTCTTGCAGAGTATGCAATCTCTTCTTTTTTAAGATGAGAGCTGTAAATCATCGCAGAAGATAATGGGGTTCTAAGTTGATGTGAGAGACTGGCCATGGCTTTTCCAATACTGGCCAAGCGCTTATTTCTAACGACCATATTCTGTAATTTGTGCATACTAGTGACATCAGTTAACACCACAAGTTGACCACTTTCAAAAGATAAGGGGCAAGTGGCCACGTGTAATCTTGTGCCATCTTTTAATGAGGTTTCGATACCATTGTCCGTACGATTTTGAAATTTTTCATGAACCACCTGAGACCAGGTTTTATTATCTAGCTTTTCGCCCAAGAGCATTTCTGCGACTGGGTTCACCTGTGTAATACGACCTTTCCCATCAATAACAATCACAGCGGAAGGCAAAATATTTAAAAGTTGTTGCAATCTGGATGCTAAAGCCTTTTTCTCTTCAAACTCCTTGATTCTTTGATTCGTGACCCATTCCAATTCTTCATTGAGAATTTCAACTTGCTGTTCCATGGAGGAATAGGATTTGACAATCTCCTTGCCAAGTCTGGAAAACTGTTCAAATGCAGAATTAAGGCTAGCATTATCATTTTGTAGTTGTTCCAGTACAGAATGGGAATTCAACACAGTAGATTCAGGCAAAGTGCCAGAGAGAACTTTTCTGGACTTCGATGTGGGCAAGTTAATTCTTTGAATGGAAACAGCCATGAAAAACACCTACTAGAATAATCGATGTTTTTCTATTGCAAACTACATGCCACCAATATTAATCATTTAAATTCAATAAGTTAAAGTTAATGCAGAATATAACTTTATTCTTGTGTCAAATTTATGTCGCATCTTCTTCCTTATAGATTTGATATTTTTTCATTTTCTCAACTAAGGTTGTGCGCCTCATGCCTAAATTTTCGGCGGCTCTTGCAACCACCCAGTCGCCCGACTCCAACGCTTGGATGATGAAGTCTTTTTCAATGCCAATTAGAAATTCCTTAAGATCAACGCCCTGCGAAGGAAGATGAGTTTGAAAATGGTTATTGGTTTCAACTTCATGAGAAACATGTTCAATTTCAGCAGCCAATGAGGGTAAGGGTTGTACATCAAGACCTTCTTCGTAGCGATATTTTTTGGGAAGTTCTTTAAAACCAACCACAGCAAATGGATATAAAATGGTTAAACGCTCCACCAAGTTCGCTAATTCACGGACATTGCCTGGCCAAGGGTGTTGTGAAAGAGAAATCATGGCATTCGCAGTAAAACGGACAGCACCTCTTCCTTCAGCTTCTAACCTAGTGGTGAGTTCACTAATCAAAATCGCTAAGTCATCTTTTCTTTCCCGTAATGGCGTGACCTCTATGGGAAATACATTTAAACGATAAAATAGATCTTCTCGAAAAGTTCCATTTTCTACAGCTTGCTCTAAATCACGATGGGTTGCAGCGACAATTCTTACATTCGATTGAATGGTTTTATTGCCCCCGACTCTCTCAAAAGTTTTTTCTTGAAGAACCCTAAGAAGTTTAACCTGCATGGGCATGGGCATGTCACCAATCTCATCTAAGAAAAGTGTTCCCCCTTCTGCCAACTCAAAACGACCTTGACGGCTGGTTATTGCACCGGTAAATGCACCTTTTTCGTGACCAAACAACTCACTTTCTAAGAGTTCTGCAGGAATAGCGCCACAGTTTAAGGGGACAAAGGGTTTATCAGAACGTGCGGATAAATGATGTAAATTTCTAGCAATCACTTCCTTACCTGTACCTGACTCTCCCAAAATCAATACATTGGCATCTGTATCTGCAACCTGTCCGATCAGCTGCCTAACTTTTGCAATCCCTTTAGATTGTCCCACTAGGCTTCTAAAAACCTTTGTAGTCCGTTTAGAATGAATAAACGCATGTTTATCTTTTTTGCACACTTGAGAATGATGCAGAATTTGCACAATGTGATGATATTTATAAGGTTGAGAAAAAATTCCCACAACCTGCTTCATCTGTTCTTCCGTCAGCAGTGAGCCTAAATCTGGCTCACCCACCAAAATAACGGGCATAGATTGATCAAATTGAGCCATATCTTCTAACAGCGCGATGAGTTGAGGTAACTTTTCTGGCACAAAAAGCAAAATGGCCAAAAGCGTGTGACTCTCACCCACTTTGCTTTTCCAATCTGTGGAGGTTGCACTCACCAACGACTCACCCACAAACTTAAGGATAACCTCAAGATCGTGTTTTTCTGATTGATTATCCCCTACCAACAAAAGACGCATTTCTATATGGTTCATCGATAAAGCAGCTCAAAAAAAACAATTAGTTACCTTAAGTTTTAACAGAGACTTTCAAAATCGTCAAATATATGACATGAAATTAATAAAAGGATTTTTCTGCATTTCATATAAAAATACTAAATTTACTGCAAATTTCCTCCAAAAAGCGCATAAATTTATAGATTCATTTTACAGTCAAATTGCCGTTACAGCATAAAAGTTGCCGCAACCGGCAAATAAATGCCGTCATATTAAATCATTAACACATTGAATATAAAGGATTTATTTTTTTATTTTTTTTACTAAAGTGTTTTTAATGGGTGTCGATAGCTGGATTGTCCGATGAATATTTCTTGAAGGCAATATTAAACTTTAATTAACATAACCTACCTGTTCTTTGTAAGCGCCATGCGCATCGAAGGCGAAGGAGAAACAAAATGGCCAACTTTATTCAAACCAATGTGTCATCTTTAAATGCACAAAGAAATTTAACTAAATCAAATGACTCTTTAGGTGTTGCATTACAAAGACTTTCATCCGGTCTAAGAATCAACAGTGCAAAGGACGATGCGGCTGGGTTACAAATTTCTAACCGATTAACGTCTCAGATCAATGGACTTACGCAGGCTCAAAGAAATGCTAACGATGGTATTTCTTTGGCACAAGTCGCTGAAGGTGCATTAAATGAAACCACCAATATTTTGCAACGTATACGAACATTAGCAATTCAATCGGCCAACGGTTCGAATTCAACAGCTGACCGAATCACTATTCAAGCGGAAGTTGGTGCTCTGGTATCTGAAATTGATCGTATTGCCAATGATACCTCTTTTGGTACTACAAACTTATTATCTGGTGGTTTTGGAGCAGGAACGGCTTTCCAAGTAGGCGCAGAAGCCAATCAAACGATTACCATTAATATCTCTAGCAGAACAGCTGGAGCAATAGGTGTCAGTGGATTATCCGTCTCTTCAGTGACTAATGCACAGGCGACCATTGGCAAGGTTGATACAGCTATCGCTTTAGTTGATAGCACTCGAGGGGCATTAGGTGCCTTCCAAAATCGACTCACCTCCACCATCGCCAACTTGGCCAATATTGCCGAAAACGTATCTGCAGCGCGAGCGCGAATTCGAGATGCTGATTTCGCGACAGAATCAGCCAACTTAGCGAAAAATCAGGTCTTACAGCAAGCTGGATTGTCAATTTTGTCACAAGCCAATGCCAGCTCTCAATCAGTTTTGAGTTTGTTACGACAATAAGATAATAGGTTATAAATAAAGAAGCTATAAAAAAAGGTAAGGGGCCTGGTTTCCCAAACCCCTAGAATTGCACTCCCGATGTTCCCGCATCTTGAGTACGACCCGACAGCTGCAACTGTCGGATTGTCACCGCGACCTATCATGGCTTGAAAGAAACGCTCAATGTGACCCTCAAAACAAAGCACAATATATGCCAACTTTTATCATCCCCATCAAAATAAACGCCTCCCCTCCTCTAAAATAAGCTAAAAATAAATCACTAAATTTGCAAAAATACACTAAAGGTATTTTCTTGGATGCCGATAACTTGATCGTACCGCAAGATTAATTCCCGTTTTTCTTGTGAATTCCATCACTTTGTAAGCACCAGATTTATAGTAAATCGAGTGCATCAAAGACTTAGGAGAGACCTATCATGGCAAACTTTATCCAAACCAACGTGTCATCATTGAATGCACAAAGAAACTTAACTGGCTCCAATAATGCATTGGGCGTTTCGTTACAAAGACTATCTTCAGGCTTAAGAATTAACAGTGCAAAGGATGACGCTGCAGGACTTCAAATTTCTGATAGATTAACATCTCAAATTAATGGTCTAAACCAAGCCCAAAGAAACGCTAATGACGGCATATCTTTGGCACAGGTTGCTGAGGGCGCGTTGAATGAAACCACCAACATTCTTCAACGTATGAGAACCTTGGCACTTCAATCTGCCAATGGTAGTAACTCAACTGCCGACCGTGTCACTATTCAGGCTGAGGTGACAGCACTAACATCTGAAATTAACCGTATTGCATCTGATACATCTTTTGGCACTACCAATTTGTTATCTGGCGGGTTTACAGCCGTTAAGTTCCAAGTAGGTGCGGAAGCCAATCAGACCATTTCAGTATCAATTTCTAATCGTTCAGCTGGAACCCTTGGCGTCAGTGGCTTGTCAGTTTCCTCTGTCGCTGGTGCACAAACTTCTATCGGAAAAATTGACTTGGCTATTGCTTCTGTAGACGCCACTCGTGGTAACTTGGGTGCGTTCCAGAACCGTTTAAGTTCTACCTTAAATAACTTGTCAAATATTTCTGAGAACGTATCGTCAGCAAGAGCACGTATTCGTGATGCTGATTTCGCGGATGAATCCGCTAACCTAGCTAAAAATCAGATCTTGCAGCAGGCTGGTTTGTCAATATTGTCTCAGGCGAATGCATCGTCTCAATCAGTATTGTCATTACTACGATAATCTCTTCAACTTAGTTCTTAGAACACTGAAAACTGGAATTTTTTTCCAGTTTTCAGATTGAACTAAAAGAGGATAAGATAATGAATATTAATTCATCATTAACGCCAGTAAGTCTTAATCGTTTATCTGATTCGAAGCCAACGCCTGCTCCAAACAATAGTAAAGCCAGCTTTCAGCAAACTGTTTCAAATACGAATACATCTGCTTCTAAACCAAGTACATCAAGCTCTACTCTAAGTAATAAAACTCCCGTTACAGGGCAAAATATTGCCACTATCAATGTGACGGACAAAAACTTAAGGCAAAATACTGCAGCTAACATTACTAATCAACAAAATGCAACGCCTGCAGAAGCTCAAGATGTAGTGGTTCAACTCCAACAACAACCCCAGCAAATTAATAGAAGTCTGGAGTTTAAGGTGGAAGAAAGTTCTGGAAGAACAGTCATCACCGTGATAGATAGGAGTACTGGTGAAACAGTGAAACAAATACCCTCAGAAGAAATCGTTCAATTGGGTATTCGTCTTAAGGAGTTGGCAGATTCCTTGCATGAATCTAATAACAAAGAGAATGTCTCTGGATTGTTGTTAAAAAGGCAAGTGTAAAATTAGAATTCATGGTCTATGCTTAATCATAGACCATGAAAACGACAATAAAATTCAACTTATTTTTTGTTGAAGGAGTTTGCTTTATCTAAAATAAATGCAGCGTTATCAAAAAACCAAATTAATTATATTGAGTATTTTGTTTTGAATGATTGGTTTTTAAATTTTATTAGGTATATTGACTGGAGAAACTTATGGGACTTATCACATTATCGGGTTTAGGCTCGAGTCTTGATATTGACTCAATCGTCAAGGCTCTTGTCACTGCTGAAGGCGCTGCAAAAACCAGCAGTTTAAATCGCCAAGAAAATACGATTCAATCCAGCATATCGGGTTTTGGCACCCTTAGCTCAGCTCTCTCTACTTTTAAAACAGCGCTAGGAAAAGTCAATGAGCTAAGTGATTTTTCACAAAGAGTAGCCACATCCTCCGATGAAACCTCGGTTACCATTAGCGCATCTAGTACCGCAACCCCAGCTAATTTCGCAATTGATGTTGTCAAAACAGCCAAAGGAACTCAATTACAATCTGGCATATTTGGTGCAAGTACAGATACTGTGGGTAGTGGTAATTTAACACTCACTGCCGGCACAAATACTTTCAGTATCAGCGTGCTAGGCACAGACACATTAACAGATATTCAGAATAAGATTAATACAGCTACTGACAACTTCGGCGTCAATGTCAACATTATCAATAGCGATACAGGTACTCAGTTAGTTTTTGATTCGAACATCACTGGTAGTGCAAATTCACTTGTGATTACGAATGATAATGCTTCTTTAGATAGCATTTCCACCACGCTCACCACCACTCAGGCTGCAGATGACGCCCAAATTAAGGTGAATAACCTGACTATCACCAACTCAACCAATGTTTTCACCAATGCTGTACCAGGAACCACAATTACAGCAGTCAAGGCCACAACGGTTGGATCCCCCGTTGATGTATCTGTTAGCTTAGACACAGATGGAGCCAAGACCGCGATTACTGACTTTGTAACTGCCTATAATGAATTAGCTAAGGTCAGAAATGATTTGGGCGCATCGTCTACGAATTCTGTCGGCTTATTAAATGGAAATAGCACATTGCGTAGCCTCAGTAGGCAACTGAGTACAACAGCCTTAAACCCCGTGGCTAGTATTACTGGATCGCTAAATGGTCTTGCTCAGCTGGGTATTAATATTACTCAACAGGATGGTTTACTCGAAATAGACAATACCAAATTCGATGCGGCTATTGCCAATAACTTCAATGATGTAGGTAATATTTTTGCCGCCTCTGACGGCGTTGCTGTCTCCCTAGAATCTATAGTCGATCAATATATTCAACCATTGACTGGTATTTTGGTCACAACTAAGTCATCTTTAGATGAACAACAACGAGCTGTTGATGATGGAAGAATTGAATTATCCGATAGGTTGGCAGCTATTGAAGTAAGGCTTAGAAAACAATTTGGCGCAATGGATGCGCTTATTGGTCAGCTAAAATCAACTGGCGATTTTTTAACACAACAACTCAGTTCGCTGAATCAGTCTAACTGAGTCGGTACAACTACAGGGTGCAGGCAAACAAGCTATTCAATGCATTCACATAACTATCACTACATTTAGAGGTTCGATATGATTTCAACTGGTGCAGCAAAATATAAGTCCATAGGCAATCAAAGCGGTGTTGAGGGCGCCAGCCCGCATCGCTTAATACAGATGCTAATCAATGGAGCACTCGAAAGAATCCATAGCGCCAAAGGGCTGATGGAGCGCGGTGATGTTATAGGTAAAGGAAAAGATATTAGTAGTGCTATTTCCATCATTGGCGGATTGCGTTCAAGCTTGAATATGAAAGCGGGTGGTGAAATATCAGCAAACCTAGATTCTTTATATGAATACATGGGGTTCCGCCTCTTTGAATCCAATAGAAATAATGATATTAATGGCCTAGATGAAGTGAGTAAATTGATGTTAGAAGTAAAAACAGGCTGGGATGGTATTGAAGAAACGGCCAAACATTAATCCATATATAACCAAATTCTCTTTTCGATATAGGATCTATTTTGCAACTACAACAGACGATAAATGAGATCGAGTCTCTGAATAGTAAAATGTTAGAACTCGCTAAAGCAAAAGAATGGGATGACGCGAACAGCTTAGCCCAAAAACGTCAGCAATTACTGCAAGATTTATTCAAAAACAACCATAAAAATTCAGAAAATCAACAAAAAATACAACAGGTGTCAGACCAAATATTTAAAACAGATGCACTTATCCAACAATTTGCCAAAGAATCAAAAAGTAATTCAATGGCTCAATTTATCCAATTAAAACTACAGAAAAAGGCTTCCTCAGCCTACCAAGAAGTTGCCAACAAGTAACGCCTTTTCCATTAGAGAGTACCAATCTAAAGACTTCGAAAAAGTCATTAAAGGATTGTTGGCTATTGATGAAACAGAGCGCCTTTCAGGAAATTCGTTACCAAAACCAGCGAATTTTAAAAATGATCTTGAAAAATGGCTGCAAGATATTACCAATACCCCCTCCTCGTTAATCATCATCGCTGAAAAATCGCACGCCTACTGTGGATTTGTTTTGGGCATGATTGAATTTCAACCACAAAATATAACAGATATTGCTTTCAAAGGTATTATACAAGCCATTTGGATAGAACCAGAGTATCGACGCACAGGCATAGCGACATTATTAGTGAATGAGATGATGGCTGCCTTTGCTGAACATCAGATCCCCTTCTGCGATGTAAGTTATGAACCTAATAATATAAATGCATTAAAATTTTGGCAATCGCTAGGTTTTATTCCAACTCAAGTCCATACACGAAAAAAAATCATCTAATAATACTCTGCTAAAAAGACCAAAGAACCTATCAAGTTGATGGATGAAAAAAATCTTTGTTATTCAATCTTTTTGGCATAGTTTTAGCTACACTTAACTTATCAAAATAATTTATGCGGCTAAAAATGACTGAATCACCCCCTATCAATTACGAAAGATATTTAATAAATGCCTATAATGAACAATATCTTCACTCCGTCAATGGTGAACTATTTCAACAAAATGATAGCCATACGGTATTTAGCAAACACTTTAAGCAAAAGCTGTTTGGAAAAAACAATTTTTATGTGTTTATAGGGACTGATTCGGGTTTATTGATTAACTATTTAATCCATAAAGGATTGAGTGAAGGTGCTCGCTATTTATTTATTGAGCATCCTCAACTCATAGAGGCTATCGTTACAAACACACCACAACTTGCTGATTTTCAAGCGACAAAAACTCTCGCTATTTGCACGCCGGAACAATGGGAACAATGTGCCAGTGATATGCAAATAGAGCAATACATCTATAAAGATAGCGTAAAGTTCTATAAGTCAATTGCTGCTGTCGATGCATATTTTCAAGCATATAATGATCTCTCAAATCAGGTAGAAATAGCGCTACAAAATAATATTTTTATCACAAAAGCGCAATTAGGCAGTGAACCCTTTATTATTAAAAGTCTACATAATATCTCTGAATTAACCCATCCTGCACAATTATTAGCCGATAAATTTCAAGGAAAAACTTGCATACTGTTAGGGGGAGGTCCCTCTTTAGACCATCACATTGATTGGATTGATAAAAACAAAGATAAGCTTATTATTATGGCTGCATCGAGAATTTGTCGTAAGTTGATAAATTTAAACATTACTCCACATTTTATTTTTGCCATCGACCCACAAGATTTATGTTTTGATATGTGCAAAGATATTTTTCATTTAAACGAAGAGGTGATCTTCATTCACGCTTATCATGTCTCTTCACAATTAATCTCACAATGGCATGGAAAACATCTCTACCTTGGAGAACGATTCCCATGGAAGTCAAAACTGAATGAAAAAAATATTCGCTCAATAGGGCCTACGGTCACTCAAGCAGCGATGGCTTGTGCTATTGAATTTGGTTTTGAGACGATTGTGTTAGCTGGTATTGATCTTTGTTATTCTGAATCGGGTTATACCCACACCAAAGACACTGATGAAGCCAATCACGGCCCTAAATTAGGCAATAATGGTCAATGGGTTGAAACCTATCAGGGTAACATGGCAGAAACCTGTATTCAGCTTATTTTCGCCATACAAGCAATGGAAGAATTAGCTGAGTTTGCTCAGAATAAAAACATTCCCATTGTAAACATTTCCTCCAGTGCAGCTAGGATTAAAGGCATTGATTATAAAAATAGAAATGAACTCAACCTCGTTAATTCAGAACAATATTTTCAAGAAATACTGCACCTGCTTCCAGAAAATTGCGATAAATTCTTAGGTGAACATAATCAAAATATTTTGAAAGAGATCCGTCATACATTAGCAAAAATAGTCAAAATAAAAACACTCGCCAAACAGGCTTTACACTACAATCAAGCGCTATTTCAAAAAAACAATCGAGATGACAGTCATTTTAAAAATAAAATTAGAATGGACAAAATTGAGAAACAATTTCAAACAGAATATGCTGATGAGACTAAATTCATCAAAACCTTCGGCATATTTGCATTCATCAACTCCATTCCTGCTGAATCGTCTGAACCTTGGTCTGAAGAAAAAATGGAAATGACTGGAAGACTTTATTATGAAGCCTATGTTTCTACCTGTAATCATTTAATCAACTTACTAGAACCCAGTATTTATCGAATTGAATCCAGACTTGAGGAACTTAAATTTCAACCCAATTTTGATAGGATTTTTAAGCAATGGGAACTTGATCAACAAATTGGCAGAGCGAATATCTGGGTTAAAAACCATGCTGATAAATTTTCCACTCTCCCTAAACAAACACAACAACAGCTCCTTGATTACCAAAATCAGTTTTTTGAAATTGTGAATAACCCAGAAACAAAGTTAAGAAAATTAATCATGGAAGAGTCTCCATTAAGCGGTGTTAAAGCAAAGATTATTTATTTGTATCAACATCAAAACAAAGCAGGATTAAATCAATTAGCGAATGCCCTAAACCAAATGAAAGATAATCACGATGCAACTGACTTCCTGCACTTCTGTCAGTCTTTTATCTTTCTATTAGAAAATGATGAAAATGGTGCTTTAGTGGAACTAGAAAAAATTATTCAAATAGACAAACATGAGGAAATGCTCAAGCAACTCGCCTCACTTTCGCTTAATTTTAATCAAATGGAAAAAGCTGAAAGTACATTAATGAAACTATCCTTAAAAGCGGAGATTTATATACCGATCTATGCTCAAGTTTTAAAAATCAATAATAAAATAGACAAGTCCATTGATCTTTATTCAGAGTATTTAAACAACAATCCCATGGATATCCCTGTCTGGTTAGCACTTGGACAAGTTTACCTAGAGATTGGTGCCACAGAGTCTGCACAAATGACCTTCTTAGAGGTGCTAAAACTAGATCCAAAAAATCAGGCTGCCTTGAACTATTTGCATAAAATAAATTAGAGATTCTCTTTATTTTTTGAGTGAATAATTATTGATAATAACTTTTATACCATTTTACAAAATTATCAATTCCCTGTTGTAATGGAGTTTCAGCGACTACACCTGTCACATTCTTAAATTCTTCTACATCCGCATAGGTGCGATACAGGTCACCATTTTGCATTTCTATAAAATTTTTATGAGCCTTGATCCCCAGAGATTTCTCAATGGCCGAGATAAACTCCATTAGTTTAATGGGCTCTCCACGTCCAATGTTGAAGATACGATAAGGTATTGAACTTTGATTATTTGTATCGGCCAATGGGTTTTCACTCTTTGTAGGAATGATATTTTGAATATGTACGATACCATTCACTATATCGTCAATATAGGTGAAATCCCGACTCAAATTACCCTGATTGTATACATCAATCGCTTCACCATTTAACATGGCTCGGGTAAATTTAAAATAGGCCATATCTGGCCGCCCCCAAGGGCCATAAACTGAAAAAAAACGTAATCCTGTGGTGGGCAATCCATAAATATGAGAATAAGAATGCGCCATTAACTCATTGGATTTTTTAGTGGCCGCATAAAATGAAACTGGTTGTTCAACAGGATCGGAGGTCGAGAAGGGAATTTTATTATTCAGCCCGTAGACAGAACTAGAAGAAGCATATACCAAGTGTTGAATTTGATGTTTCCTGCAACAGTCCAATACCACAAAATATCCCATAAGATTAGACTGCGCATAAGCCAGCGGATTTTCAACGGAATAACGAACACCAGCCTGTGCAGCTAAATGAATGACTCGTTCAAATTGGTGGCTTTTAAATAATTGATCCATTCCTTGTTGATCACAGATATCCAACTTGTTCCAAGTGAAATTTTCAAATAGCCTTAAACGCTCAAGGCGAGATTCTTTAAGGCCGATCTCATAATAATCATTTAAGTTATCAATACCTACAACCTCATGTTGTAGCGTACAAAGCCTTTGTGCAACATGAAATCCAATAAACCCTGCTGCGCCCGTAATCAGAAATTTCATAGCTTATCCTCAGCCCTTCTATGTAAGCTATCACCACGACCGATTCCATAGTAATGAAAACCCAGTTGTTTCACCAGTTCAGGTAAATACAGATTTCTACCATCAATGATCAATGGGTGGCTCAATTTATCCCATATTAATTGGAAATCAGGTGCTCTAAATTGTTGCCACTCGGTACAAATAATCAAGGCATCAGCATTTTCTAAGGCGAGTTCTTTAGACTCCACTAATTTAAGCCCTTGCTCATCGGGATAAATTCTTTGACACTCTGGCATCGCCTTTGGGTCAAATGCCTGAGTTTTGGCACCAGCTTGCCAGAGTGCTTCTAACAACACTCGGCTTGGTGCTTCTCTCATATCATCGGTATTGGGTTTAAATGACAAGCCCCAAACCGCAAAAACTTTCCCGGATAAATCCCCTTTAAAATAGCCTGAAAGAAAATCAAACAAACGATGTTTCTGTCTATCATTCACCTTTTCAACAGACTCTAATAAACTCGGTGTGAAATGATATTCCCGCGCTGTTCTGATCAGTGCTTTGACATCTTTGGGAAAACATGAGCCACCATACCCACATCCAGGATAAATATATTGATAACCAATCCGGGGATCGGAGCCAATACCCTGACGCACATCTTCAATATCTGCGCCTAATATTTCGGCTAAATTTGACATCTCATTCATAAATGAAATTTTTGTTGCCAGCATACAATTGGCAGCATATTTAGTTAATTCTGCAGATCGGTTATCCATATAAATCACCCTATCGCGATTACGATTGAATGGCGCATAGAGTAATTTCATTTTCTTTTGCACTGAGGAATTCGTGGTGCCAATGATAATTCTATCAGGCTTTAAACAATCACTCACTGCAGCCCCTTCTTTGAGGAACTCGGGATTGGAGACCACATCAAAATTGATACCAACTTGGCGATTATTGAGTGTCTCTCGTATGCTGAGTTCCACTTTATCCGCCGTACCAACAGGCACGGTAGATTTGATGATAATAATTTTATCCTTATCCATATGCTCGGCAATGGTTCGACTAACAGCCAACACATATTGTAGATCTGCCGAACCATCTTCATCTGGTGGTGTTCCTACGGCAATCAGTTGGAAGGTATTTTTTTTCACGGCATTCACGGGATCAGTGGTAAACTCTATCCGACCAGCTTGCAAATTGGATTGCAATAATGGCGCTAAACCCGGTTCAAATAGGGGTACAATTCCTTGCTTTAATTGTTCGATTCGATTGGCATCAACATCGACACAAATAACATGATGCCCTACCTCCGCCATAACAACGGCTTGAACAAGGCCAACATAGCCAGTCCCAAAAATGGTGATATTCATGGATGATCCTTAAAACAATTATTTTAGTGTAGACGGTTAGCTTTCAAAATATTGCATACATAATGCGCCTATTTTCTTGGCCCCCTGTATACCAGACAGTAACCTTTTAGCATTGCGCTTATATTGCATATCTAATGGATTATTTTCAAACAAATTTGTTAATAGTCTAGGTATTGACTCTATATCGTCTGCAATAAAGCAACATTTGGCCTCTCTTAATACGGATAACTCAGCTTCACTGGTTAATCCTTTAACAGGTAATAAAATAACACTGGCACCAGATTGCATGGCTTCCATTAACATTAAGCCATAACAG
>Ga0210032_1001298_pt1 | contig 14185 bp, 16 predicted proteins | sample CryGeyCG2114_250_2_FD_185458 | JGI IMG/M metagenome (GOLD analysis project Ga0210032, IMG submission 185458) | Groundwater microbial communities from aquifer - Crystal Geyser CG13_big_fil_rev_8/21/14_2.50 (SPAdes) (version 2) | ecosystem: Environmental > Aquatic > Deep subsurface > Groundwater ... | reverse complement strand
CAATCAGTATTTTTATTCTGGCATGGATTCCTATATCCACTGCATTGAGTCGCTGTCTGGCCATTATCGCAATGCAATTGGGGACGCATTTTCTGATCAGTCCCTCAAACTTTGCCGTGAGGTCTTTCAGGACTCTTCAGCGCAGAGTGATGGGAACCGGGCAAAACTCATGGTGGCTTCTTACCTTGGTGGTTGTGCGATTGCGACCAGTTATGTCGGGATCATACATCCTTTTTCAGCAGGTCTTAGCGTTGTTCTTGGCGTGCACCATTGTCTTGCGAACTGTATAACGATCAAGGCTATGGCAGAGTTTTATCCCCGTGAAGTGGAGGAGTTTCTTAAATTTGTGGATTTTCAGTCGATACAAATTCCTGAAGGAATTTGTAAAAACTTAAGTTCCGATCAGTACGAGAGGTTGTATCAGTCGACAATCATTCACGAAAAGCCCCTTATGAATGCCTTGGGAGAAGATTTTAAAAATATTCTCACTCAGGAAAAAGTCATAGAAATATTCAATCGAATGTGAAAAATATGGAATTTAAAATTCCCTTCAGCGGCCGAGCGCACGATTATACAGAAGAGGAAATCGATACAGTTGTTACGGCGATGAAGTCGGCTAACCCGTTGACGCAGGGAAAATATCTCCACGCCTTTGAGGAAAAGTTTTGCGATTATATCGGGGCAAAATATGCTTTTGCGGTTTCCAATGCAACGGCGGCTCTTGAGATTGCGGCCCAGCTCTGCCAATTTGAATCGGGAGATGAGATTGTAATTCCTTCCCATACCTTCACATCTTCAGCGTATCCTTTTGCCAAAAAAGGGGCACGTCTGGTGTGGGCAGATATCGATCCTAAAACCCGAGTGGTCACAGCAGAAACACTGTCCCGAAAAATTACAAAAAATACCAGGGCCATGGTGGTGCCTCACTTATACGGTTATGGTGCGGATATGCCTGCCATAATGGACTTGGCAAAGAAACATGATTTGTTGGTTATTGAAGATGCGGCCCAGGCAATGGGAGTGGAGATAGAGGGAAATAAATCCGGAACTTTTTCTGATTTTGGAGTTTTCTCTTTTCACTCACATAAAAATATTACGACTCTGGGCGAAGGGGGAATACTTGTTGTGAAGGATGAAGAAATCGCAAAAGTAATTCCTCTTTTGCGTCACAACGGACATTGCGCATTTCCTTATACAAGAAAGGATTATTGGATACCCGCAATGGGGAATCTGGATTTTCCTCGGATCCATGGAAAAGACCTGTGGCCCAATAATTATTGTCTGGGGGAAATCGAGTGTGCTTTGGGGGCAAAACTTCTCGACAGGGTGGATCAAATAAATTTGGAAAAAAGGAATCGTGCCTTATATTTTATAGACGCGTTGGTAAATTTCCCAATGCTTGAATTTCACAGGGAAGACTCTGTTCGGCATAATTATCATCTCTTGGCCGCACGCATACTGAACGGGCAACGAGACAATTTTATTCGAAAAATGGCCTTAGAAAAGGGCATTCAATGCGTGGTGCAATACTATCCGCTGAACAGGTATCCTCTTTATCAGCAGGCGGGATTTGGTGTGGCGGATTGTCCTGATGCGGATGAATTTTTCGATAATATGGTTTCGTTTCCATTTCATCACTGGTTGTCTGACGAGGACATGGACTACCTGTTGACTTCGACACGTGAAGTTCTTGAAAGCATGGAGTTGTAAGTGAAAAAAGCGGTCATCATCCCCGCAGTTAAGAAAAATGTTGCTTTTCAGGATGATCTTGTAAAAAAACTTGCAGGGGAGTCTCTGATTCAGCGAGCGATCGACAAGGCAATCGAGATCGTTGGTAAAGACAACATCTATGTGGTGACAGATTCAGAAGAAATTTGTCTTCTGAGTCAGAGAAAAGGCGTTTGTTATTTCTACGAGAAATCACTCAATCTGCAACAAGCGGCCATCATCGAAAATCTGATTGATTTTCTTTTTACCCTTTCTGATAAATTTAAAACCTTTATTCTCCTGTCTCCATACGCCCCCCTGCTCTCATCTGAAGAAATAAAAAAAGCCTTGCTGGAGTTTGAGTCGAAAGGTGAAAAACTTTTAATACCTGTTAAAAGGCAGTATGCGCGTGTTTTCACCAAAGATCACAAAAATGTTCAGGAGGTTTTGTCGGGGGAAGAAGAAAGAACCTTTCTGATAGAATCTCAGGCGTTTCAGATCATTGACAGCTCAGTGATTCGGAATGAAAAATTAAGATCGGCTCTCAAGCCTTATATTTATGAGCTGAGTTGCGATTTGTTTGATATCAAGGGGTATCAAGACTGGTGGGTATGCGAAAAGTTGTTGAAGCGGAAAAGAATTGTTATTCGTGTGATCGGCGATGAAGAAGTGGGTATGGGGCATTTACAGCGCGCTCTGACGCTGGCCCACGAAATGAGCGATCATGAAATCCGATTTGTATGCGATGAAAAAAGTAAGGTTGCGACCGATAAGTTGGCAGGTTACGACTACTGGTTAGGCATCTATAAACCGGATGAAATAGAGGATGCGATCGTGGCCTTGAAGCCAGATCTTGTCATCAACGATATTCTTGATTCGGGTCATGACTATATCAGGAAGTTACGTGACAATCATATTCCCGTCATAAATTTTGAAGATTTGGGTGAAGGTGCGAAGTTAGCAAACCTTACCATTAACGAGTTGTATGATGAACCACTGATTCCTGGTGAAAATTTCAAGTGGGGGAAAGATTATTTTTTTGTACGGGAAGAGTTTAACGATGCCTGCCCCAATCACTTTAAAGAATCCGTTACAAGTGTATTGATCATGTTTGGTGGTACAGATCCCAGTGATTACACTCGAAAAATTCTGCGGATTATAAAGAACGATTGTCGAATGAGAAATATTAAAATATATGTGATAACCGGCGGAGGTTATCCCTATATTGAAGAGCTTGAACAGGAAATCGCTCAATGTACGGATCAAGAGATCGAGTATCACCACTCCATTGGAGTGGTTTCTCATATAATGGAAAAGGTGCAGGTGGCCATCTCTGCCAATGGCAGAACCACATACGAGCTGGCTCATATGAATATACCTGCCATCGTTCTTTCGCATCATGAGAGAGAGAATACCCACAAGTTCACTCGCGAAGAGAATGGCCATGTTCCTTTAGGTATTTGCGATGATTTTGAGGCAGAAAAAAAAGTGATAACAGCATTTAGACAATTGATCGACAATGTGGAATACAGAAAAAAGTTTCATGATCGCTTAAAAAAGTTTCAGTTCACTAAGAACAAAGACAAGGTGATCAGTTTGATTCATTCGATCATTGAACGCTGATGTTCTCTCTCCTATGAAAACCAACACGGTCGCAATCATTCAGGCCAGAATGGGCTCCAGCCGCCTGCCAGGGAAAATGATGTTGCCGTTGCAAGGCATTCCCGTTGTCGAATGGGTTTTTAGAAGGACAAAAAGTGCCCAATCAATTCAGAATATCGTGTTTGCAATTCCAGCTACGGCCGATAATGACGTTTTAAATAATTATTTGACCGGGATGGGCGCGAATGTTTTCAGGGGCAATGAAAAGGATGTGGTCGAAAGATTTTTTTTAGCGGCAAAGGAATGGAATGCTTCTCATATCGTTCGGATATGTGCGGATAATCCCTTTGTCACGGGTACGGAGATCGATCACCTTGTGAAGTTCTATTTCGAAATGGACTGCGATTACGCCTATAATCATATCCCCAGAAACAATCGTTATCCTGACGGAATGGGTGCCGAGATCGTTTCTTTTCGTATTTTGCAAACAATACATGAAGAGGCCGGGGTAGACGATCATCGGGAACATATTTTTAATTACATCTGGGCGAATCCAGGAAAATTCAAAATTCTTACCTTTGATCCCGAAGATGAGAGGCTTGCTCAACCGGATATTAAATTGGATTTGGACACCTTGCAGGATTATGAAAAACTATGTTCGATGAATGTAGATATCGAAATGACGGCATATGAAATAATAGAACAGGCACTCTTAAAAAAATGAAATTATCTGAGATTTTAATAGCAGGTTGTCAGAATACCCGTGAGGTCGTTCGGCCTTATATCATTGCGGAAGCAGGCGTCAATCATGAAGGAGATCTGGATTTAGCCAGGCGGTTGATAGATGAAGCTTGCGAGGGCGGGGCTCATGCCATAAAATTCCAAACTTACAAGGCAGAAACTATCGCGTCCAAACATTCCCCTTCTTACTGGAATCTGAATGAAGAACCCACGGACAGCCAGTTCAAATTATTTCAAAAATACGATAAGTTCTGGAAAAAAGAATTTGAAGTTCTGAAGTATCACTGCGATAAGGTGGGCATCGAATTTCTCAGCACCCCCTTTGATTTAGAGTCGGCAACCTTCCTCAACGATTTGATGGAGGTATTTAAGATATCTTCTTCAGATATTACCAATAAACCCTTCATCGAGTTTATATGTGATTTTAAAAAGCCGATCATTTTATCGACAGGGGCATCTGATTTGGAGGAGATAGCGGACGCGGTCCGGTGGATTGAGGAAAAAGGGAATGTTTTAGCTCTTTTGCACTGTATTCTCAACTATCCCACAGAGGATGCAAATGCAAATCTGGCAATGATCGGAGACCTGAAAGTAAAATTTCCAGGTAAAATCGTCGGGTATTCTGACCACACGCTTCCCAAAGACATGAAAACCCTGGAAACTGCGGTGATATTAGGCGCGAGCATTCTTGAAAAGCATTTTACTCACGACAAAACCCTTCCCGGCAACGACCATTACCATGCGATGGATAAAGAAGATTTAAAAACATTCACGCAAAACCTTGATCGACTTTTTGAAATACTGGGGGAAAATGTCAAACGTTCGATTCCTTCCGAAAATCCGGCCAGACAAAATGCTCGGCGTAGTCTGGTCGCCAGCCGATTGATTCCAGCAGGAAAACAAATAGAGCCTGAAGACTTAACCTGGAAACGTCCAGCGCATGGCATCAGTCCCAAGGCGATTGACCAGGTATTGAATGCCAGAGCGTCGAGGGAGATCGCTGAAGACAGTGTTTTGCAGTGGAGTGATGTTATTACAGGGGAAGAACCTAAAACCAGATAACGTTCAATTGTTTTAGGTTATCTAAAATCGGAGTTCTATTGTCTGCGATGAGGCAGGTATTGCCTTGGTATCGAGTAGTATTTTGAGGCGGTTTAATGATCCTTTGAATCATTTAGCCACGCTAATAGAAAAAATACCTTTAAATCTTGAATCCCAAAAAGGTTACAAGAATGCCGAAGAGAAGACTCGAACTTCCACGCCCTTACGGACACATGACCCTGAATCATGCGCGTCTACCAATTCCGCCACTTCGGCTCTTGTGATTTACAGCGGACTCATTATGAGTTGTCCGCTTACTAATTTCAAGATGATTGTTTCCTAATTGTTCACTTCTCTCATTTTTTCTTTATAATGCGGCATTTTTGCATGAGAGAAGTGCTCTGTTTCTACTTTTCAGAGCTTGAATCCCCGGGTTGGATCGGTGGCTCTTCATCGATATGATGTTCCAATTCGTCGATTTCAGCTTCCCCCTCGGCTTCAGCGTTCAATAGTTGTCGCACGGACAGGGAGTCGTGAAAAATGAAATAGATTCCAGCGAGAAAGATCACCAGAAAGTTCAGCCCCCATCCCGCCATTCCTACCCCTGCGGCGGCGACTTCAGTTTCTCCCATGATGTTGTGTAATGCGATCGTTACCCCCGCATGGAAGGAACCCAATAAGGCCGGCGTGGGCAACACCGTTACCATGATCGCGATCATCACTGTCAGAAGGATAACAGAAATTTGCGATTTGTCTTTCAGGTCGTAAGCCCAATACAGAGGGTACATGCTGTAAATATTAACGGCCCATTCCATGCTCGTCAAAAAGATGATTTTAGCAAAGGCCTGAAAATCTTTTAAGATCAAAATTCCAAGCCGAAACTCCTGCACCCAGAAGTCGGTTTTTTCATGCCATTTTTTAGGCAAACGCGATACGACCCATTGCATGAACCTTCTGGCTTTGCCTTCATGGTGGAGTAAGGAATAAATGAAGATGAGAATGAAAATGGAGATGGCTCCCGCAATTTTACCGAAATTCAAAGCCAGGTCTTGAACGGAGAGTCCTGAAAATACCGCTTCCGGGCTAAAAATTTCGGGGTGACCCACGAAGACCCAAAGGAAAATCAAGAGCAGGATGACGATGTCGGTAACGCGCTCGACTACAATGGTGGCCAAGGCTCCCGAAAAAGGGATGTCATATTTTTTCCCGACCAGATAGGGTCGCAAAATTTCGCCAGCACGAGCCGGTAGAATGTTTCCCATGTAGCCAACCATGAGCGGGGAAAACAGGCCCACCGTATCCACTTTTTTCATGGGAGAAAGGAGAATTCGCCAACGCCAGCAACGTAGCACGTAGCTGAAAGCCATCAATAATATGGCAGGAACCATGTAGACGTAATGCGCCTGAGCGAAGGAATCGCTCAGTTCTTTTAGCGAGACATTGTGTAAGGTGTAATAAAGCGCACCCGCGGTTATTATAAGAGAAACTATAAACTGTGTGGTTCGGTTCAAGGCGGTCAGTCCAATTTATCGGGATTGTTGGTGTTCTCTAAAATTTCTTCGGCTTCAACTAGTTTTCCAAAAGACAAATGATCGCGAAACAAATAATAAATGCCTCCTGCTGTCATGACAAAAAATCCAACGGCCCAGGCGACCATCCCAAAGCTGACGGCTTTCAATTCATCTTCTCCCATAATATTGTGGAGGGAAATTAAAATCGCGGCATTCGTCGAACCCAAAAACGCTGGGGTCGGGAGGATGGTGATGAATATGCCTACCATTACGGTAACCAATACCAGAGAATCTATGGATTTGTCATGTAAATCATAAGCCCAATAAAGAGGATAAAATGTCAAAGTAATGGTTGCCCAGATCAGAACGCTGTATGCGGTGATTTTTGCCAACGCTTTGGGATCACGAATGACTGACAGTCCGATGCTGAACTCGTCGACCCAGTATTGAAGTTTATTGCTCCATTTTTCAGGCAATCGGGCTTCAATCCAGATAATAATTTTCATAAAAGTGTGTTTTTCCCAGACCAGACAATAGATGAAAATGACAAGTACGAAAATAAGTGCCGCTCCCGCTTGACCAAATTTTATCGCCAAATCATGCATGGAAAGGCCCAGTGTTTGAGTCTTTGCAGAAAAAACATCGGCTCGCAAGGCAAACAGCCAGATGAACATCAATAACATCATGACCAGATCAAACAATCTCTCAACAACGATCGTTGCAAACGCACCCGAAAAGGAAATCGTAGTTCTTTGTTTGAGCAGATAAGCCCTGATAAATTCGCCGGCACGACCGGGTAAAATATTGCTCATGAATCCCACCATGACCGGACCAAACAATTGCGACTTCTTTACCTTCTGCATGGGTGACAATAGGACCTGCCAGCGGTAGACTCTAAATACGTACGTCAATGCAATTATTAAAGTGGAAGGGATGAGGTAAACCCACTCGACGGATTGAAAGGATGCCAGAAGATCCTTCCCTGATACGTTGCTCAAGGTGTAATACAATGCACCCAAAGCGATGCCAAGACCGATCAGTAATTGAACTGTTTTTTTCAACGAACGCCCCCTAATAACTGTTTTGCATTTTGGATGTCTTTGCGAATCTGTTCGACGAGGGCATCTGCTGAAGAAAATTTGAATTCATCGCGGAGGCGACTGATAAATTCTACTTCAATTTCCTGCCCATACAAATCACCTTCAAATTCAAAAATGTGAACTTCAACACTCAATTCATTGGAGTTGAATGTGGGTTTGATGCCTACGTTGGCGACAGCGGGTTTTCGTTCCCCATTTATCAGAGCGTATACAGTGTAGACCCCCGTCGCGGGAACCAAAGCCTCTCCGGGATTGATGTTTGCAGTAGGAAAGCCAATGGATTGGCCTCTGTGATGCCCATGAACCACTTCGCCACGCAAAGAATAGTTGCGCCCTAAAAAATCTTTTGCCGTCTCAACCCGTCCCGCCTCAAGCATGGCTCGGACTGTGGAGCTACTGATCATTTGGCCTTTGATTTTTACCGGTTCAATGGCATGGACGACGAAGTTTAACTCATCCCCCATTTGTTTTAAATACTCTAATGTACCCTCCCGTCCCCGACCAAAGGCGTAGTCAAAACCAACAACGACTTCGCGTGCGCCAATTTTGTCAACGAGGACATTTTGTGCAAATTCGCGGGGCGACTGGCTGGCAAAGCCAGCGTTAAAATCCGCGCAAATCACCTGGTCGAGTCCGCAAGCTTCAAACAGTTCCATTTTCTTTTGAAAAGTAGTGAGCTGGAGAGGAAACTTTTCAGGAGCAATTATTTTTAAAGGGTGTGGCTCAAACGTAAACGCTATTGCCGTCCCATTATTATTGTGGGCAATTTCGCAGGTTTTCTGAAGCAAAGCCTGATGACCTTTATGCACTCCATCAAAATTTCCTATCGTAATGACCGGATAAGGCAATTGAGATAAAATATTACTTGTTCCTCGTACGATTTTCATGCAAAACTCTGTTTCAATCGATATTCCCCTAATACGGCAGTTTTCCTGTATTCTGATGGTTGTCTGGGAGTCGAGTAGCACTCAACCCTGTTTTTTGGTAGAATCAACTTTTCACTAAATACTGTTTTCAGGAGCTCGCCAAATGTTTGATATTGGTTTTTTTGAGTTGATGATCATTATGGGAATCGCAGTTGTGGTGATTGGACCACAAAACCTTCCCAAGCTGGCCAAGGCAATAGGCAAGGGATGGGGCGAATTTCAATCCACATTCAACACTCTGAAGCAAGACGTAATGGATGAAGCGGAAGACTTAAAACAACAGGTAAATATAGAAGGGTTAGAGCAAGACGTGAGCTCCGTTACCAAAATTGACGTAGACGTTAATCTTGACCTTCCAGACACAACGGCCCTTCGTAACCTGAAGAACAAAAGAGCCTCTGAGTTATAACGCACCTTGCTTCAAGGAGCAACGGATTAATAATTGATGGAAAGAAAATCAGGGGGCAGGTCGATTTTTTTCGCATGCCGGCGGTTCAGCCTTATGAAACCATGATCAGTTCCGTATCATTTCATCCATTTCTTTCCCATCTTCCAATAGCTCTTTATATTGGTGCTTTGGGATTACTCTACAAAAACCGGGCTCAAAAAAACACCCTGTCGGGGCAGGCCGCCTCTTTTAATTTGAGCCTGGGTTTCATCGGCGCGGCGATGGCTGATTTTACAGGTATGATTTCAGCAGATATCAATCTAACTCCGAATGTCGAAGTGGAAGGCCATCAGGGCTATTCTTTTCTATTCACCTGTCTGATTGGTGTGGCTACGGTTTATTCCTTCACCCGAGCCAATACCCAAACTGCGGTCGGAGTTTATATCGCCGGATTCCTCGCCCTTTGCGCCTCCGCCTTCAGCGGCTATCTCCTTGCTTTCCCCCCCCACCTTTAAATCACGCTCGAATCGCCGCAGAGGACGAATGGCATGAGGGCGGATGGCTTCGATTTGTTTTGATTCCCGTTTCATTGTCTCAATCCATACCAAGTTGTAATGGAAGGTCAAAGCGATGCGCCAATTCCCCGCCAAAGTATCCCGTAGCCAGAATGCAGAAAAACCCTACAAATGAAAAAATAGTATAGAGAATTTTCCCCATTCGGCCATGCAAAAATCGAGAGGCAAGTAATGTCAATGAAAAGGCGAAGAGAGAAGAGAAAGCAAAAAGGATGTGCTTGCTTATGAAATCTCGAAAATTGTCACGCATCTCAATGTCAGACAATCCCAGCAGACCCGCACCCAGTGCCGGAAATATGAAAAGGTAACCCAAGCGAAGATTGAATGCACCGGCTCTTTCTACCGCAGGTTCCGAGCGCAGTTTCCCATAAGTTTCAAACAGCACGCCCGTAAAAAGAAGACCCACCGGAAAATGGACCAATAATGGGTGAATGAGTGCGAACGAAAAATTCATTTTGCTTTCCAATGCGATGAAGTTTCTGAACCAGCGCGGGAAGACCACCGTATTTTAGGGTTAACGGCAGTAACCGCAGGGGTAGGATAACATTTTTCAAAAAATAAATGTCATGCGGCGTGACATCGAGATCAGCAATGACAAGCAGAATTTAAGGTCGAGCGATCGATTTAAATTAAAGATGCTCCCGAAATTGCAGTCCGTAGCATAGAACACTTTTCAAGTACCCAGCTCCGCTCCCCTTTACATACCGATCAGAACTTGCAGGGTGGTGACGTGACTTTGATGGGGCTCACGAAAAAATAATTTGCCACATATCCAACCAATTCAAAATTGCAAGCGGGACAGTTCGTGAATTTGTTCACCGTTTTGGATGAGGTGGAGACAATTGAGTGTTTGTATTGCGAATCGCGTTGGAAACGAATGTTCGTTGCATCGCTACCATCCGCAGAAATATTTACCTGAATGACATTCAAGATACCTCCTGGGGCTATATTTTGCAGTGGCACGCAATACTGGACGCGAATATTGCCGGTATCGGTGATAAATTTTCCCAGTCGGGTCAAGCCGTTACCGGAAATATCCCCTGACAGAGAACCCAGGTAAACATCGTCGGAAGTGACGTCGGCGAGAATACTGCCGGTACTGGAAGCCGCCATCATTTTTGCTTTCATTCCCGATATTTTGGTCACCGCCTTGTAGGCACAAATCCCAAAATCGAGCAGAGTGCAATTGGTGATGGTTGTAATTTCGGGGGGGACTTCAACATCATTGTCTTTATCCTTGTCTTTGTCCGAGTCTTTGTCCTTGTCCGAGTCTTTGTCCTTGTCTTTATCCTTGTCTTCTTTTTCTTTGTCGTCGTCTTTTGCCCAGGCGGGATCAGGAGACAAGTTCAATATATTGTTGAAGGAACTGTCCACGTCCAAGGCAACAAAGCAAATGACTACGAAGAAAGGAAACAAATAATTTTTTATTTTTGTCATCATGGGATGATCTCTTTTGCAACGGGCCGATCCAGTGGAAACGTGTTTTCTTATCGACCGCAGTATGGGTTTGAAATCTTTAATTCAGAGGCACTATTAAAACCGTTCGTGGCATGGTGGCTTTGATTTGCATTTCGCAATCGTTTGCGCCGTTACGGGCATCTGTTTGTACCGCCAGATTCACAGCGGTCTTGCTCACATTCCATCCACAATCGCTTCCACCGCTGATTTTTGTTATTTCTAAAACGCAGATGCCATTATCGGTACCTTCTACAAGAATATTGGGACCGTTCACATTATCCGTCGCGATAAAATCTTTATCGTACTCGAGTTGAAATTTTGTGATTGCACAGGGACTGTAAATTTGGGAGAAGGTTGTATCGTTGTAATTGAAGTCGATATTTTCGTCGGTATCTTTATCCTTGTCCTTCTCCGAATCATTATCTTTATCCTTATCCTTGTCGTCTCCGGCCCAAACCTTAGTGGGTGAGAAGTGGAAGGCATCCTCCAGAAATACATTCCCATTGAGAGAGACAAAACTAAAAATAAACAAAATGGCAATCAGATAGTTTTTTACTGTTTTTGTCATAAGACGAACTCTCCCAAATCGGGTCGGATAGGCAAAGGATTTCTCGATTCATTTTTTCAACTGATATTAAAAGTATAAGGACTCAAAGTAAGCAAGACAAGGGTAAATTCCTGTTTAATTCATAGCTGTTTGAAGGAAGCGAAAAATCAATGTATTTTGTTGAATTATTTTTGATTATGAATATCTTGTTTTGACAGCTACCTGAGGCGAACCTATAATAAAAGTTATGAGAAAACGATTTTTAAATCATGACGGTTGGTTGAAAATTCGCGCCAGAATCAAAAAAAATGATGGATTTTCGCTCATTGAGTTGATCAGTGTGATCCTTATTTTAGGGATTGTCGCCGGCGTGGTGGCCCCTATGTTTGACACAAGTTCTACCAGTGTGACTCTTGCGGCGGCGACCATTGAAACCGATTTGCGTTTTACTCAAGAACTGGCCATGGCGAGGAACCCTACCTCTGGCACGCAGGAAGTTGGGATTACTTTTACTGCTGGACTTGGGGATTATACGATCACCGACCCGGCGAATATGTTTACCACAACACGTGTGTTGCCTCAGGGAGTGATTGTTCTGACAGCACCTGCAACCACTGGTGGCAAAATCGCATTCAATAAATATGGCGAACCGGAGATCGGCGCGAGCAATCTCACGTTCGATATAGGAGGGGGCGGTGAAATTGCCAGGATCACGGTTGAGATCTATTCCGGGCGCGTCACTTACGCCAAGTTGTAGAGTTTTTCAGATTGAAAAAATAGAATTGCAGGAAGGTGGTTTGTTTGCAGATTTCGAGGAACGATGAAATGACAAAGAAAATGCCAAAGGGCATCTGTTTCTGGAAAAACCAGAAGGGTGTTACTTTGATCGAGATCATTGTGACTCTGGTCGTCATCGGCATTGCTGTTCCCGCAATCATGATTCCATTTTCTGGATTGAACGATTCGAAGAAACCCGAAATTGCCGTGCAGGCGACCTATCTGGCGAATCGGCAGATGGAAGCACTTGCCGATCGCAAATTCGATGACTTGCCAGCTTCGAGTGCCCCGCATTCTACTTGCGCGAACTTTGTGGCCAATGGATTGGGACTGGGCAATATCAACTGTTCCGTGGCAGGTTTTACCGATTACACTTTCAGTTGGTTGGTTGAAGATGTCAGTGCCGCCAGCCCCGGTGGTGCCGCACTGGGAAGTGCGAATTTTGCCAAACGAGTGACGTTAACGGTTACCCACACACCGACCAACGAAGCCTTTGATTTCTTTTTCCTGGTCACTGACTGATGAATATTCATAAACATTCCAAGTTGGAGCGCGAAGAGGGGTTCACCCTCATTGAGCTGATCATCGGGATAGTTATTACCGGGATTCTGGGTGGATTTGGCGTGCAGTTCCTGGCCAGCTCTATGAACATGAATCAACAAATGGCTGGAAGGAAGGATTTGGTGGACGATGCGAAAATAGCTTTCGAGCGAATGGTGCGTGAAATTCGATTTGCCGACAGCGTCACGCTTAATAGCAGTACTTCCATCACCATAACGAAATCTGCCTATCCTGAAGACACGGCGACAACGGTGACTTTTACTTATGTGGGAAACTCCATTCAACGCAATGGGACTGCCATCGGGACGCTTGCCGACAATGTATCGGCTTTCAGTATCGTAGAAGTGGGGACTAATTTTTACGAAATATCTGCCACGCTGACAAAACCAAACAGTGGGACTTTTCAATTGCTGACCGCAGTTTATCCACGCATAGAGGTTCCTGTCACATGATGAATTTTTGGATGCAATTAAAAAATAGGTTGTGGCAGGGGCAGGAAGGGGCTTCCATGTTGATGGCGGTGGTTTTGGCAATTGTCACCATGGCCGCCATTGTGTTTAACTTTTTGGCTGAGTCTGAGCAAAAGCAGTCGGGTGCTTCCGTAACCTATACTTCTACCAACGCTTTTTTACTCGCGGATGCGGGCGTTCGTTACGTCGAAAAATGCCTGAAAAATCCTCCCGTCACTCCTGACGCTTGCCCCACGGGCGCGAGCAGTATTGATTGGAAAAACGATTTCATAACCACTCCGGCGACGACTTTCACTAAAAATTTTCCCACGTCGGACAGTTCGGGAACCTTCAGTATTGAATTCATTCAAAATGCGATCAATGACACCAATAACATTCGCATTCGATCTACGGGAACCTACAAAGGGGCAATTCGAACGATAGGTTCCACGGTTTCCCGTTTCACGACCTGTGTTCTGGGGCAACAAGCCATTTCCTACTGCACGGCCTCCAATATAAAAAACAGCGCCAGTACCACCGATCCCAATTCACCGGTGCAATCTTGTCCAGCGGTCACCGTCGATCTTTTTTACCCGTCGGAATATCCCGATGATCCGACTTCCTGCCCCAATCCAGAGTATCTCGATTACACGAATGGTTCGCCCACACTGGCACCTCCCTACCAGTATTGCGATTGGAATTTGGACGGCACGACTGCCGTGTCGGTCGGGGCTTTCAACTACATCGCCAGTGGCGGTGCGGCTAGTGGGCAAGCTGTGGTGAAAGTCAATTCCACTAGCGG
>Ga0210032_1001294_pt1 | contig 14215 bp, 12 predicted proteins | sample CryGeyCG2114_250_2_FD_185458 | JGI IMG/M metagenome (GOLD analysis project Ga0210032, IMG submission 185458) | Groundwater microbial communities from aquifer - Crystal Geyser CG13_big_fil_rev_8/21/14_2.50 (SPAdes) (version 2) | ecosystem: Environmental > Aquatic > Deep subsurface > Groundwater ... | reverse complement strand
ACTTGGAAAAAATTAACCAAATTCACTATGATAAAGATGCTTGGGGAGTTACTACAGTTGATGAATACCATCTTCTTGTTAGTGATGGTTCATCACAACTCCATTGGTTTGATCCAAACAAACAAATCATAGTCAAATCAGCACAAGTTCATTACCAAAAATATTTGGTTGAAGGTTTGAATGAACTTGAAATCATCAATGGTAAAATTCTCGCCAATATTTGGCCAACACAGTGCATTGCGGTGATTAACTCTGATAGACTAGAAGTCGAATCTTGGATAAATCTGAGTCAGCTTAATGATTTGAATATAAATGAAAACTCTTATGTCACCACAAATGGAATTGCTTATGATGATGTGCATCATGAGCTTATTGTCACAGGAAAATATTGGCAATCTTTTTATTTTTTGAAGTTCAGTCAATCTGATTCGTTTATGAATGCTACGAATAATAAAAACAGAGAAAAATAAATGAAAAAAATAACAATCCTCCTGTTTCCTGCAATCATTATCGTTATTTTTTATATATATAACGCTTTTGCTAATGAAAATGCGCATGATGTTGTTGCAGAATCCACAAGTTTGAACCAAATCAACAACGGACATGAAACCTCAGTGGGTGATCATCAAACAACTGATGCTTTGAAGCAGGTCGTTAAGAAATCATATGTTTGTCCAATGCATTCTCATATTCTTTCTGACAAGGAAGGAAATTGCCCGATTTGTGGTATGGATTTGGTTGTTAACCAATCTATGGCAGAAGAACAGGATGAGACAATTGCCACAGAATCACAGAACCACAACCATAATGATGATGCTGGAATGGAAATAATCCATTCAATGGAGCACAGTGCAATGGGGGCGGTGAACTTAACAAAAAGTGATGAAATAATGGTTATGGACAAAAATTCACAACCAAAACCTATGCGCGATATGCATAATCATCAGGTACATGGCCCTGAATCTACAAATGTAGCGAATGATTATCCTAAAGTTAAATTATCACAAGCGGTGCAAAATAATTTAAGTGTTAAAACAACCCATGTAGTCCGAGGTAATTTAAAGCATAAAATTGAAACTATTGGGAAGATCACTCGTGTCGATCCCATGGCGAGAACACGCATTACGTCTCCTATTTCAGGCACTATTTTTGAGATGGTAGATAAATACGGTGGAGAGAGAGTTTCACAGGATGAATTTTTATTTTCTGTCGTCTCCGAAGAATTATTTAGTCTTGAGAAAGCGATGCAAGATAGTTTCTTAGCTGGAGATAAAACAACGGCGAGTGGATTAATCCCAAAATTAGTCGAAATGGGACTTGATGCTAGCCAAATTGCAATGCTCCAAAATGGAGAAACACCTCAGCTTCCCGCAAGATTCTATGCCCATGAAGATGGCTATGTATTTACCAGGAGAGGTCAACCAGGAGATCCTGTAACTTCTTCTTTTACGGTATTTAATTTAGGTGGAGACTACCAGGTTATTGAAGTGACTGTGGAGATTTTTGAAAGACAATGGGATTTAGTTAAAGAAGGCCAGAAGGCAACTATGCAGCTCAGAAACTTACCGGGTCGGTTGTTTAAAGGCACGGTTGACCGAGTAGATGAACCAGTGGGTTATACCACCAGAGCACTTGAATCACGCCTTAAGTTTAAAACCGATTATGAAGGTTTAACTCAGAGTACATTTGCAAGAGTTTTTATTGATGCCAGAGAAAAGCAAGACGTACTGATTGTGCCAAGAGATGCTGTGATACGCACTGCTGAAGGAGATCGCGTCATAAAGATGACAAATGATAACCAATTTCAACCTGTAGAAGTGATGACCGGAGAAGAGGGTGAAGGTTATTTGGAAATTATTTCAGGTTTAGAAGAGGGTGATCGCATTGTGATGTCTGGACAGTTTTTGATTGATTCAGAGAGCAATCTATTGGCTGGTCTTAGAAGACTTTCTTCTTCAAATTTGGATGAAACTAATACAGTTCAAACTTCACACACACACATGCATTGAGTAAAGATCTATGATTTCCAAAATTATTGCATGGTCGGTTGATAATCGATTATTGGTTTTATTAGCTGCATTATTCCTCAGTATCTGGGGAATATATTCGGTAAAAACCTTATCCCTGGATGCCATACCTGACTTGTCTGATGTTCAGGTTATTATCAGAACATCTTACTCAGGACAATCACCTCAAGTAGTAGAAGATCAAATAACCTATCCTTTATCCACAGCAATGTTATCGGTACCAGGTGCAGTAAAAGTGCGTGGGTATTCATTTTTTGGTGATTCATTTGTTTATGTGATATTTTCAGATGAAACAGATTTGTATTGGGCAAGATCCCGAGTTTTAGAATACATTAATCAAGCCAGCGAACAATTACCCCCATCAGCCAAACCTAAAATTGGACCGGATGCCACTGGTGTAGGCTGGATATATCAATATGCATTAGTTGATAGAACAGGTAATCATGATTTATCTGAACTACGTTCTTTACAAGATTGGTTGTTCAAGTTTGAGCTTCAAACAGTTCCAGGTGTTGCTGAAGTGGCTACATTGGGTGGCATGGTTAAACAATACCAGGTTGTGGTTGATCCCAATAAATTAAGAGGATATTACTTAACTTTAAAGAATGTTAAGACCGCGATTACCGAGTCAAACAACGAACGGGGCGGTTCTGTGATTGAAATGGCTGAAGCAGAGTATCCTGTTCGAATTAAAGGGTATTTGAAAGGTGTAGAAGATTTAAAATTAGTGAGTGTTCCTACTATTCGCCGACGCACCTCATTAACTTCTGTGTTGTTAACGGATGTCTCTCAAGATATTCGTATTGGGCCAGAAATGCGCCGCGGTGTAGCTGATTTAAATGGTGAAGGTGAAGTGGTTGGCGGCATTGTTGTTATGCGTTCAAACTACAATGCGCTAGAAGTTATCGAAGGTGTAAAAAGTAAATTGGAACAGTTGAGTCATAATCTTCCTGAAGGCGTAGAAATTGTTCAAACCTATGATCGTTCTAAATTAATCAAAGGCGGCGTAAGCACAATCAGTCATCGTTTGGTAGATGAAATGATCATTGTGATATTGGTTTGTGCATTATTCTTATTCCATTTACGATCTTCATTGGTCATATTGGTGAGTTTACCGGTTGGGATCTTGAGCGCTTTTGCAATTATGCGTTTGCAAGGAATTAATGCCAATATCATGTCTTTAGGGGGTATCGCTATTGCCATAGGAGCAATGGTCGATGCGACTATTGTCATGATTGAAAATGTGCATAAGCATATTGAAAAACTTTCACAAACAGAGCCGGCAGCCTCTGGAACGGCGGGTAATATCAGAATTAATGCCATTATTCTCGCTGCTCAGGAAGTCGGATCTCCCTTATTCTTTTCATTGCTTATTATTACTTTCAGCTTTTTACCTGTTTTTACTTTGGAATCACAAGAAGCTCGATTATTTTTACCCTTAGCTTATACAAAAACTTATGCGATGGCGATTGCTGCTGCTTTATCAATCACTTTAGTACCTGCACTCATGGCCTATTTGATTAAAGGTAAAATTCATCGAGAAAAAGATAATCATTTAAGCCAATTTTTTATTCGAATTTATCGCCCTATCATACAGAAATCTTTAAAACATCCATTTAGGGTGGTTGGTTTGGTATTTGTAATGCTGGCTTCCACTATTTGGCCAATTAGTAAAATGGGCAATGAATTTATGCCTGAAATGGACGAAGGCGATCTACTCTATATGCCAACTACTTTACCAGGAATATCCATTGGTAAAGCTAGAGAGATTTTACAACAGATAGATCGACTGATTAAAACAGTACCCGAAGTTGAACGTGTTTTTGGAAAAGTAGGACGTGCAGAAACTGCCACAGATCCTGCACCACTTACCATGTTGGAAACAACCATTCAGTTAAAGCCAAAAGATCAATGGAGAAAGGGAATGACCTTGGCGAAACTTAAAAATGAATTAGATCAACGTGTCAAAATCCCCAGTTTACATAATGCTTGGTTAATGCCAATAAGAACTCGTATCGATATGCAATCGACTGGCATTAATACGCCTATAGGCATTAAGATTGCTGGATCAGAATTAAATAAAATACAAGAAATTGGGCAACAAGTGGAAAAGTTGCTAAAAGAAATGCCCACAACAAATTCAGTCTATTCTGAACGAGTAAATGGAGCGCGTTATATTGATATTGATATAGATAGGGATTCAGCCGCACATTATGGATTGAGTATTGGAGAAATTGAGGAGGCGGCTGGTATTGCCATTGGTGGGGAAAATCTAACCACAACCATTGAAGGTAGAGAACGTTATACCGTTAATTTACGTTACCCTCAAGATATGAGGGACTCTATTGCAAATCTCAAAACATTGCAGGTGATAGCCACTGAAGATACTCATGTACAGTTACAAGACTTGGCAGAAATCAATTTAGTGGATGGACCTCCGGTTATTAAAAGTGAAGATGGACGATTAAACGCTTGGGTTTATATCACCACTCAGAATAGCGATATGGGCTCTTATGTGGATAAAGCCAAGTTGTTATTAGCCAACAAATTAGCACTTCCTCCTGGCTACACTATAAGTTGGACTGGTCAATATCAATATATGCAACGTGCAGAAAAAAGAATGATGACGATAATTCCTCTAACCTTGTTAATTATACTAACACTATTATATTTAAGTTTTAAATCCATCATCGAAGCATTAATTGTTATGTTTGCTGTCCCCCTGGGATTAGTGGGGGCTTTTTGGTTGCTCTACGCCTTGGGTTATCACATGTCAGTTGCTGTTGCTGTTGGGCTTATTGCCACAGCCGGTGTTTCAACGGAATTTGGCGTCATTATGCTAGTTTACCTTAAAGAGGCTGTTCAAAGGTTAAAACCCCAAACTCATGCTGAGTTGGTGAATGCGGTTATTGAAGGTGCCGTGTTGAGAGTTCGCCCTAAGACAATGACCGTGGCAGTGATTGTTTTAGGTTTACTGCCAATTATGGTATTTAATGGCACCGGTTCAGAAATTATGCAGAGAATCTCTGCTCCCTTGATTGGGGGGATGATTACTGCCCCAATAGTTTCTATGATTCTCATCCCCATTTTTTACTATTTAATTAACCGGTTGCAATTTAAAAACAATAAAAACCAGGAATCTCTATGCATTATAAAAAACTAATCTATGCGTTACTCGGAAGTTTGATCTTCATGCAAGCAACTCAAGCGGCACGCTTCAAAGAAAACGTAGATTTTCAAAGGGTTTCACCCTCAAATTTAATTGGTGAAGCCCCAAAAGACAAGGTTCAGATCGTAGAATTTTTCTTGTACTCTTGTCCTCATTGCTTCGAGCTTGAACCAAAGCTCGAAAAATGGGTTGAGGCGCATAAAGACCAAGTTGAATTTAAACGTGTACCTGCAGTTATCACCCCTAACTGGGTTCCACTGGCCAAAGCCTATTATATCGCTGAAAAACTAGGTGTATTAGATAAATCTCACCATGGATTGTTTGAGTCCATCAATAAAGATAAAGAAGTTTATTTAAATGAATACAAACTTTCAGAATATTTTGCTACATTGGGTATTAATCCAGATGTTTTCATTCATGAATATGACTCTGAATACATTATGAAAAAAGTGAGTGATGCAAGAATAATGTCCGTTAACTATGCCTTCAGAGGCGTTCCAGCAGTGATCATCAATAATGAATTTAAGACAGCACCTTTTTATACGAAAAACCAAAAAGAGATGTTAGATGTTATGGATTATTTATTGGATTCAGTGCTACAGGGCAAAGGTTACCAAGCTCCGAGCTTGATAAGACGACTCAATTAAATTATTTACCTCATTTCACTATAGGAAGTTTAATTATGAAAAGAACTACCCAACAATTATTGTTAGGATGTGCGTCGCTTATGTTGACTGCGACTTTGTATGCGGACAATACACAACCTAAAAAGAAAGAGCTATTCAATGCTTATCCTGGTGCTTATACCGCCAAAATCCTCTCAGTTAAAGGCACGAATGAAATTGAACTGTTGGCTTATGTATGGACTGGTTATCCTAAAAACTTAGTCGCCAGTTTACAAGGTATTGCTGTGCCAGAGATTAATGAGAAGTCTCCTGTTTGTGAGAAAAAGATTGCAGAAAAGGGACTCGCTTTTACTGAAGAGTTTTTGGCCAAGTCAAAAAAAGTTGAACTTCATGATATCTATATGAAAGATACATCCACTAGAGATGGTATTACAACAATATCGACAGAAGAGGGCTCTCTGGCTACAGCTCTTATCAATAAAGGCTTGGCTAGATCAAGCAGTGTAGACAAAAAGACCCCATGGTGTTCATAGGAGACGAATGATGCAAATAACTTTTAACAAACTTTGTATGCTAGCAACTGCATTTTTATTCTTATCCGGCAGCGTTCTAGCTGCGATGCCAAGTCAACCCGTAAATGCACCAGAGCCAGCAAAAAACTTGGATACGACTACAGGTTTTATGCAAGAAATTACCGAGGATAGACCACACACAGGCCCTACACGTTCAGGTCTAGAGGTTTACGAATATCGTTGTAAAGGTTGTCATGGTAGAAATACCCAGGGAGCCCCAATGCCCGATGATAAATACGAATGGGGTTTGAGAATGAATAAAGGATTTACTCTATTGATGGATCATGCGCTAAATGGTTATAAGGATTTTCTTATGCCCCCTAAAGGTGGATGCCGTAATTGCAATGAAGAGGAAGTCAAAAATGCGGTTATCTATATGATTGAAAGTAGTGGTAATCAGGTGAGCTTAAAAGATAAAAAATTCAAACCAGTGAACAAAGATTCTCAAAAAACCAAGTGATCGGATGAGTAATTGGTTTGCTTTTATCATAAAAAAATTTTGAAATACAACAAGTTACCAGAGATCTGGATTTGGTTTGCGATGAAAATGAGTAGAAACAATTTTTTCATGTTCTTAATGTTGAAATAGCATAAATATATGCTATTATAAAAAAATGTAACTGGCTTGTTACATTTGGGAGAGCATAACAGCTTAGTAAAAAATCCCATATTACACTAAGATTTCTGAAGAATTCATATAAGTTATTATAAGGTCTATCTATGCTACGAGAAGATTCAGAAGGCCAACGCCTCAGTAATGAAGTCAATATAGTGACTGATGACTCTGCGGCGGTGTTGCATTCATGGAAGAGAATCGCCAAATATCTTAATAGAAGTGTTCGAACTGCTCGGCGATGGGAGGAAAGTGAAAATCTTCCAGTGCACCGACATATGCACCAACAAAATCCTACTGTTTTCGCCTATGTTCATGAGATTGATTTTTGGCTTAAAAAAAGGGAGAGTACCCAATTTAATACGCTTGATTTTGATTATAATCATAACTTAATCAGAAATAAACAAAATCCACCTTTAGCCCAAATTAAGAAAACTCATCCCGTTAACAAGTTATTTTCTAGTATTGGCTATTGGTTTTTTTAAAAACGGCAATGCAGGTCAATTCCAGAAAAATCTATTAAATAAATTTTTAGTTTTTAACTGAAATATTGGATCTAAACCTTTCTGTCCCATTCAATTGTTTTGAAAACAGACCAACCTAGCGATATTAGTGATAAAAAAATGGAACAAAATTTCAAAAAAAACTACCAAGATTTTATTGAAAACGTTTTACATACTCAAAAGGTTTGGGGGTTACAATGTGCTGAAGGATGGGCAGTATGTGAGTCGAATGACTATAAAGATAAAGAAGTTTTACTGTTTTGGTCAGATGAAAACAAAGCTAAAAAATTAGCCATAGATGAATGGGCTGATTACCAACCCATGATGATTGAGATCGACGAATTTATAGATTCCTGGCTACATGGAATGGATGAAGATGGTATTTATGTTGGGGTGGATTGGGGTACAGATCTTGACGGAGTTGAGATTGAACCTGTTGTGTTGATTGATGATTTGTTGGATGACTAGCAGGGTATATTATCAAGCAGGTTTTAGATGAGTTGTTTTTTAGGTCGCAAGGACTTATTTGAAGTTTAGATTATTTAATTAAAATTGATGTGGAGTATTGATATTAATACAGGTAGAATATGCTCCCTTGCAGATCAAACCAGAATTTGCGCCTGTAGCTCAGCTGGATAGAGTAATCGGCTTCGAACCGATTGGTCGGGGGTTCGAATCCCTCCAGGCGCGCCATTTAACTAATCTCAACAAAAACTAACTCAATAGGTGAATTTTCCTAGGGTAGTCTTCCATAATATCCAAAATAGCTTGTTGTAGCTTATCTATGAGTTGATATTTTTTTTCATCTTCCTCCATAGATTTTAAATTATCTTGAACTTTTTGGCATAAGGCTTTTAAATGAGGAACGCCAGAGTAACAGGAGGCACCGTGAAGCTTATGCACTATTTGTTGTATTCTCTCATCATTTTTTTCTTCTATCGCTGTGCTGATATCATTTTGAAAACTGGTTAAGCTGTTATACAACATATTTAATAAATCTTTTGCTAGATTTTTTTTCCCATTAGCCAGCCGGATGCAGGCATCTATATCAATGCTCTCTTGGCTTTCTTCGAGTTGCTCAATTGATGAGTTCGTCAAGAGTCGATTATTTAAGGATAACCATCTCTCTAAACATGAGGCCAGCTGATTTTCATCAATTGGCTTAGAGAGATAATCATCCATACCTGTGGTAATCAATGCCTCTTTCTCTCCTTTCATTGCATGGGCCGTCACTGCAATAATGGGTGTATTAACATTAAGACTTTTATTTCTAATCAGCTTTGTGGCTTCTTTACCATCCATCTCTGGCATCTGAACATCCATAAGAATGAGGTCGAAATTTTTTTGTTTAGCATATTCAACAGCTTGAAGACCATTGTTTGCTAGAGTGGTGTTTATATTTTTTTCGGACAATAACACATCGAGTAATTTGAGATTAGAATCATTATCATCAACTATCAGAATTTGAAGATCCTGAATGTTGTTTTTTTGTTTGGCCGACAAAGAGCTTTCATCGATGATGTCGGCAACGCGAGGTGGGAAAACATGTTCGAGTAAGTTGAAGAACCTTTTAGAAACAATGGGTTTGGTTAATGTATTGTCAAAGTTGCCTGATGAGGCTTTAATACTATCTAAATAATCATTTTGAGCGGAGAGTACAATAAATTTAATAGGAACTTCATCGTTGACAGTTAACCAGCCTTCGAAATCCTCTATAACCTTATCTCCCCGTTTGGTACTTATTAGAATCAAAGGTGTTGTTTCATCCGATAACATATTCATGGATTGAGGTAGCTTTTTCAAGGCATTAAAAAAACTAGCTCTAGACTCAAAGCTTTGAGTTTTGAATCCCCAAGATTGAAGGTAATGCGTTGTAACCAAGTTGGCTATTTTATGGGGTTCATAAATCAAGGCGAGTTTATTTTGCCATTGGAGGGGGGAGATTTTAACTGTAGTTCTTTCAACAATAGGTAATTTAAGGGTAAACCAAAAGTCAGATCCTTTTCCAAATATGCTATTTATACCTACTTTTCCGCCCATTGTGTTTACCAGCTTTTTACAAATAGCTAATCCAAGACCAGTCCCTCCGTATTTTCTTGTGGTACTGGTGTCAGCTTGGGTAAAAGATTGGAATAATTTCTCCTTTTGTGCGGATGCGAGTCCTACGCCTGAGTCGGAAACCACCACTTTTACTAAGATGTTATTTGCCATTTCTTGTTCAAGCATGATCCTAACTACAATACTTCCATCCTCACTAAACTTGATGGCATTGTTGACTAAATTGGTCAAGATCTGACTAATCCTTAAACTATCTCCTTCTACTTTCTCGGGTATATCTTGATAGACCAACCCGACTAATTCGATGTTTTTCTCTGATGCTGCTGGTGCAAGCATGGTGAGAGTATCCTCAAGGCAGTTCCTTAAAGAAACGGAATGAGACTCCATTTCCATTTTTCCGGCTTCTATTTTTGAGAAGTCTAAAATATCATCAATAATGGTTAATAAGCCGCGAGATGATTTGCGTATGGTATTGAGATATTCTTGTTGTTGTACTGATAATTCTGTTTTTGCTAAAAGATTACAAAAACCGATCACACCATTCATTGGAGTTCTGATTTCGTGACTGACGTTGGCAAGAAATTCTGATTTGGTTCGGCTGGCTTCTTGAGCTTGTTTTCGGGCGATGTCCAACTCAATGTTTTGTACTTCAATAGTCTCCAATGTCTGGGTGATATCAGCGGTTGCTTGTTTTATATTCAGTGCCATTTCATCCTGGGCGTGCTCCATGGTTGCCACCATCGTATTGATACCATCATTGAGAATTTTTAATTCACCTGAAGATTGAGTAGAGACTCTGGTGCTAAGCTGGCCTTGTTTTATTTTGGTGACAGCTTTCGCCATGGTAATAATGGGAGAGGTGACCGTTTTAGATAGTCTAAGTACCAATAAAGAACTCAGTCCTATACTGAGTAGTACAATCATAAAGCTATTGAAAAAGCTGCGATAAGAGGCCAGCTGAGTAGATGCAGTAGACATTTCCACCACAACATAACCTAAAATGACTTCATTGCCACCTCCCTGTAACCATTTGGCAATATCTCTTTCACTTATGGGAAGGGAATGACTCAAAATAGGCTCATAGATCAGAAAGGATTGATTTTCGATCACCATTTGTTCTTCGGTAGGTAAATAAACGTGAGGCCATTGTAGGTGCTTGGTTAGAGCAGCGTTACGTGATGGTAGAGACGGTTGGTTGTTAATATCAAAGACCATCAAACTGAGTAGATCTGATTCGTCTTGCTGACTCAATTGTGCCAAGTGATTGAGGATAACCTTGTTGCCGGTGGTCAACCCAAATTCGCTGGAATAGGCAAGTTGTCGTGCAATGGTTTTTGCCCTGATTTCTAGATTATTTTGAAGATCACTTGAACGGGTATAGATAAAAAATACTGCTAGCGAAATAGCGATAATCAGTGTGGGCAACACTGACAGTGTCATTACTTTATATTTAATCCCCCAGTTTTTAGTCACTTCATAAACCTATTTGTTTTTTCGACTATAACATGTCATCTACAGTAAAGAATAGTTGAAGTAGATTGATCTCGCACTTACTACTTAGGGTGCTGTGGCAATAATAATGGCACGTGTCGGTGCTTGATAGCCTTCAACGGTGAGTCGAGAATCCTTTTTATCTAAAAATGCTTCCAGAGAATGGAAAGTCATCCATTCGGTTTGTCTTTGTTCTTCAATGGTAGTGACACTGACATCAATGGTTCTTATATTGGTAAATCCTGCTCTTTGAAGCCATAGTTCCAATGCCAAAGGCGAAGGGATAAACCAGACATTCTTCATTTGGGCGTAACGATCTGTAGGAACTAAGACTTTTTGTTTATCACCGCCAATAACGAGAGTTTCTAATACTAATTCACCCTGAGGACGCAATAATTTTCGCAAATGGATTAAAGTATCAATGGGGGAGCGGCGATGATATAAAACCCCCATGCAAAATACTGTATCAAAGCCCTCCTTGGACAAATGTTGTGGTAGCGCTTCTAAGCCTATGGGTAACATATGCACTGGTGCTGATGGTTTAAATTGTTTGAATACCTGAAATTGTGACCAAAACAATTGGGACGGATCAACACCTAAGACTAATTGAGCGCCTGCTCCAAGCATTCTCCAGAGATAATAACCATTTCCACAACCCACATCGAGCACCTTGCGATGTGCCAATGAGCTAATTTGTTGCTCCAATCTTTGCCATTTCCAGTCCGAATGCCATTCGGTATCAATGTGAATGCCAAAAAGTTCAAAAGGACCTTTTCGCCATGGGTGAAACTGCTTTAAAAGCTCAAGCAGTTGCTTTTGTTTTTGCGCCGATAATTGATCAGGTCGTCCAAATCTGACCGCTTCTTGACAATCAAAATCAATTTCTTGCTCCATATTGATGATGCTAGCAAATTGTGTCAGCAAGATTTGCCATTCATCCAGTTTGCCATGGATTTTTTTCTGAATGACTTGTTCAAGGCCTTTCTCGAAATAGGGTACCCAAGACGCCATGTCAGTCTGTGAAATCTGTGTTAAATCATGAGTAAATTCATTCATTTGACGGCCAAAAATGAGGAAAAGTTATAATGTTGGAACCATATGTTCGCGCGGGAAAAGCCAACTTGGTTTAACCGTTCAAGATGAACTTGCTGAGTTTCAGGGATTAAAAATCTTTCTAAGGCAGCCCTTTTTTGAGCAATCTCCAAATCGCTATAACCATTGTTTTTCTTAAACTGATGGTGTAAATCGACCATGGTTTGATTGGTTAGCTCATTATCAAATAATATTTTTTCGGAGAGAATTAATGCGCCACCAGGATGCAGGCTTTGATAAATTTTTTCTAATAACCGAGTTCGTTCTTTCAGCTCCAAAAATTGTAAGGTGAAATTGAGTACAGCAAAGGAGCAGGGTTGGTATTTAAATTCGAGAATATCTGCTAAAACAATCTCTGTCGGGATGTTGGAGCGATAAACCTGTAGATGTTGTAAACAACGATTGACCATTGCCTCAGAATTATCGAGCCCCACAATCTGATAGGATCGATCTATGACTTGTTCCCTGATAGATAAAGTTGCGGCTCCCAAAGAGCAACCTAAGTCGTAAACTAAAGAGTTCTTTTGGATATATTTATGTGCGATTTTACCTATGCCTTCTATAATAGTATTATACCCAGGCACGCTGCGTTTGATCATGTCAGGAAATACTTCGGCCACGACCTGATCGAAACGAAAAGTTTCTGGGGTAATGGGTTTGGCAAATAAATTGTCAATTTTATCCATAATCGCTATTTTTTTTAAAATGATAGGCTTGCATTTTAAGTGAAAAATCCATTCAGCTCCATATTTGTTTCTACCATTCCTCAATTCCATGTCAAAAATTAAGGGGTTAACAATAATGACTGCAAATAATACGCCTCCATCTGTTCAGGCTGATGATGAGCAGCCTTTAGAATTGCAAACCGCCAAAATATTTTGGTCAGATTTACAGCGTTTTTTTGCTAAAGGGGACGTCATCTGGATTGCGCCAAAGCTTGATTTGATTGAAATTGCCTATGCTTTTAAAAAAGATGATACTCAATCCATTAAAAGTCTGATGGAACAACAAAAAGTCTGCAAAATGAAAGTTGAGCTTGCCAAAGATTGGTTTGAACAAAATAAAGAGGTTTGGGCCGTGGTCGTGGTGCCTTGGGTTTTGGTACAGGATAAGAAATAATTTCATAACTTTTACGGTGCTGATCTGGGCTAGATCACGAAAAACTATTCATATTCAGGTAGATATGATCAAATCGCCCTAACAATCACTGAAACCATACTTACTCGGTGGTCTCTGTGTCCTCTGTGGTTCAATGGTTTGGAAAGAGGTTAGAGATTAGAGATCAATCAATGAACCACAGAGGACACAGAGAGCACAGAGTTTTTTGGAAAAATAAGGCAAACTGGGGGAGTGATCAGTTTTATAGCATACTGATAGTTTAAACTTTTCTGGTCTGACCATTCGTGCGGTTGCCCTGCGATGCTGATGTTGATCAATGCATTAAAGGATAAATTCATCTATACTTATGAGTACTGAACAAGGAGGAAATTTTGTCACAAATTGAAGAAGATTATCTTATCGGCCGGATCGGTAAAATTCGTGTGGGTTTCCATTGTCAGGATGTTAGTGGGGTACATAACAATACAGTCAAAATAACGCCTTTGGCCAATCAATCGAACATTTACCTTGGTCTTTGTCAAATTCACAACCAAACCATGCAGGTGATTGATCTGAGAAGGCGCATTTCTATGCAGAGTGCCGAACAAGACCATATCCAAAGTAAATATCTAATCACCTTTGAAACAGGTGTTGATCGTCGCTTGGCTTTATTGGTGGATGATATAGAGGGACTCAAAAGGATATCGAATGAATCCATAGAGCATTTCTCTGGCACCATTAGTCATCAATTGAATATGCATCTACTCTTTCCCTTAATTGGCAAACTGGAGGATGGCACCGTAATCCATCTGATGGATGCAACTTACTTAGAGAAAGTTGAACCCATCTCAGATGATGATGGGGGAGAGTTAGAAATGTTCTAAATTAGCTATTTAACCACTTCAAATTAGGTTCAGGCCAGATTAAATTTCCAAATTGCGCTCTTAATATATCCAGTTCTTGTTT
>Ga0210032_1001269_pt1 | contig 14394 bp, 8 predicted proteins | sample CryGeyCG2114_250_2_FD_185458 | JGI IMG/M metagenome (GOLD analysis project Ga0210032, IMG submission 185458) | Groundwater microbial communities from aquifer - Crystal Geyser CG13_big_fil_rev_8/21/14_2.50 (SPAdes) (version 2) | ecosystem: Environmental > Aquatic > Deep subsurface > Groundwater ... | reverse complement strand
AATCCAACTTGGCTTGCGCCGTAAATCCGTTTTTTATCGCCTCCACCTTTTGGGTTTGCAGCATTAAGATGTCTTGGTTCATTTGTAAAACCTCTTCAAAATCTATGGTGGCATTGCTAAACCCGGATACCAGCAATTTATTTGCCTGTTTTGAACTCACCAGTTGTTTTTCGTATAAACCAATGAGTTGTTCTGCCTTATTAAGATTGTAAACCGCCATTTCATAAGCGCTTTGCAGTTCGTTTTTTTGGACTTCCTGTTCCTGTTCCATGCTGCTTGCCATAAATGCAGCTTCTTTTTTGGCGGCATTGTATTTTTTTCTGAAAATTGGCAAGGTCACGGTGAGCATTGGCATAATGGCGTCTTGTCCGTTCATTTCCGGATTTGCATCCGTGCGTTTGGATATGATGGAATAATCAATTCCCAAACCAAGCATCGGCAATCCTTCTTTTTGAGCCACTATTTGCTGCATTTCATAAGATTCTTTTTGCTTTTCCAAACCAATTACGCTGGGATGGTTTTTAAATAAATCTTCCTCATTCAGCAAAATTTCAGGTTTTTTAAACAGCAGCGTATCTTGCACTTGTACAGCTATTTCAGGCTCCCTGTTCAGCATTAAATTAAATTGGGTCTCCAAAGGTTTCATCATTTCTTCAAGCAATTTAATCTCTGTAATCGCAGCTTCTCTTTTAATGTCCACTTTAATCACATTTACCATAGGTGCATTTCCACTTTTGAAACGGCTTAACGACAACTCACGGTAGGAATCCAAGATTTTTAAATTTTCTTCTTTAAGTTGAATGGTTTTGTCAAGTGCATACAATTCGGCATAAACCGATTTTATGTTGAAGAACAGTTCATTCCGCAGGTTTAAATAATTCTGAAACTTGGCTTCGGCCATTAAAACGGAAGCGTCTTCTTTTGCCTGAAGCGTGCCAAACCACGGGAACATCTGCATCAATGAAAATTTGGCTTCTTGCTTTCCTATACGGGTTTCAATCATTTGCCCAAAAGCGCTCATCGTCAAAGAAGGATCCGGCAAACTTGAAACTTGAGGCGCTTTTTGCATTGCCGCATCAAATTGCGCGTAAGCCGATTTCAATTTCGGATTGTTTTTTGCCGCGGTTTGTAAATAGGTATCTAAAGTTTGTGCACAAGCCTGATAACTATTTATTCCAAAGAATAAAAGGACAAAGAAAATGCCCCCCAATCCCCTAAGAGAAAATTTGAGCTGGTTTTTAAATATTTTTATTGCATTATACATAGGATATTTTCTTTTAAATTATTGAACTTCATTTGAGTTATCCTCTTGAAGGAGTTCTGGTGACTGGCTTTTTTTTACCACATTTTCCCTCCAAATTGCCTGCAATACCGGAACCACAAAAATGGTCATTATCTGAATCACCATTCCCCCAAAAATTGGGATAGCCATTGGCACCATAATATCGGCTCCTTTTCCGGTGGATGACAATACCGGCAAAAGCGCAATAATGGCCACTGCGGCAGTCATCATAGCCGGGCGAACTCTTTTTGACCCGGCTTCCATCACGGCATCACGAACTTCTGAAACGGTTTTTGGATTTCGTTTTTCAAAAACATCGTGAATGTAAGTTCCCATTAAAACGCCGTCATCTGTCGCAATTCCAAAGAGGGCTATAAATCCAACCCAAACTGCCACACTCAAATTGATGGTGTGCATTTGAAACAAATCGCGCATATTTTCTCCGGAAAGCGAAAAATTCATAAACCAAGGCTGGCTATAGAGCCAAATCATAATAAATCCGCCTGAAAAAGCCACAAATACGCCCGAAAAGTGAATAGAAGAGGCAATAATGGTTTTAAATTGAAAATACAGCAACAGAAAAATTAGCACCAAACTAATTGGAACCACAATGGCCAATCTTTTAACGGCGCGTACCTGATTTTCATAATTTCCAGAAAATTTATAGCTCACCCCTGCAGGGACTTTTAATTCACCCGAATCTATTTTTTTCTGAAGGTAATTTTGGGCATCATTCACAACGTTCACTTCAGCAAAACCATCGCGTTTGTCGAAAAGCACATAGCCCACTAAAAAAGTATCTTCACTTTTTATCATTTGCGGACCGCGCACATAATTCAATTTTGCCAATTCCCCCAGCGGAATTTGGGCGCCGCTTTTAGTTGGCACGAGTATTTTTTTAATGCTTTCGGGATCATCTCGCAATTCCTGTGGATAACGCACCCGAACAGGAAAACGTTCCCTTCCTTCAACTGTGGTGGTTATTTCCATCCCGCCAATGGCGGTTTCCATGGTTTTTTGCACATCTTCAATGCTTAATCCATAACGGGCAATGGCATTTCTGTCGATCTCAATTTCCAAGTAAGGTTTCCCTACAGTGCGATCGGCAAAAACAGCTTCCGCTTTCACAGAAGGCACTTCTTTTAAAAGTCCTTCCAATTGCAATCCAAATTCCTGGATGATTTGCAAATTTGGGCCATATACCTTTATGCCCATTGGCGCGCGCATTCCAGTTTGCAACATCACCAAACGGGTTTCAATAGGTTGTAGTTTTGGGGCAGAGGTAACGCCCGGAATATTGGTGGCTTTTACAATTTCATCCCAAATATCATCAGGGTTTTTTATATGTTTTCGCCAGTTTCTGTAATATTCCCCGTCTTCATCTTCAATCAGGTTTTCTTGGGAAACTTTTTTATAGATGGCTTCTTCGTTGCTTAAAGTATCCCCCGATTTCAAAATAAACCGATTGTTTTTATCCACTTTAAACGCTATAGGTTGCCCATCGCCATCAAGGATGTATTTCGGTTTGTAATTAATGATATTTTCATACATAGAAATAGGCGCAGGATCCAAGGCACTTTCAATTCTGCCTAATTTTCCTACTGAAACTTCCACTTCAGGAATAGCCGTAACGGCTATATCGAGCTGTTGCAAGGTTTTTTTGGAGGCTTCAATTCCAACATGGGGCATTGAAGTTGGCATCAGCAAAAAGCTACCTTCATTTAAAGCTGGCATAAATTCTTTTCCAACTCCCGGAAAAGTGTGCGCCATTCCTGTCCAAACGGAAGTGGTTCTAATATTCCAGCCCACTTTGTCAAATCCGTTGGCGGCAAAACCGAAGATTTTCGGGAAGCCAAGCCAAATCAAGATTCCAAAGAAAATGGTGATTATGGGTATCAGCAAAAATTTCACTTTATTTAAAAGGCACCAATTTAATATTTGTTTATAAAACTTGACCATGCCCATTAAAATTGCCAAAATACTGGCCAATAATACAATCACGAAAATATAGTTGGAAAACACCGAATTTTGATGTCCCAGCGGCAGCCATTCTTCTGTTAAGAAAAATAGGGTAACCGCAACCATGATAAACAAGGTAATTTGGGTGGAATACTTTCCTAAAAACTGCGGGTTTCTGTCTTCTGCCAACCTTAAAATTCCTATTGCCACTAAAGCCAAAGGCAACCAGAAACTGAAGTAAATAGATAAAAACAATCCTGCAACAATCAGAATGATATTCCACATACGGACCATTTTTTCTTTTTGGATTCTGATATTAAAGGCAAAATAAGAAAGCATTGGCAAAATTAAAATTCCGATGATAAAGGAAGCGCCAAGCGCGAAAGTTTTGGTAAAAGCCAACGGCCTAAATAATTTTCCTTCGGCATTTTCCATAAAAAATACGGGTAAAAAACTCACAACCGTAGTTAACAAAGCCGTAGTTACCGCGGGGAAAACTTCCATAGTGGCTTGATGAATGACTGCCAATAATTTAGCTCCTTTTGAATCTTTGTTTTCGGGCATTTCTAAATGCCTTATGGTATTTTCAACAAAAATAATTCCAACATCCACCATGACCCCAATGGCAATGGCAATTCCAGAAAGGGCCACCACATTGGCATCTACGTTAAAATAACGCATCGCGATAAAAGTCATAAGCACGCCAACCGGCAACAAACTTGAAATTAAAAGGGAAGCCCTTAAGTTGAGCACCAACACTAAAATTACGATAATACTGATTAAAATTTCGTGTGAAAGCGCATTTTCCAATGTTCCGATGGTTTCGTGAATAAGTTGGGTTCTGTCGTAAAAAGGGACAATGGTGACTTTGCTTACGGTGCCGTCTGCCAAGGTTTTTTGGGGCAATCCAACTGAGATTTCCTTGATTCTTGCTTTGGTATTTTCAATAGCCTGCAACGGATTGGAACCATAACGCGCCACAACCACGCCACCGACAACATCGGCACCGCCTTTGTCCAGAATTCCGCGTCTTTCAGCAGGACCTAAATGCACCACCGCTAAATCCTTAACTAAAATGGGCTTGTTGTTGGTTGCGGTAACTACCGTATTTTCAATATCTTCAACCGATTTTATATAACCAAGTCCGCGAATGAGGTATTCAACTTTGTTAATTTCCAACGTTTTTGCGCCAATGTCACGATTTGAATTTTTTACCGCCATCATCACTTGGTCTATGCCAATGTTGAAGGCTTTTAGGGCATCCGGATTTACGTCGATTTGGTATTCTTGGATAAATCCGCCCACTGAAGCCACTTCCGCCACACCTGTAGTGCCGCTTAAGCCAAGTTTTACATAAAAATCTTGTATGGTGCGCAATTCGTGAGAATCCCAGCCACCAGTTACATTTCCTTGCGGATCGCGTCCTTCCAGGGTGTACCAAAATACTTGGCCTAATCCTGTGGCGTCAGGGCCCATAGAAGGTGACACACCTTGTGGCAATACATTGGCAGGAAGCGAATTTAATTTTTCCAACACTCGGGTTCGGGACCAATAGAATTCTATATCTTCTTCAAAAATGATATAAATAATGGAAAACCCAAACATAGAGGTGCTTCTTATAGATCTTACACCGGGAATTCCCAATAGGGATGTAGTTAAAGGATACGTAATTTGGTCTTCAATATCCTGGGGAGACCGGCCCGACCAATCGGTAAATACAATTTGTTGGTTTTCGCCTATATCGGGAATGGCATCTACCGGAACGGAATCTTTTGGTAGGAATCCAATATCCCAGCTAAAAGGCGCCGTAACCAAACCCCAGCCGATAAATGATGCCAGCAAAAGTACGGTAACCAGTCGGTTATAAAGAAAATATTTTATAAGTTTATCGAACATTTTTTTGATAATTTAATGAGTTGATTTTGATAGTGCATTATGAAATAATTCAGAAATAAATTTCGACAATGCTTCAACGCCTAAAGCTACATACTTTGGCGGTCAAAAAAAATGGTTAAATAATCAAATACGGAAAACTTGGTCTAAAACAGGGATGTCTGTGACCAGTAATGGTGGGGTGTAATTTTGATAAGCAACGGGATGGTGTTGGTAAGCTTGTTCAAAGTTAAAAGCCTTGAAGTCAACAATTAACGCCACTTGATTAAGTTCTAAAGCAATGGCCGTTAAGGCTTTTTGTTCCAGGTTTTGACCCTGAATAAACACCTGAACATTGTGGCAACATCCATTAGATTTAAACGTATTGGAAGTGGTTTTTTTATCACACAAGTTCATTTGTTGCATACCACAATCGGCTGCGTGCGAAAAAATAGATTCACTAAAAAGCTGGTTGCCACAATAATGCTTATCAACACTAAAGGAAAGCGTTGAAAAAAGCATTGTAAATGCTAATAAAAAAGACGTTATTTTAAAGCTCAACTTTTTCATAAACTATGCAAAGGTATAAACTTTTTAATACTGCAAGCCCTTTTAAAAAAAAATAAAACTATTTAACAAAAATTTATAGGTTGATAATGATGCGCTTAACCTGTCATTAAGTTTTAATAGGTTTAGCATCGCCACCCAGTTTGTTGGAGGACGAAAGCAACAAAACCACAACCGTTTACACACAACTTACCACAAAAAGTACCAATTAGCTAAAAAGCCCTTTTGATGATTTCTAGGAAAAAAATTAATACATTTGATGTAACTAAAGTTTGAAGGTTGTCATACCTATCAACCCAAATTTGGAGTGATAGGTATGATGGAGTTATACATATAAGTTAGTTGTAAGCAAGCCTAGAGAACGACAGTACTCCGAAAAAACATACATCTGAAAAACGAACATTGACATCTTGACAAGAACTAACGAACTGACTTTGGAGACACACAATCCGACCCGATTGTTTTAAAAATTTTTCCCACCGCACATTTAAAAAAATAATTTTAGCCAACCGAACATTGGCACATTTGCAAAACCGCACGAGCCGACACTCGACCCAAGTTTTGCAAAAGAGCCAATTTCCCACCGCTTGACAGGAATGTTGAAAATAATTTGAAATAAGTGACGACAAATCAAAAATCTTTTTCTAATTTTGACACATTATGTCAATAGAAGTTATGTCAACAGAAACAATAGGCGAAAAGCTAAGACACATTCGAGAAGAAAAGGAACTTCCATTGCGGAAAGTTGCTGCTTTGCTAGACATTGATGTGGCGATTTTAAGCAAAATGGAACGTGGGGAGCGGAAAATCACAAAAGAAGTAGTTCTAAAACTTGCCGACATATACGATTATAACGCAGACGAACTTTTAGTTTCGTTCCTAAGTGACAAGATTTTGTATGAAATTCAAGACGAAGATTTAGGAATAGAAGCACTGAAAGTAGCAGAAGAAAGAGTAAAATATTTAAAAGCGAATAAGAGGAAATGACAATAAAGCAACTCATAGAAAAATATACAGCCGACAGGGATTATTACTTGACAAGCAAGTATAATGAAACACTGCTTCGCAGTGATTTCTTAGACCCGTTTTTCGAGTTGCTTGGTTGGGACATTAAAAACAATGCAGGTAAACCGACCAACGAAAGAGAAGTGATTTTGGAAGAAGCTTTAAAAGCAAATGCTTCTGAACATTCAAAAAAACCTGATTACACATTCCGACTATTTTCAGAAAGAAAATTCTTTTTAGAAGCTAAAAAACCTTGTATTTCTGTTGAGTCAAATAATGATACTGAAAAACAAGTTAGACGATATGGTTTTACAGCCAAATTGAAAATCTCAATTTTATCAAACTTTGAATACCTAATAATTTATGATACATCAGTAAAAGTTGAGAAAGATGATAATTTCCACAAAGCACTTGTAAAAAAATACCATTACACAGAATACGAAAGCAAGTTTGAGGAAATCAAACAACTTTTAGGGAAAGAATCAGTTTATTCAGGGGGATTTGAAACGGAGTGGAAAGAAATTGAAAGCAAAATCAATCAATATTCGATTGACAATTTATTCCTGAACCAAATCAACGAATGGAGAAAAGCTTTAGGTGCTGAAATTTACAAACACGACCCGAAAATTGACGAGCAACAACTAAATGATGTTGTTCAAAGCTATATCAACAGAATTATTTTCCTTCGTGTTTGTGAGGACAGAAGTTTAGAAGATTACCAAACTCTCTTAAAGTTTGCTAATACAAATGATTTCAATGCTTTAATCAAAAAGTTTGAGCAAGCAGACAAACGCTATAATTCAGGCCTGTTTGACCAATTGCTAAAGAACAAGATTGTAGAAAATATCAGTTCGGTATTTTGGACAATTATCAAGCAGTTGTATTATCCTGAAAGCCCCTATTCATTCAGCGTTTTTTCTTCAGATGTATTGGGAAGCATTTATGAAATCTTCCTTTCCGAGAAATTGAGCGTTCAAAACACTTCAATTGTTTTGGTAAAAAAACCTGAAAATATTGACCGTGATATTATCACTACACCAACTTTCATCATTAGCTATATTTTGCGAAATACCATTCTAAAAAAATGCGAAGGAAAATCTGACAAGGAAATTTTGAAGTTGAAATTCGCTGACATCTCTTGCGGTTCAGGTGCTTTTTTATTGGAGCTTTTCCAATTGCTCAATGATATTTTGATTGACTTCTACCTGAAAAATGATAAATCAAAGCTCATTCAAACCAATATCAACACTTATAAACTTCCATTCGAGATAAAAAGAAAACTTTTATTGAATTGTATTTATGGAGTTGATAAAGACTATAATGCAGTAGAAGCGGCAAAATTTGGTTTGCTACTCAAATTGCTTGAGAGTGAAGATGTAAATTCAACCAACAAAACAAAACCTGTTTTACCCGACCTTTCAAAAAATATTTTTTTTGGAAACAGTTTGCTGAATCCAAAACAAGTTACCAACAAGAAAGATCAGGTAATTATCAATCCGTTTGATTTTTCAAAACATCGTTTTGATGTGATTGTAGGAAATCCACCTTATATGAAGTCGGAAGATATGAAAAACATCACTCCTCTTGAATTGCCACTTTATAAAGCCAACTATGATTCAGCTTATAAACAATTTGATAAATACTTCCTTTTCCTTGAACAAGGAATAAACTTGTTGGCAGAGAACGGAATTTTAGGTTATATCGTTCCAAGCAAGTTTACAAAAGTTGGTGCGGGTAAAAAACTTCGTGAATTACTTGCCGAGAAAGAGTATTTAAATTCCATCGTTTCATTTGGAGCAAACCAAGTTTTTGCCGACAAGACAACATACACTTGTCTATTAATTTTAAATAAGAAACCACAAAAAACTTTCCAATATGGAGAAGTAAAAAGTTTAAAGAGTTGGAAAATTAGAGAACCCGAAGCAGTTAAATATGCTTTGAAAAGAACAAAAGAGTTAGATAGTGAAGTTTGGGTATTGGTAACGCCTGAACTTACAAACGCACACAATAAAATCGTTTCACAAAGTATAAAACTTAATGATTTGGTTGGAAGTGACAATATTTTCAATGGGATTCAGACCAGTGCAAATGATGTTTACATTTTCATCCCAACTAGAGAGGACAAGAAACACTATTATTTCACCAAAAAAGGTATTGATTACAAGATTGAGAAGGAAATAACAAAACCCTACTTTCAAACTTCTTCGGGCGAAGATAATTTATACACTTACAGAACATTCAAGCCGAATGCGAGGGTAATTTATCCTTATGTTACAACAAAAACAAGCGTTGACATAATTCCTCTAACAAATATTCAAAAGAAATTTCCTTTAGCTTATGGCTATTTACAAAAGCATAAAACCATTTTAAATAATCCGAAACGGGATATAAAACCAGAGCCAAAAACAAAAACTGAGTGGTACAGATACGGAAGACATCAAAGTTTGGATAGTTGTGGACTTCCTTCAAAAATTATTGTTGGCGTTCTTTCTGTTGGTGATAAATATGCTATTGACATTCACGGAACATTAATATCATCAGGAGGAACGGCAGGATATTGTGTTGTTGCAATCCCTACAGATTCTGACTATTCTATTTATTACATTCAAGCCATTCTCAACTCAAAATATTTGGAGTGGTTCAGTGCTTTGTATGGAGAAATTTTCAGAGGTGGTTACATAGCGAGAGGAACAAAGGTTTTGAAGAATTTGCCTATCCGAAAAATTAATTTTACCAATTCAAAAGAAAAAACACTTCACGACAAAATCGCAGAAACGCAAAAAGAATTAATCCGAATTTATGACCAAATAGATGCAAATGCAGGAAACAAAAGGGCTTTAACTCCACTGCAAGGACAATTTGTGAGAGAAAAAGTTAACCTAGAAAAGCTATTAGCTAAATTATACGATTTAGGTAGTGATGATTTATTAATCCCATTAATCAAAGAATTGTATGAAGCTAATTAAGAACGCAACAGCCGAGAAATTGAGAGGTGGTTTTTATACGCCAGAGCCAATTGCTGCATTCATTTTAAAATGGGGCATCAATGGAAGTTCAGATTATGAAATTTTAGAGCCAAGTTGTGGAGACGGTGTTTTTCTTGAACAACTGAAAGAAAATAATCATAAATTCAGATCGGTAACAGCCATTGAGTTTGATGATATTGAAGCGGAAAAAGCGGAAATGATAAAACTCAATAACAAAAGTGTTATCAATACAGACTTTCATTTGTATTGCAATGAAACAACTGAAAAATTTGATTTAGTCGTAGGAAATCCACCATACATCCGTTACCAATATTTTCAAGAAGAACAGCAAAACGAAGCAATCAAAGTATTCAATCGTGCAAAACTCAAATACTCAAAATTAACCAATGCTTGGGTTTCTTTTGTGGTTGGTTCAAGTTTGTTGTTGAAGGAGAAAGGAAAAATTGGTTTTGTGATTCCTGCTGAATTATTGCAAGTTTCTTATGCCCAACAACTACGAGAATTTTTAGCACACTTCTATAACAAAATCAACATCATTTCTTTTGAAAAATTGGTATTCCCAGACATTCAACAGGAGGTGGTTTTATTGCTTTGCGAGAAAAACGGAAGTGATTCCCATTTGATTGAACACTTAGAATTAAGAGATGCTTCAGATCTTGAAAAACTGGATGTGAACATCCTAAAAAGTCCTTCAAAAAAGATTGATTTCAAATCTAACAAATGGACATATTACTTTTTGGAACAAGAGGAAATTGATTTCCTTGAAAGAATTGCTTCAATAAGAAAAGTCCCAACGATTGGAAATTATGCCAAAGTTGAAGTAGGAATAACCACAGGAGCAAATAACTATTTTACCGTTCCATTACCAGTTGTTGAAGCTTATGATTTGAAAGAATATGCAAAGCCAATGGTTGGAAGAAGCGTTCAGGTAAACAGTGTGATTTTCACGGAAAAAGATTGGAAGCTAAACAGACAAACCAAAGCAAAAGCACATTTATTGGTGTTTCCAGCCAAAGAGAAAATCAACGGACATAAAGGAGCAAACTCATATATAAGATTGGGCGAATCAATGGGAGTAAACAAAGGTTACAAAACAGGAATCCGTGATGATTGGTATGTAATTCCTTCCATAAAATTATCTGATGCTTTGTTTATCCGCAGAAACAATTTGTATCCTCGTTTAATCTTAAACGAAGCAAACGCATACACAACGGACACAATGCACCGTGTATTTATGAAAAAAGACACGGACAAAAACGCATTTATAGCCAGTTTTTACAATTCATTGTCTTTGGCTTTTTCTGAAATTGTTGGTCGTAGTTATGGCGGTGGTGTTTTAGAACTAATGCCAAGCGAAGCAGGAAAAATACTGCTCCCCTACCAAACCGACAATGCCGATTTACTTGCCACTATTGACAAAATGATGCGAGAGAAAAAAAGCATTGATGAAATTTTAAAAATCACTAACAAGCAAATTCTGAAAGATGGTTACGGCTTTACAGATAAAGAAATAAAATTAGCTGATAGTATCTGGAAAAAACTGTCTGCTAGAAGATTAAATAGGAATAAAAACTAAAAAACTAAAAATTATGAATAATCTTGTTATTGAAGCTATTGAAAAACAAAAAGTAATTCAGTTCTATTATGAAAATGAACTAAGGATTGTTGAACCACATTGTTATGGGATTACAACGGCTGGTAATGAAGGACTAAGATCTTTTCAAATTGATGGTTATTCCTAATCTGGTAAAATGGGTTGGAAAATGTATGACCTTAACAAAGCAGAGAATATAGAAATACTTGAAGAAACTTTTAGTAACCCAAGATCTGGCTATAAAAAAGGCGACAAAGGTATGGATGAAATTTTTTCAGAGTTGTAATTATGGAAAGATACTTAAATCGAAGCGGAAATTCACCTGTAAGCCATTACCAAACTAATGCGGATAGTATCACTGTATGGTTTAAAGGCAACCCAAAACCGTACATTTATCCTGAATACAAAACAGGAAGCTCACATTTAGCACAACTTAAAGCAAAAGCCATTTCAGGTTCTGAGTTAAGTACATATATTACAAAGAATGTAAAGGATAAATTCATAAGATAATTATGGAAAAATTATTTGTGCAACTTGAAAACTGTTATGGTATTGGTAAATTAGAACATACTTTTGATTTTAATAAATATAAAACATATTCCATTTATGCTCCAAATGGGGTAATGAAAACATCTTTTGCTAACACATTCAAGAGGTTGTCTGAAAATAAAGACCCTGAAGAAAAACTTTATGGAAGAATTCCTAAATGGAAAATATTGGATGATAATAGTAGCATAGATGCAAATAAGATTATTGTCATAAAATCGTTTGAAAATATTAATACAGATAAAAGTCAATCAACGTTGTTAGTTGATGAACAAAGGAAAAAAGAGTATGATGATATTAACAATAATATCCTTGATGAAAAAAAGAGGTTAATTTCAAAATTAAATAGGCTTTCTGGAGAAAAACAAACAGATATTGAGAGTAGAATATTAGTAGATTTTAATTCACAAAATATATTTGAATTTTTATCAAGTCTAAGTTTTGAGGAAGAATATCAAGAATATTTAGGGTTTAAATATCAGGACATTTTTAATAATGAAGTTTTAGACTTCTTAAAGAAACCAGAAGTAAAAAATAATATTGATTCGTATTTTGAAAAGTATAATGCTCTATTTAATAATTCAAAATATTTCAAAAAGGGACTTTTTAATCCCTCAAAAGCAGATTCTATTTCTAACGAATTAAATAAAAATAATTTTTTCAAAGCAGATCATAAAGTTAGACTTGATGGGGATAATGAAGATATAGATAGTTTTGAAAAACTGAATGGTAAGTTCAATGAGGAACGAAAGGCAATTCTTGAAAATAAAGAATTAGCAAAAATTGAAAATGAAATTAAAAAAGTTGCTGTTCAGAAGTTTAGAGAAATTTTAGAAACAAATTCCATACTTTCTGAATTGAAAGATTTAAATACATTTAAAAAGAAACTCTGGCATTCATATTTTTACAAAGAAAAAGACTCGATAAATTCGCTTCTTGAGTTATATAATAGTGGTATTGAAAGGCTAAAAGAAATTGAAACATCTGCAAATGCACAGAAAACTCTATGGGATGATGTTGTAAAAAAATTTAAAGAACGGTTCTATATGCCTTATGAAGATGTAATAATTGAAAATAGAGCAAGTGCAATATTAGGTCAGCCAAATCCCTCAATTGTATTTATTTTTGAAAATGAAAAAACAGGTGTTCCACTTGAAATTAGAAAAGATGATTTAGAAAAAAGAAACATATTAAGCCAAGGAGAACTTCGGGCAATGTACTTACTAAACATTTTATTTAACATCGAAGTAAGAAGAAAAGAAAATTTAGAAACTCTTTTCATTATTGATGATATTGCAGACTCTTTTGATTACAAAAACAAATACGCAATAATTCAATATTTAAAGGAATTATTGAATGAGCCTAATTTTTATCAAGTTATTCTCACTCATAATTTTGATTTTTTTAGAACAATTACTGGTAGAGGAGTTGTCCATTATAAAAATACAATTTTCGCTTACAAAACAAATGATAAGCAAATTAAGTTTAAAACAGCAAAAGAAGCAAAATCTTTGAATAATCCTTTTTTGGATTGGAAAAAAAACTTACAAGATTCAAAAAAACTCATTGCAAGTATTCCATTTGTGAGAAATATAATTGAATATACACAAGGAGATAATGAAGATTATAAAACACTTACTAAAATTCTTCATATTAAATCAGATTCAAATTCAATTACTTTAAATAATCTTAAATCAATTTATTTAACATATTTCCCTGATATAGTTTTTAGTACAACTATTCCACTAAATAAAAGTGTTATTGATGTTATTGAAAATGAAGCACAAAATTGTTCTGAAGAACCTGAAGGAATTAATTTAGAAATTAAATTAGTATTATCGATTGGTATCCGTATATGTGCTGAAAAGTATATGTGGAGTAAAGTGTCAGACAAATCTGAAATAAAAGGAGGCTATCAGACATCTAAACTACATAAGAGGTTTGAAAATGAAAACACACATTTAATTGATGAATTAGCTATTTTAGATCAAGTGGTATTAATAACTCCTGAAAATATTCACATCAATTCATTTATGTATGAGCCAATTCTTGATATGTCAGATTTTCATTTGAAAAAACTATACAATGAAGTAATTGCTCTAAACTAAATAGCATATATGGCAACAATCAAAATAAATCAACAATTCAAACGAATTGAAATAAAGGAGTTTGAAATAGAAAATCAAATAGTTTTCAATTATTTCGATAACCTACCAGCAATTGAAAGAGATGAAAAACTGCTGAGAGCCATTTACATCGGTGTTTTGGCTCTTATGGAAGACCGTATTTCATCTTTTCTTTCAAAAACATCCAATGAGTTGGGTACAGAACTTGAAAGTTTGAAAATGATTTTTGAAATGAAGAAGGAGCTTTTCTATAAATCAACCATTAAAGGAGTTTTGGCGGAAGATGAAATTGCAGCGTTCTTAAATCAATATTTTTCAGATAAAAAATTAAAAGACCGAGCCTTTCTAACCGGAAATACAGCTGGGAATATTCCCAAAAATAAGACAGGCGACATCATTTGTGAAATAAACGGAACCCCTGATTTAAAAATCGCCATTGAATGTAAATTTGATAAA